>BNJU01003483.1_pt1 | contig 51102 bp, 79 predicted proteins | sample 8539281 | NCBI WGS metagenome assembly BNJU01 (sample SAMD00202456, study PRJDB9452) | human saliva metagenome | isolation source: human saliva | place: Japan | reverse complement strand
CAACTTGATTATTGTAGTCATTGTTGGTGTAATTTCTGCGATTGTCTACTTCTAGCTACAAGACTATACTTCCGTCATCTATCAACAGGATTAATCATCCGTGATGAAGGCGAAAAGATGGTAAAAGCAAATTATCAAGCATATTGGTGGCCAAGAGAATATCAAACATGTGAGGCTGACGCAACATCATTAGTAATTACGGTATATGATAAAGAAATTGTACAGAGAAGAACTCATGGATCTTGGCTCAATCAGTAGTACACGTCGAGAAAAATGTATATACTTTACTCTATGGTGCAAAAGTCGTATTACTTGCAGAAAGGATTATTAATTCCTTACGTACAGTGATGTAAAAAAATGAATTTCTCTACAGTATATTCTAACTGTAGAGTTTTTATTTATTACTAGATGATATAAAGATGTTTCGACTATAGTCGAAACATCTAACATATTTTCAGGTTATATTTCGATTATAGTCGAAATAACATATCTAAACGACAAATGTCAGTTTTACATTGGTCTTGGACCATAAAGGAATGTGCATAACTATGCTATAATACATATGTTTTTGAGAGGCGAATATGGCAGAAAATTATACACCGATGATGCAGCAGTATCTTGCAGTCAAAAAGAATATGAAGACGCAATCCTGTTCTATCGCATAGGCGATTTTCTATGAGATGTTCTTTGATGATGCGAAGATTGCTTCGAAAAAGAATTAGACCTTGTACTAACAGGAAAGAATGCGGGTGTTGAGGACGATGTGCCGATGTGTGGGATTCCACATCATGCGGCAGCTGCGTATATCCCAAGACTTGTATCCCGTGGTTTTAAGGTTGCGATTTGTGAACAGATACAAGATCCAAAAGAAGCGGTTGGTCTAGTTACACGTGATGTCATTCGTGTGATTACACAGGTACTGTTATGCAAGAAATCTCTGATGAAAAAGCCTCTGTATATTTAGCTGCGATTACCGATTATGGATATGGGTATTCGCTAGCGATTGTAGAAATGAGTACTGGTGAAAACTATGTACAGAATATCGAGCATAAAGATGTGTTGTTAATGCAGACACTACTACGTTCAAATGTACGTGAAGTGGTAGTAGCTAGTGATTTTAAAGAAAAAGACACTCAAAGAGTTTTTAGAGAGCTGCAGATTGTTATTTCTTATTGTGATGAAACACGTATTAAAGAAGAGTATCTACCATTAACAGAAGGCATCCTCAAAGATTATGACATGCAAGCATATGGACGTATGCTAAACTATCTGGAAAATACCCAGAAGCACATGTTAGGTCACTTACAGGTTACACGCATCGAACGTGAAGATGAAGTGTTATATATGGACTTTGCGACACGTCAGAATCTAGAACTCGTCCAATCCTTACATGAAAATGGTAAAAGGCAATTACACTATGGTCATTTCTAGATGCGTGTAAGTCTGCGATGGGTTCAAGACAGTTACGTAAATGGATTGAAAAAGCCACTTGTTTTCAAGAGAAAAAGATTGAAAGCACGCTTTTAATAAGACCGAATGGTTCATTCAAAACTTCATGCAAAGACAACAATTACGTGATAGTTTTAGTAATATTTATGATCTTCAAAGACTGATTGCTAGATGTGCGATGAATACGGCAAATGCGGTGGATTGTCAACGTTTGACAAAGACCTTAGCGAAGTACCATCTATCATGCATGCATTAGATGAGACTGTCTTTGATGAAAAGCAGTAAAAGTCGATCCGTCTACAAGAACTCTATCAGAAGTTGAAAAGATGCGTTTGTGGATAATCCACCCAGTTCAGATTAGTGATGGTGGAATGTTTAGAGGATGGCTATAATGCCGAACTTGATGAAGCACGTAAGATTCAACATAGCGGTAGAACTTTCATTGCGGAATTAGAAGTCCAAGGAAAGAGAAAGAACCGGTATTAAGACACTCAAAATCGGCTACAACAAAGTCTTTTGGTTATTATATTGAAATCTCTAAAGCAGCTGCACAAAGCTGTTCAGGATGATTGAGGGTTATATCCGTCGTCAAACATTAACGAAATAATGAGCGCTTTATCTCTCAGAATTAAAAGGAGAAAGAAGACGCAATCTTACATGCGGAAGAAAAATGCGATTCGCATCGAGAAACAATTATTCCAAAATGATATTAGATGAAATCCGTGCATACTTACCAAGATTACAGAAGTTAAGTAAGTTTTTGGCAGAGGTCGATGCAGGTTGCCATGGCAGAAGTATCTGCCAAGTATGGCTATGTTCGTCCACAGTTTGATGAAGATCGTCTCTTCATTGAAAATGGTAAGCATCCAATCTTGGATGACATGATGAAGAATCCAAAGTATGTCGCAAACTCTACAGATATGCATAAAAACCAAGATATTTTACTGATTACTGGTCCAAACATGGGTGGTAAATCTACCTACATGCGTCAAACTGCGTTAATTGTCATCATGGCACAGATGGGATGTTTCGTTCCAGCAAAGAGTTGTATCATGCCTATCTTCGATAAGATTTTTACACGTATTGGTGCTTCGGATGATATCCTCAGTGGACAATCTACATTCATGGTAGAGATGTCAGAAGCTAACCTTGCCCTACAGGAGGCGACTTCCTCATCCTTGATTTTATTCGATGAGATTGGTAGAGGTACATCTACTTATGATGGTATGGCATTAGCACAGGCAATGATTGAATATATCGCAACTTGTATTCACGCGAAAACAATGTTTAGTACACACTATCATGAATTAACTGTGATTTCGGATAATCTTCCAAACGTGAAGAATATGCATGTTGTAGTCAAAAGAAAATAACGATGAAGTCACATTCTTATATAAGATGGCAGAAGGCCCTGCTGGTCATTCTTATGGTATTAATGTCATAAGACTTGCGGGATTACCAGATGCAGTATTAAATCGGGCAAAAGACTTACAGAAGGAATTAGAATCAACCAAGAGAGTTGTACAACAAAAACTATCAGTTGGTAGAAATGCATAAAGGAAGATCCACGTACAGAAGCTTTAATGGAGAAACTAAAAACAAGTTGACCCAGATAATCTTTCCCCACGTGAGGCTTGGGTGATGTTAAGTGACCTTTGTGAGGAGGTAAAGAAGTAATGGAATTAGATAAGATTACAATACGAGGTGCCAAGGAGAATAACCTAAAGAATATTTCCTTGGAAATTCCTCGCAATAAAATGGTAGTGATGACAGGTCTTTCAGGAAGCGGAAAGACCTCACTTGCCTTTGATACAATTTACGCCGAAGGACAACGACGCTATGTAGAATCCCTTTCCGCATACGCAAGACAGTTCTTAGGTGGCGTTGAAAAGCCAAATGTTGAGTTAATTGAAGGATTATCTCCAGCAATTTCCATCGACCAGAAAACAACGTCCAACAACCCACGTTCTACGGTTGGAACTGTGACAGAGATCTATGACTACCTGCGTCTTCTATACGCAAGAACAGGTGTGCCATACTGTCCAAAATCACAATATTCCAATCACAGGACAGACTATTACAGAGATGGTCAACCAAGTGATGGACTTACCAGATCGTAGTAAGTTAACTGTACTTGCACCTACGGTAAGAAATAAAAAAGGTAGCTTTAAAGATGTATTTGCGAAGCTATTAAAAGATGGCTATATCCGTGTACGTATCGATGGTGAAATTGTGATGTTGGAGGATGAACCAGAGTTAGAAAAAAACAAACGTCATGATATTGATGTCGTCATTGACCGTATCGTTAAGACAGATGAATCTAGATCACGTGTATATGATTCTATAGAAACAGCACTGAATCTAGCAGATGGACGAGCAATTGTACTAAATGGGGAAGAAGAATTAGATTTTCTACACACTTCTCTTGTCATATCTGTGGTTTTACAGTACCAAAACTAGAACCACGCTTATTCTCGTTTAATGCACCAATCGGTGCTTGTGATAACTGTCATGGTTTGGGTATTACAGAAGAAGTTGATGTGGATAACTTAATTCCAGATCGCTCTAAGTCTATCCGCCAAGGTGGTATTCGCTACTACAAGAACATTATCGGTACCGATAATATCGAATGGCAGACATTCGCAGTTTTACTAAAGCATTACAAGATCGATCTAGATACACCAATCAAAGATCTTACAAAGAAACAATTAGAAGTAATTCTCTATGGTAGTGATGCGCCAATTCGTTATACCATCACCTCCTCAGGCGGTAATAGTTATAACCGTAATGACTTCATTGAAGGAATCAAGAATATGATTGAACGTCGTTACGTAGAAACAACCAGCTCTATGAGTAAAGAGTGGTATCATTCCTTCATGGTAGAGTCAGTATGTCCAAAGTGTCATGGACAAAGACTCAATCCAGAAGCACTCAGTGTACGTGTTGGAGATAAAAATATCTGCGAGTTTACACAACTATCCGTTGGCAAAGCACTAGATTGGATTAACAATCTAAAACTAGATGTTGAAAAGACAAAGATTGCGGAGTTAGTACTCAAAGAAATTCGTAACCGTTTATCCTTCTTGAAGGATGTAGGTCTAGAATATCTATCACTTGATCGTTTGGCAGGAACACTCTCAGGTGGTGAAGCACAACGTATTCGTCTAGCAACCCAAATCGGTTCAAGACTATCAGGGCGTTTCTATATGTATTGGATGAGCCATCGATTGGCTTACATCAACGTGATAACAGTAAGTTAATCAAGACCCTACAAAACATGAGAGACCTAGGTAACTCACTTATTATCGTGGAACACGACGAAGATACAATGTTACATTCAGATTGGATTGTGGATATTGGTCCTGGTGCGGGTATCCATGGTGGTGAAGTCATCGCAAATGGCACGCCAGAAGAAATTAAGAATTCTCCAAACTCCATTACAGGACAATACTTATCTGGTAGAAAAGTTATTCTATGCCAGAAACACGTCGTAAAGGGTAGTGGTAAGTTTGTAGAACTGGAAAGGGTGTAGCTGAACATAACCTGAAAGAAATATCAATGTAAAAATTCCCGCTAGGGAAGATGGTACTCGTAACAGGTGTATCTGGTTCTGGCAAGAGTACATTAGTTAACGATGTATTCATGAAAGCTGTTCAACAAAACCTTGGAAAACAAAAAGCGAACCCAGGTAAATATAAGTCTATCAAGGGACTTGAGAATATTGATAAGTTGGTACAGATTGATCAAGACCCAATTGGACGTACACCACGTTCAAACCCAGCTACATATACAGGAGTATTTGATGATATTCGTGATATCTTCGCTAAGACACCAGAGGCGAGATTACGTGGTTATGAAAAAGGAAGATTCTCCTTCAACGTCAAAGGTGGACGTTGTGAAGCTTGCCAAGGTGATGGTGTAAAGGTAATCTCAATGAACTTCTTACCAGATGTTTATGTACCATGTGAAGTATGCCATGGAGAGATATAACGAAGAGACTTTACAGTGCACCTATAAGGGTAAGAATATCTATGATGTATTGGAGATGACAGTTGAAGATTCTTTAGACTTTCTTCGCAAATCATCCAAAGATTAAGAACAAATTACAGACACTATCTGATGTAGGATTAAATTACATTAAAGCTTGGACAGTCCTCTACAACTCTTTCTGGTGGTGAAGCACAACGTGTTAAACTTGCCAGTGAATTGCAGAAACGTCCAACTGGTAAGACAATCTATATTTTAGATGAACCTACAACAGGTCTACATACAGACGATGTAAATCGCTTAATCGCTGTACTTGAAAGAATTGTGGATAATGGTGATACAGTTATCATCATTGAACATAATCTAGATGTGATTAAGTGTGCTGACTGGATTATTGATTTAGGACCTGAAGGTGGTGATGGTGGTGGAACAATCGTTGCGCAAGGAACACCAGAGGACATCATTAAAGTTGAAGAAAGCTGGACAGGTCAGTATTTAAAGAAAACAATTGCGTGGACAAAAGAACACTAAAAGTAAAATTAAAAAGCAGGATAAAGTTAAATATAGTACTAGATGCACTATTATAACTAGCCTGCTTTTTGATTCTATAAAATAATGTTATAAATAATATAAGGATTGGCACATCAATGCCAAAGAGTTATTACATGAAAAAATTGGTTATGGTTATTAAAGCCTTATCGAAGATATGCAAAAATATTTTGTTTTTCACTAGTGTTCTTTGGAATATTAGTGCCTTTTCTAAATTTTTGTGATGTAATTTTTCCTGAATTTATTATTTCTTCTATCGATACAAAGAGTCCGGCTGTAAAAATTATTATTGGTATTATTGGATTTCAACTAATTGATTTTTGATTCCAGCAATTGAAGATTTATATAATACTTATTTTAGAGATACTTCAGAAGCCCTTGTAGAGGCGAGATATCAATAGAGAAATTTATGAATTTTCTGCAAAAGTAGATTATTGTCATTTAGATAAATCAGAGTTTTTATGAAAACTATACCTGGGCAATAGAACATACTGCAGAGCAATCTAGTAAAAGCATTCTCGGTACTAACCAGATGTATTGCGTCAATAGTTCAAATACTATCCTTAGCAGTACTTTTATTTACAATTAATCCTATTATCTTGGCGCTAATTCTAATTGGGACAATATTAAGAACATATGGATATTTTAAATATAATGAGTTCTATATTGAAAGGCAGAAGAAGGTTGTACATACCAATCGAAAATTTTCTTATATACAGCGTTTGTTTTTATTTAAAAGAGTATAGTGCAGATATTCGTACAACAAGATTAAAAAGATATTATTCTAAAAACAATATGATAGAAATACCTCACAACAGGAAAGTTATATGAAAGATTATGCAAAGAGCCTTTGTAAATGGGCTGTTTTTCAGTGGCTTTGCATATCATTTCATGATGTTATTGTCCATGCTTTTCTTATTGAAGAGTATAATGGTAATTCATTACTTGCGAGTGCCGTCTGGATAACTGCAATCTTATCTATCAATAAAATCAGTGATTGTTTAACAGAACTATTTGATCAAGTTAAAGATATTCATCAGATAGATATCTATGCAAAGCGTATCCAAGAGTTTTATCAGCTAAAACCAGTAATTGAAGATTGTGTAGGAAGTACAGCACAAATTCCATATGAAATTACATTTCAAAATGTAATGTTTGAATATGATAAAGGGAAACCGGTCTTAAATAATGTAAGTATTCATATTAATGCCGGAGAAAAAGATAGCTATTGTTGGTAAAAAAATGGTGTAGGTAAATCGACACTGATAAAATTATTACTAAGACTATACGATCCAACAGACGGATATATTAAAGTAAATGGTATCGACCTCAAAAAGTATGATATCAAAGAGTATAGAAAGTGTATTGGAACAGTATTTCAAGACTCAAATGTATATGCATTTTCTATCAAAGATAATTTAGATATTTATACTGAACATCAAGAAGATAACATCTCCTTTACAGTAGACCAAGTTAATCTGACGCAACAATTACAAAATCATGAAAGTGAACTAACAAAAGAATTTTCTGATGATGGAATTGTATTGTCAGGTGGTGAGATACAAAAACTTGCAATTGCTCGTATATTGGATGGTGAATTTGGATTACTATTATTTGACGAGCCAAGTTCAGCATTAGATCCAATAGCAGAAGAGCAAGTGATGAAACTAATATATAGTATGGCAAGTACTACAACCACAATTGTAATTGCACATCGACTATCAAGCATTCGTGATATGGATCGCATCTTGGTTGTAGATAATGGAAGGATTATAGAGGAAGGTAATCATAACCAACTAATGAATAGAAAAGGGTTATATTACCAAATGTGGAATACACAGGCTGAAAAATACAAATAGTTATAAAGGATGGCTGAAAATTGCCATCCTTTATATAAGATGTTACACAATTAGAACTCTGCGTATATCATCGCAACAATATCATATCCAGGACCATAGGCACCAAATATGAGGAGTGCGAATATACAAGTATAAATAATCGACCAACGTATCCATGTTGGTTTTTGTTCGATTGCGTTACGAATGGAACCATTGAACTCTTTATAGAAATCTACTAAGGAAATAATAACAACACCTACAATCACAATCGTCCAGTCAATCATATCTAAACGTAAGAATGGTAATGTCTCTTTGAATGTGGACGGATGGAAGTTTGTAAAGATACTACTAAACATCGTCCATCCGACTGATAAAGTCTTAGCTCTAAAGAATAGTTCACCAATGATAACGATGATGAATAGTTTTACAAATCTAAAGATTCGTAGACCAATATGACTGTCATCTATCTGATATTTTTTGAAGAAAGCTTCGACTGGTTTCTTCAACAGAATTTCTAGAACCATGAAGCAGAAATAATATAGACCATAGAAGATGTAAGACCAGTAAGGACCGTGCCATAAACCGTTTAAAAACCATACCGCAAATAGCGCAATGAATGGACCAATAAACTTACCGGCAGCTTTACCAAAATGTTTTGTAAAGAATTTTGATAGACTGCGGGTTGGTTTGGCGAGTGATATTGGATAGAAGACATAGTCACGTAGGAAGGTACCTAGTGTGATATGCCAACGACGCCAGAAGTCAGAAGCGTTCTCGGCAAAGAATGGCTGTCTAAAGTTTTCTGGTAATTTGATACCAAAGATTTCTGCACTACCTAAGCAGATATCCACGATACCTGAAAAATCCATATACAACTGGATTGTACATAACACAGCACCGATTAAACTAAATAGTCCATCTTGTGTGTAAGATGTAAAGATTTTACTAACCGCAGGATCGAGTCGATCTGCGATAATCATCTTCTTCATTAAGCCAAATAGAATTCGTTGACTACCAAACTTCAGATTTTGGTATGTAATCGGATTACATGCGAGAATGCTATCTTTGATTTCATTGAAACGTGTAATTGGTCCCTGAATCAAAGTAGGGAAGAAACTTGCATATACCGCAAAATCCAAAATACTATGATTAGAATGAATCTTTCCACTTGATGTGTCCATCAAATAGGAAATCATCTGTAAGGTATAATAGCTAATTCCAATCGGTGCGATTAAGCGTATAGGTGTAAATGGTTGATGGAAGATAGCGAAGATATTTTCACCTAAGAAGTTTGTATATTTCAGTATCACCAATACTCCAAGGTTTATTACAATTGCTAAAAGGAGAATGAATTTCTTGGTTTTCTTATTTTTCGTATGGTCAATGATTTTCGAAGATACATACGTTATGACCATGGTGATTACTTGATATACAAGGAAGAACTTTGACCACGTATAGAAGAATGCATAGTTAGCTAGTAACAGTACATACTTTCTAAACTTTTGTGGACAAAGTTGGTACAGTATCATGACTGTTGGTAAGAAGGCTATAAAATAGAGTGGTGCGGAGTACATTAGTTTATTCATTTTGTACCTCCGTAGAGTGTTTGATAATCTTCTTCCCAATCTGCGTATTGGCTATCGTTACGATGGTCACTGAGATTGTAATTCTCCTGTAAGTATTGTCCTAACACCTTTATGAACTTTTTAGCACCATTAGAGTTTAGGTGGTCACCACCATCACGGTAGTCTTCTTGCCAGTTCAAATTTAACGTATCTAGTTTTAGATTATAGTCTACATAAGTTACTTGGTTTTGATCACACCATGCTTGAATGGCATTGTGTTTAGCGGTATTCCAATAGAGTGGATTTGGCGCACTGACTAGCAGAAGTTTTGTGCCTTGTTTTTCTAAGGTTTCCTTGATCTGTTGTAAGTAGTCTAATGTCCATGCATCAATTGGATACATAGATGTATCTTCTATCATATAATCTAAAGCACCGGTAAATGGTACTATTTTATTGGTTGGACTAAAACCTTTATACTGGTCTGGTTTATCAGGATGTATTAGATATTGTTTATAGAGTTCATGATAATTAAAAATTGGAAGATACTTCGCTAAGAGAATACGTCTTTTTCGAAGAGTTGTAAGAATGAAGCTAGCTTCCATCACGACAAGTTTTGGTTTTTGTGATGCATACATGTGGTTTGCAAGGGCTACTGTATCGATAGCCCATTGGAAATTTGTACATAGATTATAGGAACTAATACCATGTTCATGGAATAGACTGAGTGAATCAAAAGCGGCCTTTCCTTCACTATCGCCTAAAAACATGACATCGATAGAGTTATCCTTCTCCATAGAAAGTAACTTCAACTTTGTCATGACGTTTTTATATTGATATCCATATTCCTGTCCTTTATAGAAAGGGACCTGTATCAGCATAAATAGAATAGATAATATAAGTGTAAAAAAAGTATAAAATGTTTGAAATGTTGATGGACGCGTTGCACGGGATGATTCACCTCTTCTAAAAAATATATTAAGTAGTTAGCCATCTTTAATTGTATGTTTTATTCTCCATTTTTCGAGTACTTTTATAAAAATTTAATGGAAAGAAAAATACCCAAGTTACGATTAGGAGTACTTGGGTATCCATAGTATGCATAGATGCTAATTAAAAGTATGATCTATATGATTTCGAGTTAAGAAAATACAAGCTGCTAGGATTAGTGATATTCCTAGTATGAGTGCATCACGTGATGTATGGCTGTTATCAGCTGTATTTGGAGTACGCCCTGGTGTATTTTGGACAGGAGGTGTTGTTGGATCAGGAACTCTTGTATATATATGAGTTCGATCTACCGCATTCTCTATACGATTATCATCGCGAGTACCTACAACAAGATTTACAAAGAGATGTTGTACAGAATCCATGCGATTTAAATCATAAATGAGTGGAGATAGAGAATATGTTATGCGATATTCACCGACTGCTAAACTATCATCAGTAGCTGTTGTATACAAGATGTCTTGGAAAGTATTGTCATAGTAGATAGGATTTCCATCACTATCTGTAACACGTGGTGACCCATCTGCATAGTAAGAGATATCTTCAGAAAGACCATCTTCTTTTAATATAGAGATACTGTAAGTATCATTTATTGTTTTCGTGATAACAATATCACCAACCTGTGTAGCATTAGCAAATACCTGTGTTAAATCCTGAGCCTTAATCTGGTTTAATAAACGTTCTGTTACCGCATCAACATCTAATGTAGGGGATACAACAGCTTCGTCAGTATGGTCATATGTATAGGATGAAATTGTGGCTGGTGCAGGTTGTAGGCCTTCTTCGATTGGTTGTAATGTTGTGCCATCATCACTCTTATACGCTGTATGTGCTAGTTTATAGTAATAGTATGTACGTGTAACATGTACCGCAGGACGAACAAGATTTCCATTACCTTCTTTTCCCTCTGGAATTAGATAGTGAACTACTTTCTTGTGGTCTAAGATATCATTTCCTAGCACTGCAGGTGCAGTGTAGAGACCTTGTCTTTCAGTTTCGTTTCCACTACTATCGACAAATGTAGTAATCTCTCGGTCAACATCAGCGATACCTACATTTAATCGATAGATATAATAGAAGCCGTGTCCAGTATCATATGTTAATGTCTTATCCAAAGTATATTGACCAATTGGTTGTGTTGGATCGAGCACTGCTATATTGTCACGACCAACTGCACCAGCTGGAAGTAAGCCGTTAGCAAGGTCTGTATCAAAGCTGTTATGGAATCTAGACAAATTATTGTCTCGATCAAAATCAAATACTGGCAGAAGGATACGATGATCAGTAACACTAGCTAATTCAGGATGTGTATTGATATAGTTTTGTACAGCATCTTCATCTGTAGTATATTTCATTGTCTCTTCAGAGAATAAGAATGATCAAATGCATCAAAATCAGGGTACTGTGAGCTCAGATACTTTTTGGAATGATGCAGTTGTAGGATTTTCTACAACAGACTCATAAGGTTTCATTTGATTTAGATTTGATAGAGATGAGCTATCTCCTGTAAAGTTGTATAGTCACTAGGACTAGGTATATATGTATATGTCTTTGTGGCCATCTTCCAATGGTCACTGAAACTATCTTCTGGTAAACCGACAGGAGAGTCTGTTGTATAGGCTGTTATTGTCTCTGCTTGTACAGAAAGTGGACGACTAAAAGATGTGCCAGCAACTAAAGTACATAACAATCCAAGTAAAATTGATTGATATAAAGGTCTATGTAATTTCATTGATTTAATATAGCCATCCTTTCCAACTTACCTATTATATATGGATGCGTAGATTATAACAAATTAATAATTTATTTAGGCAGAAAGTAATAATTACTATATATATTATATTGTAATATACAATAAATCCAGATATTTTGCATGTACAATGAAATGATTAAATATAATATGTATCTATATTTTTACAAACATCATGAAATAGTAAATATTAAAAAGTTATAAAAAGAACTGAAGGTTTGAGACTTTATTGGTGAATAATTTTGTGTAAAACTAACATATCTACATGATTTATAAGTCATGTTATAATAAATAGTATTGATGGAGGACGATATGTCAGAAAAAACTTATGAGAAAAAAGTAGGGATTCGTGATATTGTATCTTTCTTTCAGTTAGAACAACTAACAGGAGATGATTCTTCTTTAGATAGATGGACAGTCATTCAGGACTTAAATCGTCCTGGTTTTTGAACTTGCTGGTGTATTTAAGAGTACGGAACCTCGTCGTATCGTTATCATCGGTAATAAAGAATCTGAATTTATTCGTACGATGAGTGAAGATGATCAAAGGGCTAGATTTCAGTTCTTAATGGATGGTCTTACTCCATGTATTATTATTACAGAGCGGAAATGAGATTCCAAATATACTTAGAGAAGTCGCAATGACATAATAACTTCCCTGTATTGCGTACAAATTTAGAAACATATCGTTTAACTGCGGATTTGATTACATTCTTGGATGAAAAGTTAGCACCAATCGACACGATGTCTGGTGTTTTAATGTCAGTCTATGGTTTAGGTGTCATGATTCTTGGTGAGAGTGGAATGGGTAAATCTGAAACTGCTTTAGACCTTATTCGTGATGGTCAGGTGCTAATTTCAGATGACCGTGTTGATGTACAACATATCCAAAATAGTATTTATGGACACGCACCAGCAATTACGAAGGGTTTACTAGAAATCCGTGGTATTGGTGTAATCAATGTTGAAAAGATGTTTGGTGCTTCTGCGGTCGCAGATCGTGCTGAAGTAAAACTTGTTATTCGTATGGTACCATTTGAAAGAGATGCGGAATATAACCGTATCGGAGATGAAACACAACGCTATACTAAGATTTTAGGTGTGCTTGTTCCAACTATTGTGATTCCAGTGAGTGCAGGACGTAATACCTTTATATTAGTTGAATCAGCAGTTAGAAACTTTAGATTACAGGAAGCTGGCTATAGTGGAGCTGCCGAAATCAACGAACGATTTTCTCGTTTTGTAGGAAAGGATGAATAAAATGACATTTTTCCCCGATGATAGAACTTTATTGATGATAGGAAATTTCCGTATCCCAACATATCTTGTTGCGGCAATATTCGCTTCAATTGTAGTATTTATATTCTTATTAAAAGAAAATAAGAAACATGGTTATAAACGTATCGTAGCAGTGGAGCTATTCTTATACTGTGTTGCGGGTGGATTTATCTTTAGCCGTTTATTCTGGGTATTAGGTAATCTTTCTGAATATATGAAATATACACCATATATCTTCTTGATTACGGATGGTGGTTATGATGCGACAGGTGGATTAATTGGTGTAGCGTTAGGCACATGGATTTATACACGTGAACACTACATGAGTTGGCGCCGCGCACTAGATATGACAGCACCACTTGCGATGTTGATGATTACGATTACAAGAATCGGTCGAGCAATGGCTGCTCGTACATTATGGTTTGTAATCGCACTAGACTTTATCGGTTTCTTGATTATCTGGTTTGAAATCCACCGTTACCGTGAAGGAAGAAGACGTGGTGAAACAGCAGCTACTACATTTATGTGGTTTGGCTTAATTTCATTCTTATCTATTGTATTCAAGTGGGATGAACGCGGTACACATGATGTTATCATGGCAGGTCTTTGTGTAGTGGTTGCCTTAATTGGTTATATCTATCTCCATACACATCCATTAGATAAGCCAGTTATCTTATTTGACTTAGATGGAACACTGATGGATAGCCGTCGTATGGTATTGTTGTGCTTTGGATATTTCTTCAAAAAATACAGCAATATCAAAAACTTTACGATTGATAAACAAAGAAAGGTATTCATCCAGCCTCTACGCACTTCCTTCAAGGAATTCTTCCCTGAACAGGATGATGCCAAGTTAGCTGAAGAATATCGTACATATCAAGGATCATTCTCATGGTCCAATGACGTAACACTATTCCCACATACAGAAGAAGTTCTACATGACCTATGGGAAGATGGTTATAAGTTAGGTATCGTGTCTTCACGTTTAACAGAATCTTGTGATTCTTGGTTGAGACAGTTTAAGTTATCTTACTTTGATGTAGTTGTTGGTCGTGACCAATATGATAAGGCAAAGCCATCTCCTGCAGGTATCCTATATGCATGTAAGAGATTAAAGGAAGGTCATGACAACTGTATCTATATCGGTGATAGTAAGTCCGATATACTAGCAGCTAAGGCAGCTGGATGTTATGCGATTGGTTTCTATCCGAAACGTAATGACCCAACAGCAGATGAGCGTGACAAGTTAAAACTTGGAGAATTAGAATCTGCACAGCCAAATGCAATTATCGGAGATTTATCTGAATTGAAAGATATCTTAAAAGAAACACACGGTTGGACATACGAAAAGTTATAGTATTATACCAAGCTGGAAGAACTGGCTTGGTTTTCTTTTTGGAGTATCAAAAAATAATCTATAATAAATATTAGTTAGAATCGTCGTTGGAGGAACTATGGGCGTACTTGAAAAATATAAGATGCTGAGTGCAGGGAAAGCATTTGGTAACCGTACAAATTGCGATTAGCACTACTTGATAGTCAAACTGCCTATGAAGAATTAAAAGAAGAGGCAGCACAAAGTATGGTAGCTGGAAGTTATAGCTGTGAAGGTGGTGACCCAAGTGTAATACTTGAGAAAATCGCAATCGAAATGATATGTAGAGATACGCGTAATACGTGGTATTTACCTGATACTGTAAAATTTTGGGATAGACGTTTTGGTAGCCTACTAGAAGCAAAATTTTTCTGTTATGACGATGATGCGGAAACTTGGAGTAAAATTTTATATAAATACTTTGTCAAATTACAATGGATGCCAAAACGAGAAGATTATCGTTCCACCAGAAGTTACAACAATGTTTGAGGGATTCTTTGCGGAAATTCTAGCAGTAGTAAAACAGAACAATCATCCTGAATTTGATAAGTATTATGAAATTGCAGTTCAAAACGGAATGGATCCGAGCGTATTAGAGAAAAAGTTAAAAGAACTAACAGAAGTAAAACTAGTCTTTTAGTACGATTGAAAATGAACTGAATACATAAAAAAATGGGCGCTATATCACATATGTGATTAGAACCCATTTTTATATTGATTATAGTAATTTCTTTTCGGATATTTTCGTAGATGGTCTCTTCTGCGGTTTGTAGTAATTTCTGTGTAGAAGAATCAATTCCCGCAAAACGGATTGCATCAAAATCTTGCTTAATTGATTGAGTTGTCTAGTAATTGGTTCTGCTTTAGAAGTTAGAGAGTAGTAGGTTTCAAAATCATCTAATGTGACTCTTGTGACATATTCATTGAATACAAGTTTTTCCAATAAAGGTAACAATAAGAATTGGTTGATATCTGTAAATAGAGCCATATCTTTCGTGATATTGGAACGTTGGAAACAAGAAAGATAATGAATAATCATGAGTTCGTTTGTACTTAAACCAGTTTCTGTTGCGATACGTTGTAGTAAACGTTCTAGTAGCTTTATGGTGTAGTAGTTATGTAGTATCGCATCTTGTTTATGGTCACTTAGTTTTGCGACTGGTACAATTTCTTCTCCAAGTTTCTTTGTGGAGAAAGAGATGGCAGAGTCATCTGTCGCAAAGCCTACTAAGAAGCTAAGAATTTCTGGGCGCTTGCGAGCGTATTCCTTTCTCATCGTAAATAGATTTGTAGAAGTTATCATAGTATTTGATGACAGATAACTTCATATCAACGATGTTACGAATATCGAAACGGCTTTGCGATACAAGAGAGCCTTCTGTTTTTACATAATAATAAATTGGTAACTGTAATGGTGCTACATTTTTAACGTGGAGAAGATATTCGAGGTTGAAGATAAAATCCTCTGACCAAGAAAGGCTTGCATCCATCTTAAGCTGATAAGTATCAATTATGGATTTCTTGTAGAGTTTATTCCAAAGTACTCCATAATAATAGTCAGCTGGATTTTGAATCATATAGTCCGCAAATTCATCTCTTGTAAGTACTTTATCGGAGTCAATTCTACCTTTATGGGATGTGTTTTCTCCTACGACACGATAGAAGTCTGCGATGACTAGATCTGCTTTTGACTCTTCCATTGTACGTACAAGGGATTTCGTGGCATCGGTTGTAATCCAATCATCCGCATCGAGGAATTGAATATACTTTCCACGTGCATTCTGCATCGCTAGATTACGAGTGTTTGATACACCTGAATTTTCTTTATGGATAACTTTAATACGTTCGTCTGTTATGGCATATTCATCAAGAATCTTGCCAGATTCATCTTTACTTCCATCATCCACAACAATTAATTCAAAATCACGGAATTCTTGATTCAAAATACTATCAATACAGCGATGTAATACAGTTTTATCTCCATCGAGTGGTTTTGCGGCATTATATACAGGGACAATAATACTAACAATTGGTGTGTTCATATAACTCTCCTATTAACGTTACTGTTATAAATAGTATAATAAGTAATAGTATAAAAATAAGAAGAAATAGCGATGGCCTTCTGAACAAGTTGTAGGGTCGAAATCTCGGATGTTCAAAATAGAAACGAGGTAATTGGATATGGAAGTTAGTAAGAGAATCATACTTGTAAGTGGGATGAGTGGTGCTGGTAAGAGTACAGCAACGCGCATTTTAGAGGATATGGGTTATCACATTATTGATAACTATCCTGTTGTGCTCGTGGATCAGTTCGTAGATATGATTGAAGTTTCAACCGACCCAGATATAGCTATATTGCGTTAAGTACATCGGCTGAAGACTTCCCAATTTTCTCTCGTAAGTTAAATGGAATTAATGCGTCCGTTAGCGTACTCTTTATTGATGCCAGTGATAGCGTATTACTCAAATCGTTACAAGAGCACAAGACGTATTCATCCATTATTATTGAGCAATACTGCTAATACACTTGAAGAAGCTATCACGGAGGAAAGACAAACATTTAAGCAGAATCTAGATAACAACGTCATTACAATTGATACATCCTTCTCTTCTGAAAAAGGAGTTTAAAAAGAAGTTAGAATCTTACTTTTGCAAAGAAGCAGATACCATCATTCTCATTTCATTTATTTCCTTTGGCTATAAGTATGGCGTACCACTCGATGCGGATTTGATGATCGATGTACGTTTCTTGCCAAACCCATTTTGGGATGAAAAGCTTCGTTATTTCTCAGGAAATGATAAAGAAGTTTATGACTATGTTATGGATAAACCTGAGACACAGGAATTTATCCAGCGTTTAACTAGCATTTACAGATTATGCATTTGAACAGTATACAAAGGAAGGTAAGAATCACTTTTACTGTTGCGATTGGATGTACAGGTGGACAACACCGTTCTGTTACTATCGCAAACTACTTATATGATGTATATAAGGAAAGATATAACTGTTACTTAGATCACCGTGATCAGAAGGAATGGCTAACGCATGAAGAAGCATAAAGTTGTCATTATCGGTGGTGGACATGGACAGTCATTAATCTGCCGTGGTATTAAAACAATTCAAAATATTGATTTAAACGCAATCGTAACGGTCGCTGATGATGGTGGAAGTACAGGGCGATTACGTAAGAACTTTCATATTCCTGCGATGGGTGATATTCGAAATGTCATGATCAGTATGGCTGAAAGTGAAAATATGTTAAGTTCCCTGATGGATTATCGCTTTGATGACCCTGATGGAAAAGAGGATGATATTCTAGGACATAATCTAGGAAATCTTATCCTAACTGCACTGACACAACAGACTGGTTCTTTTATGACAGCCATTCAGGAAGTTAGTCATATTTTAAACGTAAAAGGTAATATTATTCCAGCGAGTACGGATGTAATCACTTTGTATGCACGCATGGAAGATGGCGTCATTGTGCGTGGGGAAGCAAATATTCCAAATCATAATCACCATATTACACGTGTATTCTATCAAGATGAGGTACATGCATGTAAGGAAGCGGTTGAAGCGATACAAAATGCAGATTTAGTCATCTATGGAATTGGTTCTGTCTATACAAGTATTTTACCGAATGTAATCATTCCGGAAATTCAAGAAGCGTTATGTAGCACAAAGGCAGAGTTAGTATACTTCTGTAATGCAATGACACAACCAGGTGAAACAGATGGATATACTGTAGAAGATCACGTAGATGCGTTGTTATATCACCATGCACCAGTTGATAAAGTGATTGTCGCATGTGATGAGATACCAGAGAAGATATTAGAACGCTATTCGTTAAATGGAAGTACAAAGGTAAATCTTGTGAAGCATGACCATCCGTATCAGGTTGTGACGAAGGAATTACTAAGCTTCCGTAATGGATTTATTCACCATGATCCAGAAAAGATTAAAGCAGTGATTCAAGAATTGCTGGAGGTGAAGTAATGTCATTTGCGGCAGAAGTAAAACAAGAAGTAGCACAAAAGATTATGGAAGGTAATGATATACGTGCAGAGCTATCCGCACTCATTCAAATGACATCATCTCTTTCCTTATCCAGTCGTGGTATGACTTTATTAGTGAGTTTAGAAAATGCGGCTGTTTCACGTACAATTTATCGTTTGGTAAAAGAACGATACGGCGTAGAAATTAGTTTATTTGTAAAAAGAAAGATGAATCTTCGCAAGAACCGTATTTATGGTATGCGTATTATGAGTGCTGCTCCCAAAAGATTCTGGAGGATTTAGGAATTTATAGTACACGTGGTTTTACTAGATAAACCACTTGCGAAAATTGTACAGACAAACAATAATGCACGTGCTTATTTAGCAGGAGCGTTTATGGCAGGTGGTTCTATCAACTCGCCAGAAAAATCATCCTATCACTTGGAAATTACAGCCACCAGTGAAGAACATGCATTATTTATGGCATCCTTGTTAGAGCGATTTAACATTCATGCAAAGATTACAACGCGTCGTAAGAAAGTAATTTTATATGTAAAGTCTGCGGAGAAGATTGCGGATTTCTTACGTTTGATAGAAGCAGACCAAGCAGTTTTGAAGTTTGAAAATATTCGTATTTCAAGAGATTTTAGTAACTCTCTTCAACGTATGAATAATATGGATTTAGCCAATGAAGTAAAGGCAGTTGCGGCTGCCAGTGGACAACTAGAGGATATTCGTATCTTAGAAGAAAACCAAAGAGTAGAAACATTAGACCGTAAACTACAAGATATCATTGCACTCCGCAAGGCAAACCCTGAGGCTTCCTTAATGGAACTATGTGGTATCTATGAACGTCAGACTGGAGAAATTGTTTCAAAGTCAGGCATGAAACATCGCTTTGTAAAGCTTCATGAACTAGCGATGAAAGAGGTAAAACAAGATGAATAGAACACAACTACAGACAGCAGTATCCACAATCGTGTTAATGATTATCGTTGCGCTGATTTTTCGCTACCTATGGTGGCTTATCCTATTATTACTATTATCAATCGTAGGATTTGTGATTTATGGCTTAATACAAGCGAAAAGATTAAACAAGCAGATGGAAAATGCTAGTGTGGAAGAATTAGATATTGATCGTACTTTCTATCAGTCATATTCATCCCCTAAGGAAAAATCAAAAGTGATATCATTGATGTCGAATATGAGGAACATACAGACGGAGAATAAGACTATGGAGAAACGTAACCACTGAAATATTAGAAAATGATTTTACAACTTTACAAGTGATGGATTGGCCTATGGTTCAAGAATATTTACAGCGTTGTAAATATGAAGAATCAAATCACAATATCATCAATATGATTATGTGGTTACAGACATATCCGTTGTTCTACTATAAGAAGGAAGAGTATCTATTATTGTTGGGTATTCATGAGGGATGTTTCTTCATGTATATGCCACTATGTGAAAAAAACAATATATCGCTGAAGCAATTAAAAAGGGTAAAGAAATCTTTGACCACTATGGACATGACTTTACACTCAGCTGTTTTACAAAAGAAATGGTGGATGAAGTTATTAAAGCTTTATCCAGAATATACAGCCATCCATGAAAGTTGGGCGGATGATTATGTCTATGATGGAGAACGTTTACGTACCTATGCGGGCAAGAAAATGCAGAAAAAACGCAATCATTTGAATGCGTTCTATAAAGACTATGAAGGCAGATGGTCATACGAAACTCTCAATGAAACAAATATCGATGATTGTATTGGATATTTGAGAGATTGGAAATCAGAAGATCCAGATGATTTCTTACAAAGCGAGAGAATTGGTACATTCCGTATCTTAGACTTATATAATGAACTACCATGCAAGGGTGGTTTGATTCGAATCGATGGCAAAGTACGTGCATTTTGCGATTGGATCAATGTTATCAGACCGTATGTGCCAAGAGAATATCGAAAAGGCAGATGGAGATGTTAGAGGTCTTTACCAATGCATCATGAAAGAGATGTTGAGTCATGAATTCCCTGGTATTGAACTAGTCAATCGTGAAGATGATACAGGTCGTGAAAATCTAAGAGCTGCTAAACTGTCCTATCACCCAGTCAGTATTATTGAGAAGTATCGTATTAAGAAAGGCGTTAAATCATGATTACAAAAGCAACGAAAGAACAAAGCTACCGAAGTAAAGAATCTTTGGAAAGTATGTTTTCCACAAGAGGATGAAGGCTATATTGATTACTACTTTAAGAATCTATTTGTGCCAGAAAATTGCTTTGTATATGTAGAAGATGGACATGTTGTCTCAGCAATCATTCGCGCTCCACATGCAATGATGTTTAATGACAAAGTTTTACGTACGAGTATGATTCTAGGTGTGGGAACATTACCTGAATACCGTAAACGTGGATATATGAAGCGTTTAATGGAAATTGTATTAGATGCATGCGAGCATACTGAACTGATTACTCTTATTCAGGCATATGATCAGAAACTATATGAACCATACGGGTTCCGTAATATCTACAATCGATCTACGTATCGATTAACGCGTGATGATGTAAAGCGCAGTACAAACTTTGGCTGTTCCTATGAACCAACAGCGATTGATTTATTAAAGGTATACTCTGCATTTATCCGTCGATTCAATGGGTTACTATGCAAGAGACCTAGAATACTTTGTAAAAGTATAAAAAGAAATCAAATGCACAAGGTGGAAAGATTGTAGCCTACTACAATGGGAAAGACCAAATTAGAGGGATATGCGACAATGTTGCCAAAGGGAGATGTTCTAGAAATTGAAGAACTTATCTACCTTGATTCTACTGCCTCTATGAAACTATGTAATGCAGCACTATTTCGAAAAAGGATGTTGTGGAATTACATGTATCAGAAGCAGAAGACTTAACGCTCGTATTCCCAGAGACAAAGATTGAGACATATGGTTCTACAATGGCAAGACTCAATGACGCAAAATTATTCTCCAAACTTGTAGGAAGAGATATTACCACTGTTGAACAAGCATTTGCGACAAGTATCAAACCACTTAATCTAAATGAATTTGCATAAGAAGGGTGTATATCCTTCTTATTCTGTACTATATAATAAATAAAAAAACAGAAATGTATATCATTGAGGTGATTGTTATGAGAAGAGATCATGCCAACTTCTTTCATCTTGCAATCTACAGCGTAGTTATCATACTCGTAGTATGTATCATTCCATATTTACTTCCAAGAATTCCAGGTAGACCAGAGTTCTTTTATGAGAGAATCATCAATTCTACCAATCAAGATGAAATCAAAAGAACTGAAAGAAGAGGCATCGAAAGAATATCATTTGCGATTTGATTATGATGATGTGTTAGGTTGTAAAACTGGTGAGCCACCATGGGATTGTGGTATAGAGAACCTACAAATTAATAATATCTATGTTCAAAGAAATTATTTTGCACATAAGCAGTATATTGGGAAATATTTTTGAATATATTGTAAATTCATATCGAAATAAGAAGGGATATACCTTTCGATTGTATGTTACGAAGGAAAATCTTCCACATCAATTTACAAATTTGCATCCTATTGATTCGGCAATAGAAGAATACACCATAGGTGGAAGAATCGTAACAGTACAGAGGTTATCTGATGAGGGAGATAAAGCACTAAATTTTTATCTGACTAGTGACGATTGGTATGGCTACAAACTTATGGGACTTATCGTTTATGAAAACCAAGAAATGATTGCTGGTACTACATCAGATATAATTCAAGAGATTCTTGAAAAAGTTATTAAAGACCATTAAAAAAATTAGTATAAAAAGTCATTAAATTCACATGGTGTTCACTTTATACAAAAAGTTAGAAAGAATTTTTAGTGAAAATTCATCACGATAGCGCTTACATTCAAATGCTCTTAATTGACCGAAAACATATTAAAACATATAATATAAATGCAACAAAAGGAGGTCTTTGAAAGACAATATGACAGATGTAAGAGTTGCTATTAACGGTTTTGGCCGTATTGGCCGTCTAGCTTTTAGACAAATGTTTGTAGCTGAAGGTTATGAAGTAGTTGCAATCAACGACTTAACAACACCTCACATGCTAGCTTACTTATTAAAGCATGATACAACACACGGTAAGTGGGATCATGAAATCTCTGCAGATGATGAAAAGGGAACAATCACTGTAGACGGTAAGGAAATTACAATTTATAAGGAAGCTGATGCTAGCAACCTACCTTGGGGTCAATTAGACATCGATGTAGTTCTAGAATGCACAGGCTTCTACACAAGCAAAGCTAAGTCTGAAGCACACATCAAGGCTGGTGCTAAGAAGGTTGTTATCTCTGCTCCTGCAGGAAACGACTTACCAACAGTAGTTTACGGTGTAAACGAACATGTTGTAACAGCTGAAGACAAGATTATCTCTGCTGCTTCATGTACAACAAACTGCTTAGCTCCAATGGCTAAGGCATTAAATGATTTATATCCAATCCAATCTGGTATCATGACAACAGTTCATGCTTACACAGGCGATCAGATGATCTTGGATGGACCACAGCGTAAGGGTGACTTACGTCGTTCCCGTGCTGGTGCTTGCAATATCGTTCCTAACTCAACAGGTGCTGCTAAGGCTATCGGTCTTGTAATTCCTGAGTTAAACGGCAAGTTAATCGGTGCTGCTCAGCGTGTTCCTGTTCCTACAGGTTCAACAACACTCTTAATCTCTGTAGTTAAGGGTAAGGATGTAACTGTTGATTCTATCAACGCTGCAATGAAGGCTGCTGCTTCTGAAAGCTTCGGCTACAATGAAGAAGAAATCGTTTCTTCTGACATCGTTGATGAAACACATGGTTCTATCTTCGACGCTACACAGACAATGGTAGCTAAGATTGATGACGACACATACCAGGTACAGACAGTTTCTTGGTATGACAATGAGAACTCATATACTTCTCAGATGGTTCGTACAATCAAGTACTTCGCTAACGTTAAGTAATTAACCTAAGCAATCTAAAAATCACACTTCTTATGAGGTGTGATTTTTTTGATCTCTTTATTTTTGATATACAATTTTACCATTAACTATTGTCATGTATACATCTAATGAGCGACAATCTTTTGGATTGGTATGCAAAATATCACCATCGATAACAGCAAAGTCCGCAAGTTTTCCAACTGTAATTGATCCCAAATCATCTTCACGGTAGAAATCATATGCTCCACCAAATGTCCAACTTTCCAGTACTTCATATGGGGTTAAACAATTAGCCTGATTGAATGGGATTACCACCTTCAGGGAATAGACCTGTTACAGAGTAATAAATAGATTCAGGTATATGATCGATAACGAGAGGGAGGTCAGTACCCACAGCATAGTGGAACACCATAGTCTTTCATCTTACGGCGATTCCAATAATTTTTTTCCACGCTCTAAGCCAATCTGTTTTTCAATCATTCCGACTTTATCATCGTAACTAGTGATTGATTGAATTTGAGGATAATATTCGCAAATAATACCAAGTTCTGCCATACGTTTTAAATCAACTGGATCACTAAATTCTGCTTCCGTTATAGCATGTCGATTCACTAATTTTCCGTTATTATCTTTTTGCATAAATTAAAAGATATTAACGGCTTTTTCGACTGCTCCATCACCTTGAGCATTTAGTGAGAATCGAGTACCAATTTTATCGGCTTCAAGTACTTCATCCTGAATTAACTCCCAATTAATATCAAGTTTACATTTATAATTTTTGATTCTCGTATGGTTGCTTTAATAAACCATTTCCTGAGAAATAGAACCATCTGTCATACGATTAAAACCTGAAAAACCGAATAAAAATCAGAATTGTAATTGGCCATCATCTTCTTAGCATATTCAAAGTTTGCATTCACGCCTACTGGTTGGGACATAAAAATGTACACGAAAATTTAAATCTTCCTCAGATTCAAGTTCAGACAAAGATATTTTGGAAAGCCACTAAATTTATCAAAACCCAATTTCTTTTACAGAAGTAATACCGCGTGCATTTAGCATAGCCATATATTTTTGAATAAAGGGTTTAATAAAATTCTTATCTTTAAAGTATTTCGTCTAATAATTTCCAGAATACTTCATTACAATCTGCAGTTAAATCAAAATCCATAGTGATTGATTGCGGTTGTATTTAGCAAAAATGTTCACCACTTGTAGAAAATAGGACAATACGACAATTTGGGAATAATCCTTCTAATTCTTCAGGGGCTTGGGAGTGTTAAAATTATCAGATATTCCATGACCAAAGATATGATCTTGATGGGAATAGCATGTTTTTAGAACCTCAATAACATCTTTTTCCGTTTTTGCATTTGAAAGATCGATACCGATATATCGCAAAAGACCAACCAGTAAAGAATGTGTGTGCATCAAAGAAACCAGGCAAAAATAGTTTTTGCCGGAAAGGTCGTAAACCTTATATTGATTTTCTAATGAAGAAGGAATATAAACCTTTTTTTCGACAGCATGAATTTTGATTGTCATGAATAATAATATAGCCGTTAATAACATCTTGTTGATTAGCACAAAAAAATTTGATCTGATTTTTAAGATATAGTTGTTAATAGACATTTCTCCTCCTGGGTAAAAGCCAAAAAGCATATAAATATATATGCTTAGTGCAGAGAAATTTGTTTAAAGTGTATATGCTGACTTGAATATAGCATAAAAAAATAAATAAATTACAGATTATTCTGATTTAAAAGTTTCGAATCCATACTCAGCTTTATCGCATGGCATATAGGATGTTGTAAACTCAACAACATTTCCACTTGTATCATGACCAATATATTCAAGGTTATAGATGTAACTATCAGAAGATATATCCATAATTTTAGTGATTGGGTGGAAAGGCTTTCTGAATAGTTAGTTTTTGCTCAAATGAAATTGGGAAAATGTTCCTTTTGTTTCATATAGTCATAGAGTGAGGCTTTTTGAAAAAAATCATGATCTTGGATATCATCAAAATATTTGAAAGGAAGATAACAGTATTCAAGAGCAATACTTTCATTATCAATTTTACGTAAACGATGTAATGCATATATTTGTTCACTGTGCTCTAAATTAAGTTTTCTTTTTCAATATAAGTTTGGTCTTTAATGATACCCTCTTCTAAGATAGTGTTTTTAGTGTTAAGCCATGTTTATTTATAAAAAGCTCCTAGGCCGATACTTTTACCTGTAGAATGATCATTTAAATATAAAATTTTTATTTGCAATTTTTGTAACAAAAAGTACCATTGTTTTTACTCGAAATAAATATCCTTCGTCAATTAAAGCATTGATAGCATGTTTAACTGTCATGCGGTTAATATGATAGAGGGAAGACATTTCACGCTCACTAGGTATTTTTTTCTCCTGGTAAATATTCGCCATCTTTAATACGTTGGATGATTAAATTTTTTTAATTGGATATACAAAAGGAATTTGGTAGTTCATAAATATCACCTAAAAATAATTCAAATGAAAAAGCGTTCATATTTCATATAGCTTTCGGTAAATGCAACAACATGATTGTGATTATCATAGATGCATCCGGATAATAATGCTACATGTGCATTACTAGAAAGTTCTAATGCATCGCGATAGCTACTTTCTGCCTCGATAACACGAATTCTTTGCGTGGTTCTAAAGAATTTAATGTTAAATTTTTCTACTAAAATATCATTTAAATTTTTCAATATAAGATTTATAATCTATTAACTCAGGGTGCTAAATTTGTAGGAATGAAAACAGTAATCCATACATATTGGCTCATGATCGGCAATCAGTAAACGCTTTAATTTCAAAAAAACTTAGTACCAAGTGGTAAATTTGTCTCTCGACATAAATATTTATCAGCTTCAATCTCAACAAACTTCAATAATTTTCGTTTCGTATGTGGATGCATTATCTTTAATTATTTCTGATATTAGACGAATAGTATTAACATTTTTTTGTAATACGTTGTTTAGCTACAAAAATAACCAATCTTTAGGTACCACATAAATAATTCCCATTTCTTCTAAAAATCTTTCATAGCAGACCGGAGCGTCAAACGCTGAATGAGAATAATTCACATAGTTCACGTTCGCTTGGGAAGTTTATCTCATATTTCAAATGGTGATCAGCGATATATTGCCGAAGTTCATTACTGATCATAATATCCAAAGTCATAACTTTCATGAACTTATTTTAACAACTTTATATACTTTTTATCAAATACATATATGTAAGGGGTTTGCAAAGGTAAAAACGTACTGGTATAATAAAATCAAATAGTGGTATATATGTAAACCAAAAAGGCAGAGATGGGTTTTAAAGTGTAGATATGCCACAAGAAAAAGGAGGATACATAATATGTCTAATCAGAACACCCAAGATTTGAAACGCAAACTTGGATTAGGTGCAGTTATTGCACTTGGTGTTGGAACAACAGTAGGATCTGGTATTTTCTCATCCTTATCAGAAGTAGCTGGTGCAGCGGGAAGTAGTTTAACGCTGGTATTAGCATTTTTGATTGGTGGTTTATTACAGATTCCAGCAAATTTTTGTTATGCAGAACTTGCATCAGCATTTCCCTGAAGATGGTGGACAATACGTCTATTTCCGTGAAGCTGGTTCTCGTCCGTTAGCTTTCTTATGCGGATGGATTAGTTTCTGGGCAACTGACCCTCCATCAATCTCAATCATGGCTTTAGCAATTGCAAACTATTTAGGTTTCTTCTTGCCGGTTCATGGATTAATTCTGAAATTAGTGGCTGTTTGGATTAGTAATTATATTCATGATTATTCACATTCGTAGTGTTGAAGGTGGAGGAAAATTTCCAGACTATCATTACTGCATTAAAGATTCTTCCTTTTTGCATTAATTATTGGAATTGGATTATTCAACATTAACTCTAATTTATTCTTATCAAGTAAACCATTACAGGGGGCAGCAACTGGATTTGCAGCACTATTAGCAGGAATTTCTGCAACAACATGGTCTTATGACGGTATGGGCGCAGCATGTTATATGTCAGGTGAAATAAAGGATCCAGGTAAGAATTTACCAAAGGGATTAATTTTAACTGCTGTAATCGTCTTAGCGTTATATGTTAGTCTAACAGTAGTTTCATCTGGTTTATTGTCAGTTGAGGAACTAGCCGCTTCAGAAGCACCAATTGCTTTATTAGCATCTAAGATTCCATTAATTGGTAATGCAGCAGGTGTCGTTGTGGCTATTATGGCTATTATCGTTGTAATTGGGTCACTTTCAAGTTGTATTATGTTCCAACCTAGAATTGAATATGCAATGGCAAAAGATGGTTTATTCTTTAAACATTTTGCACAGGTACACCCAAAATATGAAACACCAGCATTCTCAATCGTTGTACAATGTATCGTTGCTATTATCTTAATTTTTGCGACAAATTTGTCTGATTTATTAGGCTACTTTACATTGGTAGCACTATTAAAGAATTTCTTAACATTTGGAACAATCTTCGTATTACGTAAAAAGGAACATTACAAACCAGTATACCGTATGCCAGGGTGGAGTATTAATGCCAATCATTGCAATGTTTATGACAGGCACTCTCATTTTGGTCAACATTCATCTGGGCTCCAATTCCTGGTTTGATTTGTGCAGGTTTAGCTGTAGGAACAGGATTACCAGTTTATTATTTCTGGGAAAATCAAAACAAACAAAGAAAAAATGAGGCTGCTGTATGAAATTAGCAGCAATTGGAAGTAACTGTGTTGACTATTATCAAAATATGAATGGGGGTACCGCCTTTCCTGGCGGTGGCCCCGTTAATATGGCTGTGTATACAGTACGATTAGGAGGAAAAGCCTCATATATTGGTCCCGTAGGAAATGATGAATTTGGACATGTAATGTACGATGCAATCGAAAGTAAAGGTGTTGATGTAAGTCACTTGCAATTTAAAGAAGGAAAAACAGCAGTTACACAGGTTGAACTTATTGATGGAGAACGAGTTTTTGGTGACTATGATGAAGGGTTCTATCAGACTATCATTTTGTCTGAAGATGATATTTCATTCATATGTAAACATGACATCGTAATATGCGATCTCTGGGGGAAGGTTGAAGGCTATTTTGAGGAGTTGCACCGTAAAGGAATTCTAACAGCCTTTGACTGTGCAACAAGACCAGATGATGAAGCATGTAAAGTTGCAATTCCACATAGTGATTATGTATTCTTCTCTAATGATGAAAAGTTCAATGAATCAGCTAAAAAGAACAGATGAAGGAAATCTATAATAGAGGTCTAAACTCGTTATAGCAATGCGTGGAGAAAAAAGGTAGTCTGTGCTTTGATGGGATAGATTATCATGAGATGGGTATTGTTCATTGTGATGATGTGGTGGATACGATGGGGGCAGGAGATAGTTATATTGCAGGATTCTTAAATGCAATCATACACGGTAAGTCTATTATTGAAAGTATGCATGCAGGTGCAGAAAATGCTACTGAAACAATAAAATATTTTGGAGCTTGGTAGATGGCAATTATCAGAATGACATTTCTATTCCACTGCTTTAAAGGATGACAACAAACTGCAATATTTTAATGCCTGATAATTCAAATGATGTAACACCAATAACAATGGGCAATATAAAACTTTTATATCTATTACATGGTTTATCTGGAAATGCTGAGGAGTGGCTGCGTTTTACAAAATTAGAATATTATGCAAAGAAGTTCGGCTATATCATCGTTTTGCCTGAGGTAGGTAGAAGTTTTTATACAAATATAGATGGGATTCAATACGCAACATATATTGCTGAAGAACTTCCTAATTATCTAAAAGCAGTGGTTTAAGATACCTACACAAAAAGAAAATACTTTTATTGCAGGAGAAAGTATGGGTGGCTATGGAGCGCTAAAGATTGGTATGACTTATCCAAGTCAATACATATCAATTGCGGCTTTGTCACCTGTGATTCATTTAGAAGAATTACGTTGCATGGTTGAGGATAAGATATTCGAAGAGATGGATACGACGGAAATAGATAGAATAATTAATCAAAAAGATTATTTTGATATCTACAAATATCTAGACCATGATTCAAAACTAGGTTTACCCATCTATTATTCAACTCTGTGGAACGGAGGATTTCTTGATTGAGAGCAATCGTAAGTTCTATGGATTTGCAAAGAATAAGATAGATATCACTTATCGAGAGTTAGCTGGTGATCATGAGTGGCCTGTATGGGATATTGCAATACAGAAAGCTCTACAATATTTTTGAAAAATATGATATTGATCACTTTCAAACTATATTGAGAAAGGGAGAGATTAGATATGATAACAACAGATTTATGGAAAGAAGACGAAAGGTGCTAATCTCCGTAACTTTCATGAAGATGAAGATTTAAAAAGTGTAAATGGTGCTTTAGCACTACGAAAAAGATATTGAAAAATTATTGATCAAATTTGGAACGAAGGATTTGATAATATTTTCTATATTGGTATAGGAGGAACATATGCTTCCGCAATGCAGGTTGAAGTATATATGCGTGGTAGGAGTAAATTACCTGTCTATGTAGAAAATGCAGCAGAATTTCTAACAACAGGGGAACAAGACGGTTTACTAACAAATCAATTGCAATTTCTATCATCTGTATCTGGTAATACACTAGAAATGATTGAACTTGTAGATAAGGTACATGAAATTGGTGGAAAGGTATTTAGTTTTATTGATACCCCAAATACAGTTTTAACGCAACCGGATAAACAAGATTACCTAATTTTATATCCGAAAAATGAGCAGTTAAAATTTTATATGACAGCAAATTATTTTATGTTTAAAAATGGTGAGTTTTCCGAATATGAAGACTATAACCAAAACATGGAAGAAAATTTAGCAAAGGTATTAGTTAATGTAGAAAAGCAAGTAGATGCATGGGCATATCACTATGCCAAACAGAAAAGTAGAATTTTTGGATAAACATCCAGATTTACCACACTATTTTATAGGTGCAGGTAATCAGTATGGTGCAACATATTCCTATGCAATGTGCTATTGGGAAGAGCAAATGTGGATACGAACAAAGTCTATTAGTTCTCCTGAATTTTTTCACGGAATGCAAGAAATCATAGTAAAGGATACACCAATTACCTTATTCATTGGCGAAGATGAACAAAGACCACTATCAGAAAGAGTAGCAAGATTCTTACCTCAAGTAAATTCAAATTACATTATTATTGATACAAAAGAATTTGAATTGAGCGGAATTAAGCAAGAATATCGTGGTAGTATATCTCATCTTGTCATGCATGCAGTTAACAATCGTGTGGATGCATACATGGAAAAGTTCTTAAGACATCCTTAAGTATTAGAAGATATTACCGTCAGTTTGATTATTAACATAATTTTTGAGATAAACAATAAATATTATCGGTTTAACCGATAATATTTATGTTTTCATATCATATTTTTAATAGGCAGAGAAACATCAGCTTTTCATAAAGAAAGATAGGAGAGATTTTTATGAAATTTGGGTTATTTACATGCGGATATCAAAGATTTGATATTGAAAAAGGCATTTCAAGATGCACAGAGATTTGGATATGACTATGTTGAATTATAGGGTGCAAGACCACATGCATATCCTTATGATCTTGAAATATGTGCAAACAGAATCAATGAATTAATAAAAATATAATATGCCTGTAACTGTATATACACCAGAATTAAACGCATATCCATTTAATTTGATGTGGGAAAATGAAAAGCATGCGTGATAATTCTTTGGAATATGTATATAAATCTTTAGATTTTGCGAAAAAGCCATTGGTGCAGAATACACCTTAATCTCAGCTGGGACATGCTGGTTTTGGAAAGCTACTGAAGAAATAATAAAAGAACGTTTATATGATAGTTTAGAGAAGATAATAGCGTATGCAGAAAAAAGTTGGTATAAAAATTGTGTATGAACCATTAACAATATATGAATCAAATGTAACAACTACGTCCAATCAACTACTGGAATTATGCAATCACTTTTAATTCTCCTTATTTCTTTGGTATGAATGATATTGTTGTACCGTATATACAAGGAGAAAATATTATTGCATTTAATAAAAATTAGGAAGCAAATTAGTACATATGCATATTGTTGATAGTGACGGTCAATCTGAAGATCATTATTGTCCAGGGCTACGGGTAAATTTGCCATTAAAGAATTTTATGCAAGAACTAAGTCAGAGTGGATATGATAAGACAGTAACAATTGAGTTAGTAACAAAATATCTAAATGAACCTAGTATTTACGCAAAACTAGCAATTGATAACCTAAAAGAAGGACTATAAATATGTGGATGAATGATTTATGGCACAAAGATAAAGTCATTATAGGAATGCTTCATCTAGACGCATTGCCTGGAGATCCAAGATATACTTCTAGTGATAGTCTAGATATAATTGTTGAACATGCAGAATGGACCTAAAATCACTAATTGATGGTGGAGTAGATGCATATTAATATCAAATGAGTTTAGTTTTCCATACAAAGAAAAAATGGATTATGTTACTGTTGCATGTATGGCAAGAATTATTGGAGAACTGAAAAAGATATGCAGTTCCTTTTGGGTTGATGCTATATCTGACTGGAACCGCGACATTGGAACTTTGCTAGAGCTGTAGATGCTGATTTTTGCAGAGGCATGCTCAGGTGTGATGTTGGGGATGGTGGCTTTTATAATAATGACATTTCTAAACTCTTAAGAAGAAAAATGGAACTACATTTAGCTAATCTAAAGATGCTTTATTTTGATTAATCCAGAATCTGACAAGAATTTAGACACTACGAGAACTGACTGAAATTGCAAAAGTCGACAGTATTCAAAACTGGAGCAGATGGATTATGTATATCTGCTAGTGCAGCAGGACAGATGTTAATGAAAATTTAATTCAATCCGTTAAGGATGCATGTCCAAGTGTTGCAGTGTTGCGAATACAGGATGTAGACCTGAAAACAATAGAATCTAGAATTAAAGCATGCAGATGCTGCAGTTGTTGGGACATATTTTAAGATAGACGGTAAATTACAAGATAGTAATGGAAATAATTTAAGAGTAGATGTAAATAGAGTTAAAGAATTTATGGATGTTGTTAATCGAATTAGAAAGGAATAATAAGATTATGGCATCAAAATATTTTGTTGGAATTGATGTAGGAACAAATGAGACAAAGGGTATTTTGATTGATGAACTGGGACGTGAAGTTGTATCAGCATCTACAACACATGGTGTTGAGAATCCAAAAACCAAATTATTTCGAGCACGATGCGGATAAAGTTTGGTATAAAGATATCTGCATTATCTCTCAAAAAACTAATAAATCAATCTAAAGTAAATCCAGAGGATATTAAATGCATAGGAATTAGTGCACTGAGTTCAGATTGTCTACCTGTAGATATTGAAGGAAAACCATTACGCAAAGCAATTCTCATGGAATTGATGCACGTGCACTAGCAGAATGCCAAGAATTAACAGAGAAATGGGGAAAAGATAAAGTTATTGAACTTTTGGCAGACCGTTAGGATCAAGTGATATCGCCCCAAAAATCTTGTGGATAAAAATAATGAGCCGGATGTGTAGAAAACACATAAGTTTTTAACGGCCTCCTCTTACATAACTTTTAAACTAACGGGGAAATTATACAATCGATAACTTCTTAGGCCTAGTAGTTTTAATCCACTATATAATCGTGATGGCTCCATTAATAGAGCAATATATAGATGGAATATGTACTGCAAAGTCAACTTGCAGTACTCAAAAACAACAGATATTGCTGGGTATATTACAGATGAAGCTTCGAAAGATACTGGGATTGGCAATAGGAACAGCAGTTATTACTGGTAGGGATGATTCTGGGAGCAGAGGCCATTAGTAGTGGTGTTATGACGCCTTGCGATATGTTAGTACAAATGGGTTCGACTGTATATGATTTTATGTACGGATAAATTGTATGATGATAATCGCTCTATGGCGGGAAGAATTTATAGTTCCTAATACATATGATATATCTGCCGGAACAAATACATCAGGTGCTTTAACAAAATGGATTAGGGATACTTATCCGGATAAAGTTCAAGAACAAAAACAAGGTGGCATTAATGCACATCAAGCTATGATGGAGGATTTAAAAGAAATTCCTATTGGCAGTGAAGGGTTGGTTGTATTACCTTATTTTGCTGGAGAGAGAACACCAATTAATGATGCGCATGCAAAGGAATCATCTTTGGATTGAATCTAGCACATACTCGTAAAACATATTATGAGAGCAGCATATGAATCTGTATGTTATTCGATTAAACATCACTTTGAAATATTTAAGGAGTTAGGGATTCTATAAATCAGATTATGGTAACAGGTGGTGGCACAAAAAAATGAGAGTATGGATACAAATGTTATCTGATGTACTAGGAATCAAACTACAGACACCATCTGTGACTATTGGCATAGTTATGGTGATGCACTTATGGCTATGATAGAGTTAAGCATATTAATGATTTTTGCAGAAGCAAAAAAAGTTAATTGAGACAGGCAAAGTATATTATCCAAATTTGGAAAACACCAAAAATATGAACCTTATTATCAGATATACATTGAGCTATATAAACAGAATAAGAAATTAATGTCTATGATGGATGAAATAAATTAAATTGCCTAGAAAATCACACTTCTATGAGGTGTGATTTTTACGTTTTCTTTTTGATATTGAATATATGTATCTTACATTGTAAATTATGCATCTTAGCGAAAAACGGCGAGACAGTATGAAATACATGCGGTAATATCACAGTAGAAAAGATACGAAAGGAGAATCAAAGATGAAAGTAAATGTAGAACTATCAAAAGAGTTTTCCCCACCACACGTAACGATATATGCGGATGTGATTACGGATGAAGTGCAGAGAGTGATTGATATACTCGACTCTAAGGATATACCACTAATAGTGCAGAGTGAAGATCGGATGATAGTCTTGAAGGCGGAAGAGATATATATGATACGTGTGGAGGGTGGAGATACTGTTATCTATACTGAAAATGAGAAGTATTATTCCCGAAGACGTTTGTATGAGATGCTTGAGCAGATCGGGACTTGCTTCATGCAAATATCGAAACAAACTGTCATTAATCTTTCTTGTATAAAAAGTATAGAGACAGGCTTTGGTGGAACTTTATTACTAAAGTTAAAGAATGGTTCTTCTGATTATGTATCAAGAAAGTATTTACCTGATCTAAAAAGATATCTAGGAATTTAAGGAGGCTAAACATGAAAAACAAAGAAACAAACACTACTATTTAACATATTTATATCAATGGGTATTGCCGCAATGATGTTTATTATCGTTGGAGTTATATTGATTGTATCTTCCATGGAAATATGGAAATGACAAATTACGCATTTTCTAAGATGGCTATCGCAACCGTGGTAATTGGACTTGGGCTTTGGGCTACCTGCAATAGTTTATGACAATGAGAAGTTATCTCTTTTACACAGACAATTATTCATATGGGGACTGGTTGTATTATTATGACAGTTACAGCTTTCTTGTAGGTTGGATTCCTATGCATCGTGGACCACTACTGATGATTGCGATACTTTTAGAAGAGATTGCACTTGCATTTGTTATTTGGTTTCTATTTTATCTACAACAAAAAGAAACTTGGTAAAACAGATGAATCAACGAGTGAAAGAAATAAATAAACTATGAATAGTTTAACGGTCTATCATAAGTAGGCCGTTATTTTTTTAGGTTTGGGATGATAAATTATAATTTACGTATTAAGATAGAGAGGTGCTTTCAAAGGAGATTTATTATGAAGTGGTATGAGAATGCGGTGTTCTATCATATTTATCCATTAGGATTAACGGATGCACCGAAGAAAAATGATTATCAAATTACAGAACATCGTTTGAATCAATTGGGCCCTTGGATCAAACATATCAAAGAAATTGGCTGTAATGCGTTGTATATTGGACCATTATTTGAATCAGTTGGACATGGATATGAAACAACAGATTACTATAAGTTGGATTCTAGACTTGGTGATAATGAGGATCTAAAGAAGTTTGTAAAAGAGTGTCATCATCAAGGTATTCACGTAATCTTTGATGGTGTCTTTAATCATACGGGAAGAGATTTCTTTGCGTTTAAGGATATTCAACACAATCGTGAAAGCTCTCAATATAGAGATTGGTATTGTAATGTGAATTTCAAGGGGAATAATGAATATAATGATGGCTTCTCCTATGACAACTGGGGTGGTTATAACTTACTCGTAAAACTCAACCAACAAAATCCTGCGGTTAGACAATACCTATTGGATGTGGTGAAATATTGGGTAAGTGAGTTTGATGTGGATGGAATTCGATTAGATGCGGCAGATGTATTAGACTTTGGGTTTTATGCATGAGTTACGTATGCTGGCAAATGAAATCAAGCCTGAATTCTGGTTGATGGGGGAAGTGATTCATGGCGACTATAGTCGTTGGGTAAATTCTGATATGCTACATTCTGTGACAAACTATCAATTATATAAAGCGTTATATTCTGGACATAATGAACATAACTATTTTGAGATTGCACATACAGTGCGTTATCTATTAGATAAAGGTAATCTACCATATCATCTTTATAACTTTGTGGATAATCATGATGTAGAACGTATTTATACAAGACTACTCAACAAACACGAATTTGTACCAGTACATATTTTTGATGTATACACTACCAGGTATCCCTTCTATTTATTATGGAAGTGAGTTTGGTATTGAAGGAAGAAAAGCGAAACATTCCGATGCGGTTTTACGTCCTGCAATTAACTTGGAAGATTATCCAAATGCACTAGATGAGAATGGCTGTACCAATATCATCGCAAGACTTGGTGAAATTCGACAGAAGAATTCTGTATTTTCAGATGGTATTTATCAAGAACTACGATTAACAAATCGTCAGTATGCTTTCTCACGTACAAACGAGATAACACAGGCAATCGTTGTAGTGAATAACGATGAAGTAGATTCATCGTTAGATATTCCGGCAACTGGAACTTATACAGAACTGCTGAGTGGAGAGATCCAGAGTGTTGATGGAAATCTACATGTTCATCTGCATGCATGTTCAGGACAAATCTGGATGAAAGACTATGATGAAACAGTAACTAGGAAAAGAGAAGTTAAGATTCCGGAAATCAAAGCAAGTTGCAGTAAAAGAGGAAACAATCAAGCAGGTAACTGTAGATTATAGTAAAATCTTATGAAGAAATGAGTATTGAAGAACTACAAGCATGTGTTCTAGAAAAACTTGCGAAGAATGGTCCTGTAACAGAACAAATGAAACGTGATGTCGCAAATAATGTTTATCATGATTCATTGATTAACTGGGTAAAAGAGCTTTAGAAATTAAAAAAATACCAGCAGCTGCGGTATTTTTTATATTTAGACTTTACGTTCATGCATTAGAATAAATGGAATCAATAGAACAGCACAAGAAATCCAGATAGTTGGATAGCCCTAACTGTTTAGATATTACACCATCAAGACCAGCACCAATTGCGAATATTACGATAATTCCGAAGTAATGCATGGATTGGTGAAAGTATGTTTTATCATTTGTACGAAAGAAAGCGGATAATCTTGCGGTAGCACTCTTGATATTACCGATGCACATGGTACTAGCATATGTGTTTCCGTTTACCTTACGGAAAGATTGTACTTGTAAGGCGCAAGAGAATGAAACAAGCATATTTGCGATATTGTTAAGACTACCAGGGATAAAACCAACAAGTAATAACGTGATAATCTCAATGAGTACAATAAATTGTCGCCAGTGAAGAGATTTTCTTTTCTTTAGTCGGCCTTGTAGTTGTTCAGCGACAAATACACCGACGATAAAAAGCGAAGATAGGCAATAGATAATTTAGGCTATAGTGCGATATTGCCCTCCATCAAATTCTGCGTCATTAAGACTAGATTACCGGTTTGTGCATTTGCGAATACATGGTCTCTAGTATTAAAAAGTATAGGCATCTTGTAATCCGCCGCTAAAAGCGAGAAAAGCAGAAGTGATAAATGCATCTGACATTTGTTGTTCTTTCATGGGTCACCATCCTTAAATCATTCCTAGAAAGTTCAAGTCTTATATTAGGCTTAATTACTTATGAATACAAGTCTGTTAAATGGAAAGTATAGGACCCTATGTAAGAAATATGCAAAGGTGTTATGATAATACTGGTTATTATTTTTTACACACATCATCGATTTCAGCCAAATTATTTTTAGATTGGGTAAGGGGACATGAAAAAGAATAATTTATTTCAGCGTTTTCGCTATTGGCTAGATAAGCGAATGGCAAAGGGTACGGGTAGTATGATTCGTGCTCTATTATTTGTGACTATTTTTATGATTTTGTTTTTAGCGAGTATTCTAATTTTGTTTGGGGCAAGTGATGAATGCTCACCATTACATGCGATATGGGATAGTTTTGCGACCGCAATCAATGCGGAAATTCCTTCTTCTGGTGATGGTTCACTACTATTTATTATCATTAATGGAATTGCGGCGATCATTGGTCTTTTCTTTACAAGTATCTTGATTGGTATTATTACAACAGGTATAGAGACAAAACTACAGCGGCTTAGAAATGGCAATGCGGACGTTTTGGAAAATAATCATACTGTGATACTTGGGTGGAATGATACAACATTTGCGATACTTGCGGAGATTATGGAGTCTAATCTAAATCGAGAGATGCAGACAGTTGTGGTACTTGACGACGCGTGTGAAAAGGCTGAGATGGATGATCAAGTGCATGCTTTTATCACTGAAAAAGATAAAGAGCGTGAAAGAACCGCAAAAAAGAATCATGAAGTATTTATTCCTTATGCAAAGCATACACAGGTATTATGCCGTTATGGAACGACAGTACATTCTAGTAATTTAGAAAACTGTAATATTCAAAACTGTAAGTCAATTATTGTAAATGAAGATGATGACGATGAAACAATCAAAGTTATTCTTGCATGCAGTGGAATCATCAACGAACTTCGTATGAGTGGTATAAAGGGAAGAAACTTCCTATATTACAGCTGTTATTCATGATAAGAAAATATGAATACTGCAAGACTTGCGGGTGGAAAAGATTTGAAGTAATCTGTTATTCTGAGTTAATGTCACGTATTATGGCAAACTCTAGCAGAGCTGCAGGATTATCACATGTATTCACTACCTTATTTAACTATGAGGGAAGTGACATCTACTATGTAGATAAGAATGAAATCAAACTATCTGGTAAAAGAGTGATTGCTTCAGATGGTAGTAAGAAACATATAAATGATTTGACACTCTATGAGTTAAATCAGTATTTAACCAATGCGACTATTATTGGCGGATCGCATGGTAAGATCAATAATAAAGTTGAACAGGGCCGACTCAATGACAATCGTTGGGATGGGATGGAATCGTGTCTATTACCAACGATGAAGAGTAAGCTAGTCAAAGATGTAGATCACTTCTATGTATTACAGATGGATGATAGTCCGATTGAGTTATAAAAAAATACATGTACTGTTTCTTGCAAAGAGGTTAAAGAGAAAAAACTTTAGTCCACACACAAGACCGGATGCGATTATCGGTGTAAGTACCTTTATTAATACAAGTATTAAAGGAACTTGAAACATTCTTGCATGAAGATACGCCTATATACATTCTAGATACGCAAGAGAAATTAGATGCGTATCTAGCAGATGAAGAGATACAGGAGGAAATCCAGAAGATTACAAATGTCTGTCTAGAGTGGATTCCTTTGGATATCGATTGCTATAATAGTCTATACGAATTTATGCGTACCAGAACATAGAGAAATTCGTAGCGCAATAATTCTTTCAAATAATATTTTTATGGATGAGAATTTATCTAGACAAGAACAGAAAGAATACGCAGATAATCTTACAATCTCTCGTCTGTTATCCTTACGAAAGATACGAGCGGATTTATTGCCAGAGCTATTTATTACTTGCGAAATGAATTATGACGAAAACAAGAATCTTGCGGAGCGTACAGGTACAGAGGATTATATAGTGGGTAGTAATGTGGCTGCATCTGTCATGACACAAATTTCTCAGGCAAGAGAACTACATCGTATCTTCTATGAGATTTTTAGATTGGAGTGGGTCGAAATCTACTTACATAAAGCATTTAAGTATTTAGGATTTGAAAACCGTAAGGATGCAAAAGAAAAGGTAGATCTTCCAACACTAGCTGCGAAATTAGCACAGCAGAATGCAGTGTTTATTGGTTATTGTAAATATGGACAGAATGGTAAGTATCTAAAACCAAAACTAAACCCACCAAAATGGAATAAAGATGGTACTCCAATCGAGATAACTTTTGAGTATCGAGACTACATTATTACAATTGCGAATCAAAATGAGTGATAAATCTTAATAGTGGCTAAGCGTGTAGCTTAGGATATGGTTACTAATGTATGTGATTTATCAATATGATACAATTTTTTGTATAAGTAATTCATTAAGAGAGATATATTATGTATGATGCAAAGAAAATAGTCAAATGAAATTCTACGATGACACAATCAATTATGTTTCATTTGGTTATGGAAACAAGAATTTATTATTGATACCAGGTTTGAATACCGAGCGAATAAAAGGAAAAGCTTTTACAACTTGCTTTTTTTACTATAGAAATTTTTTTGAGAGATTATAAAGTTTTTATATTTGATCATAAAGAACATCTCAATGAGAATTATGAGATTAGCGATATGGTGGAAGAGATTTCTTATTGTATCAAAAAGTTGAATTTAGATAAAGTAGATGTTGTAGGGGTATCTCAAGGGGGAATGATTGCTCAACTATTAGCTATAAATTACCCTGACATTGTTAGAAAACTAGTTTTAGTGGCAACTACATCAAGAAATAATCCTACAACAAACAAGGTCGTAGATAGATGGATTGTTTTAGCTGAAAAATGGTGAGTTACAAGAACTGCAAAAATATGCTTGAAACTGTTTATTCAAAAAGATATATAGCAAAAATAAGTGGTTATCTATTTTAGTACAATTTCTATTTAAGCCAAGATTAGATCAGCTTAATAGATTTATTATTTTAGCTAGATCATGCTTAAAAATTTAATGTTTTTGATAAATTAGATAAAATTCAATCTAAAAACTCTGGTTATAGGTGCTGCATTGGATCAAGTTATACCAGTAGAATTTTCTAATGAACTTAGCTGAAAAAAATTAATTGTCAGAAAAATTATTTTTGAAAACTCTGGTCATGCAGTACATCAAGAAGTTTCTGATTTTAATAGAACAGTTTTAAATTTTTTTGATAAGTAGTAATTAAGAATTTAACTTTTCACTTGCGCATGGCGTAGCATTCACTAACCCTTTGGGTGAGGCATATTGAAAACTGTACTTGTAACCATTAAAATAGAAAGGCAGGAGGTAAATACGAATGCTAAATAAATTTCCAGAAAAATTAACACTTCTTCGAAAGCATTACGGTCTTTCACAGGGTGATGTCGCAACAAAAATCAATGTGAAATTTACCGATTATATGAACTGGGAAAATGGCAACAGTATCCCATCAATATCAAATATTCGTAAGTTATCAGTATTGTTTGGTGTTCCGGTTGAAACATTTATCGATAATCGAAAGGTAATTGAATTACCTGAGGTAAAGGTGGTGCCACAAGTACAACCGCAACAACCAACAACCGAACAAAAGCCAGATGAAACAGTTAAAGCTGATACAATCCATACGCAAAGAGTCAATTCTGTTAAAAATGACTTGGGCAGTACACGTGTAATGGATGCAGGTAAAATCAAGACAGCCGCTAAGGTAACAGAACCAAAGGAAACTAAGAAAGAAGATAACCAAAAGAATCGCAAGAAGATTTCTTATGCCATTATGGCGGGATGCTTGGTTGCGGTAGTGGTGGTTATCGCAATTATCCTTCGTTTTACAACCGGTGGTAAGTCAGGCTTTACAGTTGAAACTTCAGATTTAAACCGTATAGCGGAAGGTGATACCTTTACATTATTTATTGATAAGAATAATTCTTTAGAAGTCTATGGTGATTTCCAATATAAGAATGAATTCCAGGATGTTGTACAGGTCAGTGCTTATGGAAGTCATGCGGTTGGCCTTAAGAAAGACGGTACAGTCGTAACAACCGATAAGAATGAGGAAGTTGCGAAGTGGAAGAATATCAAGGCTATCGCTGCAGGCAAAGACCATACGGTTGGTCTAACAAATGATGGTAAGGTTGTTTGTGCAGGTAGTGATCTTGCATGTCAGGTCAGTGATTGGTCAGATGTAGATAGTATTTACGCTGGCGATGATGTGACATTTGCGATTGTAAATGGACAGGTAAAAGTATCTGGTAATTCCGCAAACTTCAGTGCAGTTAGTGATGCGAAGAAGTTAGCCGTTGGAGATTCACAAGTACTAGTATTAAAGAAAGATGGCAGTGTATCTGCTGTATCCTTAAAGGGAAACAGTACAAGTGATGTGTCTAGTTGGACAAAGATTTCATCCATTGCAGTTGGTAAAAAAACTATGTAGTTGGTGTACATGAAGATGGTACGGTGAGTGTTGTTTCAGATGATAAAGATTTAAAAGGAAGCTGTTGAAAGCTTGGACAGATGTGAAGTATATCGCAGCCTACGACGATACACTCGTTGCGTTCAATCGTTCTGGCAAGATGTATGGTTATGGTGATAACTCTAGTAACCAGTATGATAATTCGTTCAAGTCAGATGCTAAGAAACTATCACAAGTGAAGAACATTACATTCACAGTTACAACAGCGAACGTAAATATTGCTTGGGATCCAGTTGAAAATGCGGATTACTATGAATTAACAGTTAATACAAATCCAATCACTGAACATAAGAATATTATTTCTAATAGTGATAGTATCGCATCCTCATCTTTAAAGGATGGAGAGACATACGTTGTAACAATCACAGTACATTCCAAGAAGGAAGATAAGTATAAGACAAGTGAGAAGACATCTATCAACTTTGCCTATAATGCAAAGACAGTACAGCTCAACTCACCAACAGATATTACTGCGACAGGATTGCAGAATGCATGGCACTTTTGCGTGGTCGCCAGTAGAGAATGCGGATAAGTATAATATCTCAATCGATGGAACAGTAGCGGCATCAAATGTTGATGGAACATCCGTTACAATTGATGGTATCTCATTTTGCGGAAGGTTCTGAGCATGAGATTAGTATTACAGCACTCTCATCTAACCCTGCATACACTGAAAAGTGTGCCAACAGAAAGGCAAAAGATGAAGTATACTATCAGCAAAAGGTAAGATTAAGGTTAATCTTGAAAAGCCAGATGGTAGTGGCGCTGGTTCTAAGACATATGAACTCAATGTAGGTTCATACTATGTTCAAAATATTATCAAACCTAGTGATATTCCAAATGGATATAAACTACCGCAAGAACCAGTTTCTGCGGAAGTTATGAATGGTCAGACGACAGAAGTAACGATTAAATTAGAAGCAAACTAAGGCAAGGAGAAACACATGGACAGACTTTGGTATTATACAAAACGAGGTAGCACAGAAAAATTTGGCCCATTTACAGATGCTGAATTAGTGCAGTTCATCAAACAAGAAATTCTTTGCAAGGATGATTATATCTGGATGCCTGATTTGAAGAATTGGTTGGAAATATCAAATTCAATCTATGCAATCTATTTACCAGCTTCAGATACAACAGTAGAAATATAGAAAGAAAAGAATGTATTTGTAGGAAAGCCCTATAAATACATTCTTTTGTATACATGTCATTATTTTCTACGAATGCTTTGAAGTGTTGTTGTACCAATGATTGTACCAAGACTAAGTGCGACAAGAGATAGAATACAATCAAATGCTTGTACTTCTGCTAGTCGGATATTGCCAGTTACTAGTGATGCGATCATATAGTGGAACATGTCTCCGGGAATCAATGGAATAATGGATGGGTAGATAAAAGTAAGCAGTAGGAACCTGAAGCTTACGAGACATAAATTCACCATAGAGCGAAGCAGCAAGTGCAGAAATTAAAATGATGATAAAAGCGATTATCCAGAAAACTAGAAAGTGAGATATTTACTAAACCGCACTAAGAATCCACCAAGACCTGCATATAGTAATTTATCTTTGCCATGAATCCCAAAGGTAACACTAAAAAGCTAGTGAAGCAATAAAGGAAAAATAGTAGAATCAATATGTTGTTTACCATGCGCCTGTACCTCCCATTAGAATTACAGCAAAGTACATGCCAGCTGCTAGAGAGGCACTTTTCTAAGAAAACATTTAGTAATTGTAGGATACCATTGAACTCATGGCCACAGATTAAATTACGAAATGCATTGACTAAAGGGATACCTGGAATCATGAGTAAGCTGATAGAAATCAAAGTCCACTGTGTATCTGCAATCAATCCCTACTCTAACTAATAGAAAGGATAGAATTGTACCTAAGAACATACTAATAATATTGTTAATAATCTTTATCAGTACGTAGTTTAGAAAGGCCAAGGTTTATCCAGTATAGACAAAATGAAAACAAGTGCAGTCGCTATCATATCAGTTGGTTTACCACCTAGAATAAAACAAACACAAGTGATGGCAAGTACTTGGCATAATAGAGTTGTTGCAATACTATACTTCTTTACGTTTTGAGCTTGGGCTAGTATATTCTGCAGTTGTTCAGTAGGGATAGGATGATTACTAACTTGGTGCATAATATTGTTTAAAATACGTAACTTTTCCAAGTTGATAGATATTGTAGAAATATCTCAACTGCTTCATATATGTATTTCCATCAGTACCACGGAAACAAATACTTACATACTGATGTGTCATAACAGTGCTAAGTTCAGTTAACTGATACGCATGTGCATTCTTTTCGATAGCATACTCTACATGTTCAAGAGTTGAACCGTTCGATAGTAGTGCGTGTGCTAGTTTTGTCAGATAATTTAATATCTGTTCCATTTCTAAACGAGTATTCATCATGTTCTCCTTATTTGGCTTATAGTATATATTCAATATTCACTCATTAGCAAGAGAAGTTTAGAGATAGTAATTTCAAGGGTTGAGATGAAACGATGTTATAGTAAAACGGGGTGATAAATATGAAAGAAAAGGTTGGTTCAGTTTATTCAATTGCACAGGATAATCCATGGGTGACAAGCTGTACTGTCTCAAAAGAAGTGATGAGTCAGGTCAGTTATTACTCACTTGCGGAGAATACAGATATCAGTGCAGAAATCTACCCTATTACAAATTGATCTATGTTCATACGGGAAGAGCAATCGTCTATACAAACGACGATGAGAAGACAGTCAATGTCGGTGAAGCAATTATCGACATATTAATATCCCTGTAGGAATTAAAACAGATCAAGGAACCATTTATACAGAAATCATGATAGGAGAAAAATAGTATGATGAACAGCGCAGTAAAACCAGGTGAAGTATTTGGCTTAAAGGTTTAGTACCATATCAGGATGGTAGATTGTAAACATGGATGTTGCACACAACGAAAAGATGAAGTTTGTTGTGATGGCATTCGACGCAGGGAACAGGGATTATCTGAACACGCAGCACCAGGCGAAGCGCTAGTATTTGCGTTAGATGGTAGTGCAACAATTATCTATGAAGGTGTAGCACATGAAATTCATGCTAGCGAACAATTCTGCTTTTGCAAAGGGTGAGCTTACACGCAGTAAAAAGCAAACGAAAAGTTCAAGATGGCTTTATTATTAACTTTATAAGAATAGTAAAATGTCTCTGTGATAGAGGCATTTTTATTTTTGAAAAAGAAAACTGTACTTTCTATTATGAAATACAGAAAGTACAGTGAGGAAGAAACCTACAAATATAAACCAACCTAATAGATAACCCTTAAGATAATGCTTGCATAATGCAACATATTCACGAATCATTGCGCTAGGCCAGAAGTAGAGTGCAATAGGGAGCACCGATACCGATTGCTGGAATATTAATGAGCGACATAGGAGTAGTGCACGATAGACGTGAAAGTTGGAAGTGACTACCGCAATACGCATTCGACCACCTCTACGCTTGATAATTTCATAGGAATTACGCATGTTTTCAAATGTATTAACACTCTTATCTTCCATGATAATTTGATGATTCTTAATTCCCTTATCAATTAGGTATGTGCATGGCCTCCGCTTCGGATACCTTTTCATCAGCACCTTGGACTACCAGAAACAACAATATAACAGAAGATACGGACTTATTGAATACATGAATCGCTTTTATCAAGACGATTGGCAAGCAGTTTCGTTGGTGTTAAACCATCAACTAATCCAGCACCTAGTACTAACAATGTAGTCAAAATCAACATGTCGTGGAAGAATTTGGATGAATATGGAATAAAACATAAATGCGACGAATATAAGTGAGATATATAGACGGTAAAAGCCAAATCCCATTTTAAGCAGAGTTGGAAAATCTTGTATTAGATGAATCGAATGATCTATATAGTTGTCAACAGCCAGCTATCATTGAAGTTAGTGAAACAAAATTCACCAACTAAGATAAAGATTCCAAACCATGGATAGGAAACTTGTAATGTGGAAACCTTCCTTGCAGAAACATGTATACTATTTACCATCAATAAGAATGGAAATGATAAATATCAAGAACATAAAGGTGGTGACAAATATACTTGAATATATAGTCGCAATTCTGGATATACCTGAATACTGCACAGAGAAAACAAAGAGTGCAAATAGTAGGATTAATAAAAATACTGCATTACGAAAGCGTCTAGAATCCTTGAAGAAGGAGTATAAGAATATCGCTAGTGATATGATCACCATAAATTCTGGTGTAAGAATATAATTCATGAATGTAAACATAGCAAAATAGTAACATGAATAAAAGTATCTGTGTGTGAATAATATCACAGCTTTAGTATTTGTACTTTTAAGCTACTAGAATTACGCTATAATCAAATAAACCGTTGATCGGAAATATACTACAACATACCGGCAAGAGAGAGGCACATTGGTGAGAGTGCTTTTGCAGATGGTAGCTGATGGGAATGCCTCGAGAGGGTCTTCTGATATGTAGAGAACGATTGCACTAATGTTATCAGTGAAAACTCCCAAAGAGTGGATATGCATAGCGTCTTTTAAGAAAGACGCTTTTTTAACAGGAGGAAGAATATGATCAGACTGTATAATACAAAGACTTTACAACCGAAGACTCAAACCAATTCATGAGGACACGTGACATGTATGTGTGCTGGATCAACTGTGTATAACTATGCACATATCAGTATATGCACGACCAATGATGTGCTTTTGATGTGTGAAACGTTTACTAGCAGTAGTTGATATAGCGTTAGGCATTATGTACTAACTCTCACGGATGTGGATGACAAGATTATTAAGAAGGCTGCTGAAAATACAACAGAAGCAGTGATTGCACAGCGTTACATTGATGCGTATCAGGAAGTACGTACTACTAGAACACAGGAACTTCCTGATAATACACCACGTGTTACAGAAACAATGGATAAGATTATTAGAATCTATCGACAAACTTTGTTAAGACTGTCGTTTATGAAGCAAATGGTATCTTGTACTCAGTTGAATCTGTACCAACGTATGGTGAGATTTCTCATCAGCACTTTGGACCAACTAGAGGCTGGCACGTACTGAAACAAATGACCAAAAAGATCCATATGACTTTTGCGTTATGGAAGAAGACAGATATGGGTATCAAAATGGAATTTCCATGGGAGAAAGGCCGTCCAGGTTGGACATCGGAAGTGTGTCATGGATCAACGACAATATCGGTGATTGCATCGATATTCACGGTGGTGATGGACCGAAGTTCCCTCACCACGAAAAATGAAGCAGCTCAACTAGCAGCGTGCATGGCAATACACTGGCTAACTATTGGGCACATAATGCCAGTAAATATCGATGGACAAAGATGTTCTAAGTCGTTAGGAATACGATGTAGGGTAAAGGATGTTGTATCATCTTTTAGGGGTACAAAATCTAACAAGATGGTTAGTGATCCTCTGTACATTATCGTAAGAATTAAACTTACTGAGACAATCGAAACCGCTTCGCAAGGAATTAGATAAGGTGTACACCACTCAGCAAGCATATATCAAGGCTGCACTCGCAAATTATGTCATGGGGCGATGATTATACACGGACCTTATCGTGCATTCTTGGATTGCCTAGATGATGATATGAATACACCAAATATGCATTATCTTTCTGAGACCGTAAGAAATCGACCAGACACCACGCTCAAAGAGAGATCGACTCACCAAAGTAGCCTTACCGTACCGCTGTGGAAAAGATGTTGAAATGTTTTGGGTATTGTTGTGGATCAAACCAGTGATAGGTGAAACTGAGAAAGAATTATTTGCGAAGTGGAATCAGCTAAAGGCAGATAAAGACTTCGATAGTGCTGATAAATACTAATGAATTAAGTGGAAGGATCATTGTAATGAATCAGTAGAATGTAATGGTAGGAACATCAGCCTTTTCTTGGTGATGCGGCTTTGGTCTCTTTGCATGTGTGACTTTGGTTCAAGCAGACAAGGCAAAGGGAAAGATGTACAAAGTTAGCATTTCCTATGTTTCCGCAAAAATCACTACAAAGATTCTACGCTTTCTTTCACGAAGAAAACTTTTTACCGAAGAGAAGAAGCTGACGTATCACCGTGGACGCAATGGTAATACAGATAGATGTTCCATACATGACAGAGTGACATATCGTATGTCGACAGGATTTGAAGACTAATCTTAGGTGCTTTTATATCTTGAGAATAATCAAGAAAGAATAAGACAGATTTTGGACAAAGTACGGACACTTTAGGAGGACTCTATGGCACAATTTGTGTACAGGGAAAAATGTTAGTAAAAACAGATGTTGATGGATAACTCAAGATCAAACAGATTTACATGTCAGTAGACGATAGGGATGTAGAACAGTTGGCTAGAAAACAACTGGAGTACAACTCAAAAAGAGTGGATAAGAAGACATTAACTCAGATGACAAAGACAGACCGTCATCAAAGGTGCTGTGGCTGAAGTTGATCCATATCGTCTATATAGTGTAGATGAAATCGTGCAGAGTGTTTCCGAGGATGGTAAGGGTCTTATCATCATGTTAGATGAACTAGAAAGATCCACATAACTTGGGAGCGATATTGCGCATGCAGCTGATGCAATCGATGCTACTGTGTCATCTTTTAAGAAGACAAATGCGTAGGTCAACGCCTACTGCTGCAAGTTAGTGGCGCAATTGATACGGTGGAAAAAGTGTCTGCAAACCCAATCTTTCCAGGACACTAGAAGACCTTCGCAGGAGGTTATGGGCTGTTGGGACAGATATGGATGACAGGACTATCGTTCTGGTAAAAGTATGATTTTAATACAGTGTTGATTATTGGAAAATGAAGGTAAGGGTATCAAGACTCTGCGTGAGAAGTGTGACTGTGGTATCACTACCAATGAGAGGAAAGATTGAATCGTTGAATGCTGGCAGTATCTGCTGGTATTCTGATGTATTCGATTTACAACATGCGTTTCCACTATAGGAGGGATTATATGGAAGGACAATCCGAGGAACTATTATATATGTGCAGGATGGGCGATGCGCATGCGCAATATCGCTTATTTGCACAGTATGAAGGTTTCATCATAGTTGGTGAATCAAACGACAGCAGGTGTATCCGCCAGTGAAGAACTATAAAGATGATTTATTGCAGGAGGCGCGTCTGGGTTTACTTGTGGCGATACATTGTTATCGGGAAGATAATCAGCTAGTTTTAAGACCTTCTGTGTATCATCGCAAAGAGAAGAGTTTTGAAATGTCTCACGCCAACTTTCAACGATCGAAAGAAATGAAGGTGGGATGTACTCACATTAGATGCGATGATGAATGAAGATGAAACATTCTATGATATTGTCGAACAACAAACAAGATGTCATCTAGAACATACGATCAGTATGTCGATGTACGAAACAGATGACACAAGGTATCATGTCACTATCAAAACGGGAAGTAGATGTAATGTTCTTGGTATGATGGGGGATTGTTACAAGAGGCAGCCCAGAATCAGAACTGTACTGTAAAGGCATATGATGGTCGTTTGCAAAGAGATACATCAAAAATTAAAGATTACATATATCATAATCAATGATAAAACTTGACAGATAGTGTATGATAATAAAGAACTGGAAACAGAAATAGTAAATGCATGTCATGATGACGGTCGATGAATGCATTTTGTCATTTTATAGAAGATTTTAGATATTCGTTCAAATGTGCGGTATTAAATCAAACTGCTTCAGTAGAGTTTCGAAAGGAGGAAAGTATGAAATAAAAACGTGGTACCACAGTGCGCTTGCGGTATCTCATGCTTAGGTTGCGCTCCAAAACAACAAAAGAATCAGACAAAATTAAAGATTGTAGCTACAACACTCACTAGTGGATGATTGGATTCGTGAGATTGTTGGAAAAGACAATGCAAAATGTAGACCTCACAATTATTGATGAAGAATGGTGGGGACTTGCATAGTTATCAACCAACAGCAGCGGGATATCGCAAACATCTCTTGATGCAAATCTATTTGTATATGTTGCGGTGAGTCTGATGAATGGGTAGATGATGCATTAGAAGAAAAGACCAACATACGATATGAAGGTTAAATATGATGATCAAAGCTATGATGAGTAGCGACTAAGAAGATGACATATCGATGAAGAAAGAGGAAGACTATGCATCATATCGCGATGATAAAGACTGAAGATCATGCACCATGAAGAAATTGAATACGACGAACATGCTATGGCTATCACGAAGCGCGCAGAAAGATCAGTAAAGCAATTACAGATGAATTAGTAGAACTAGATCCACACAACGCCAAAGAGTACCATTATGCAAGGTTGCACATCACAAAACTGTCTACATTAGATAAGTCTCATGCGAGTCAACAGTTGAATACTTCAGTATAGAACTAAGACGATCTCGCAGATCGTATGCCTTCTACCATGGCTTAGCAAAAGATTATGGTATCACATACACGCCGTATCTCACGGCTGTCAATAGAGACAAATAAGCTAGCTTGAGACTATCGTTAGTCTAGCAAACACGCAGATGAATTAGGGTATTACATATGACAACTATGTTTGATAAGAAACTCGCAAAAGTCATTGAA
>BNJU01003673.1_pt1 | contig 51103 bp, 63 predicted proteins | sample 8539281 | NCBI WGS metagenome assembly BNJU01 (sample SAMD00202456, study PRJDB9452) | human saliva metagenome | isolation source: human saliva | place: Japan | reverse complement strand
GGCTTGAAGATTTGTGAAACATCACAACCATGTCTTATCATATTTCATTACTCCAGATTGAGATGATGGTGCAAAGTGTATACGGTGGCCTGGAAATAGCACTACATTCATAATCAATGTATACAGTAATGTAACTGTTTGATAATTCATGCCATAGTAGAATGCACGTTCTGATGAGACAGCACCAAATGTATATACAAGGATAGATGGAAGATTTAGTAACGATGGAATCGCAACACCTAGAATAACAAACGTGGCGATACCAACAAGTAAGCGGTGTTCTGGAAATAAGTTACATCGCATAACATAGATAAATGAGTAATAGAAACAGGATGCACTAAATAGATATGTTAAGCAAACCACAGAAATCTAAGTTTTATCTTCTCTGATTACACATTCAATAGCCAATAGAAATCAATACTGCGAATATGTCAATGAATTGACCTGAACCAATTGCTACCAAAGCAAGCAGATAATCTGTGCAAGTACGAATAATTAGCATAAATCAAATATGCAATCACTTACTTAATACGAGTTGCCAAGTTAGCAGCTTTGGTAATGTATGCATCAAATATCCTTGTCCAGATAAAAGATTCTTGTGGAAGCGCTGTACAGAAGGTAAAAGATTAGAACAAGTCGCAAAGATTACACCGACTACCATTAAAAGTCAGAATGAATGAAAAATGTAGATGAAGTATCTGTGTGTGTAATATGGATTATACATCATTCTATACAGAAAATCGAATGTTTGAATTAATTGTCATACCTAGTACTAGTGACAATAAAATTCCTTTTCAATTAATATTAAAATAATTTATATGTTATTTAAATTCAAAATAGATTAATTTAACTAGCATGCGAATACCTCTCTAAATAATGCATCTACTGACTTACCTTCTTTTTCACGAATATCATCCTCGACATTGCGATGGAATACGATTTCTCATCACGAATAAAGATTGCTTCATCTAGTACAGGCTCTACATCCGCAATCAAGGGTGTAGAAATGACTACCAATGCATTCTCACTGTAATTTGCCGATAATCGTACGTCAGATATAATCTCTAGCAACTGGGATCAACGCCACCAATTGGTTCATCTAGAAATAGACCTTTTGCTTCGCGACTCATTGCAAGTACGAAAGTTGTGCTTTGTTTGCTTTATTACCCGCCGGATAAATTCTTTAAGCTATCTTTTAGTTGAATCATGTAACTCATCTAACATCTTTGTGCTCGGTCATGCCAGAAATCATCACGACTCCTAACATCTTTAACAGTTCACCGACATTCATCAATCAATGAATCGTCCGCATCATGGTAGAAAGACACAACTGCCTAGTTTCAATCCCTGTTTTTACCATCGATAAAAGATACCGCCTCTGTTGGGGTTAATAAACCGTTACAAGCTTTAACATTGTTGTCTTACCACTACCGTTGGAGTCAAGTAAACCAACATTCGTCCAGACTCTAATGAAAGGTCAACATGGTTTACAGCTACTTTAGTACCATATTTCTTTGTTAAACCTTTGCATTCAAACATTACCTCATCATTCTTCTCCTTGCGTAATAATAAAATCAATCATCTCGTCTTTGGAATATCCTAGCTTTTTGGCTTTGTACGTAGTATCCGCAGTGAGCTTTCTAGCCTCTTCGCACTGTACTGTCAAAGCATGGACTTTATCTTCACTAACAAAACGTCCTGCGGTACGTTGTGCCTTACTAACCTTCTTGTCTCCAGTGCTCTAAATTCTTGCATCCTATTTGGATTGACTCCGGTTCTTCTGCTAATTCACGAACAGATGGTAACTTGGAACCAGCTGGATACACGCCCGTCTAATTCTTCGTTTGATAATACTGACTCGTTGTGGATAAATTGCTTGATCACTTCTAAAATTCCCAACTCATCATTTCTCCTTCTGTATTACTGTCTTAATACGGTATTATGTACAGTAATATATCCTGTCAACTAATAATTATTTATTGTTTTCGATAAATAATTATTGAATCCCGAAATATACTATGATACTTCCTAGGGAGGACAGATTATGGAATCCAGTTCCAAAACATATGCAGCAACAGCATATTGCTTACGCATATTGATATTACTCATTGCGCTTATCGCAATCTATATCATCATCAATAGTGTTTCAATCGCAAAGAGTGATGACAGTCGAAATCGTCACGTCAATTCTACACGAATCAAATTATTCTCGCCTGCAGGGATTGGCTATATTGGCTTTGTAGTATTACTTCGCCTTCTATACATTATCAATCAGCTTCTCAGTAAATATCTCTAAAGAAAATGTGTTTATTATAGAGAATGTAAATCTATTAAAGACATGCAAAGTGTTTGTTGTTTGTTAGAAGTTTCTTTGCTTTTATACTTGCAGCGATTTGGTCTAAGCTATTCTACAGTATTGTGTTGCGGCCATCTTCTTCGCCTATGATTATTCGTATTATTCAAAAATATATTTCAACAGGCGAATTCGTATGAAAGACGAATTAGACCTAACAATATGAGGGTGACTTATGCCTATCAATGTTGATTTAAATGTCATTATGGCAAAAACGTCATATCAGTGCTGGTGAACTTGCTGAAAAAGATTGATGTACACCTAGCAAATCTATCAATTTCTAAAAATGGAAAAGCAAAGGCAATCCGCTTCTCTACGCTGGAAGCGTTATGTAAAACCCTAGATTGCCAACCCAGGAGATATGCTCAGCTATGAACCAGAATAAACAAACGATGATTGCACCTGATACACTCTTATTCTGTATCGCAATTGCAACTTATATTTTGGATATCTATATGCTTCACTTGTTGTAATCTACTTTGCCTTTGCAAAGTTAGCAGCACTATATATACTCATTGTAGAAGTTAGCGCATCTTCCCTTCACAAAGAACGCACAAAAGAATCTATCCTATGGGCAGCTCTATTATTATTCCAAGGAATACTTCTAGGATTTGATCGTTCTTTCGAATTTGAAAAGTTAGCGATACTACACGCAAATGTTATCTACTATACACTTTGTCGTTTTCAGAAGTTATCACTTCCAAATACAAGTGAAACGATTCTATTAGATTTCTTTGAGGGTTGGATCATCCAGCCATTCTCGCATCTATTTGCACGTATCATACATATCATCAAATACCTGCGCACATACATTCATTCAAAGCAACTAAAAACAGTAGTATTTAGTTTGGTTTATCATAATTCCACTTGTACTTTTTCGCATTAGGACAACTATCCGCAATCGACCAAAACTTTTGCACTCCATACAACAAGTCTTTTTGAGATTTATCTTCCATCCACTCAATTCGATAGTATTTCTTCCAGTATCATTTGGGTTTACCAGTTGGTGCTTATCTATTTTGGACTTATTAGTAGTTGTATCCTTAGTGAGAAACCATTGTATCCTATGATGGCTGTAGAGAGTTCTTTCTAAAAGAGTGATTCCACTTATTTCGATTCGTATCACAAATTTCGTATTACTTATACTCTATCTTGTATTCTTTATTTTCCAGTTATCAGAGTTACCTACTGTATTAGCTGCACCTACTGCAGAGAGTTCGTGATGTCTATGCAGTAAGAGGTTTTTGGAACTTCTTCCGTATCATGGGATTAAATATTCTACTTATCTTAGCATTAAATTTCTTAGTCAAAATGAAGATACAAGCAAGACAAAAGATAAAACATATATTGTTATTTACAACGTATGTTTCAACTTGCTTGCATGTTTAAAACTAGGCCTGTACTTCTTTACCTGCAGCTATACAGAACGTAGAGTGATTGCTTTATGGTTACTGGCTTCAATCTTATTTTCTCTTGTGCTGATTATCGTTCGTATGCATAAGAAGTTCAATTTAATTCAGTTTATAACTGCATCATTTGTAATAAACTACATTCTCTTCCTTTACTTACTTCCACTCTTCTATCCAACTACTTTGATTTAAAAAAAGCGGTCACTTTCCATTTGAAGTGACCACTTTTCTATTTTATCCAATCAACACTCATCACGGTATATTCGCCTACGTCGGTTGACTGCTTTACGCAATACTGTTTCATCTACTTTGAGCTTCATATGAACATGTGCCTTCTTTAAATCCAGAGTCTACAACTGCATATACACCTTCAATTGTATTCAATGCATTTTCAACTTTTGAAGCACAATGTCCACATGTCATACCATCCACAGTAAGTACTGCTTCAAATGGATAGTGTGCAAGATTCTTATCTGTAACCTTCACATTGCGTGACAGCCAGCCTCCTCCACGAGTCCACCGGATGCAACAACCTGAAGTTCTCTCTTTTTAATTACGGAGTGATTTGCAATTAGAGTGCAACTACTAATACGCCACCTACTACTATTGTTCCCATACTAGCTTCTTTCTAAACACAGTTGAGTCTGCACCTATAGGTCTTACCTCTTTCTTTTCCTTTTTTCACAAAGGTATACAATGCCATAGTGTTCTTTGTTGAGATATCCTTCATGTGCTAGTTTTGTTAACATCGCTTACAAACACTTGGTCTTGAAACATTTAGTTCTTTTGCAAAGTGCTACGCTACGTACACCTCTACCACTGGATCTAAGCAGTAATGTAACAAATTTGTAATCTTCGCTGCTGTTAATTCGTGTATAGACACATATACATACACGCTTTCTAAAATAAGGTGCAGGTTTCCTGCACCTTATGGTAAATCATTATTTTTCTTTGTAACCTGGACGTACAAGTCCCCAAATGATAGCTGCAATTAATACAATCGCAACAACGAGTCCGATTGGGTGGATGTTACCTGTAATTGCAGAACCTACCTGGTGAGATAATGAGTGCAATTACGTAAGCTAAACCACACTGATAAGCAGTGCAAACCATGTCCGCCACCATTATTCATCTCACGACGGATAGCACCAATAGCCGCAAAAGCATGGAGCACATAGTAAGTTGAATGCCTAGAATGAGTAACCTGCAACAGGTTATTGTTGAATGCATTTGCCATAGATGTAAAGATCTGCCATCCATTTTCAGCAACTTCACCAGCACCATGAGAACACCATTGTACCTGCAACGTTTTCCTTCGCAACTAAGCCAGTGATAGCAGCTACAGCGGCACGCCAATCACCCCAACCTAAAGGAATAAAGATAAACTTGATTGCGTTACCAATTGCCGCAAGCATAGATTCAGACTGCCTACAGCACCAAATCCATTCTCTGTAAAGCCATAGCTTTGCATGAACCAAACAAAGTACAGATCCGCAAGTAAGATGATTGTTCCTGCCTTCTTAACGAAGGAAGAAACCACGCTCCACATGGGATGTAAGATGTTAGAAGAGTTGGCCAGTGGTATGCAGGTAATTCCATTACGAATGGTGCAGGATCAGCAGCAAACATCTTAGTCTTCTTTAATGTGATACCGAAATAATGATAGCCGCAATACCTAAGAAGTAGCGCTTGTCGCGACTAATCCAGACTTCTGGAAGAAGGCACCAGCGATTAAAGCGATAACTGGTAACTTCGCAGAACAGGAATAAATGTTGTAGTCATAACTGTCATACGACGGTCACGCTCATTCTCGATTGTACAGTGAAGCCATGACACCTGGAACACCACAACCTGGACCAATTAACGATTGGGATAAAAGCTCTTACCAGATAAGCCAAACTATGGAATACACGGTGCATGACGAAAGCGCAATACGTGCCATATAACCCGCAACCTTCCAAGAATGCTGGGAAGAGAATAATACTAACATCTGTGGTAAGAAACCAAGAACTGCACCTACACCAGCAACGATACCATTTTAGAATAAGACTCTGTAACCAATCCGCTGCTTCAATAGACTTCAAAGTACCAATAACTGTTGGTAAACCATCTTGCCATGGATCATATGTAGCTAGCTTTGAGCTCTTCTTCTGCTGAATAGATTTCATAATCAGAATGAGTTACTTCACGAGTTTCCTCTACATCGCCTTCATCAGTATGAATATCAGCAGAAACAACCAGAGTTCTCTAACTGTTCTGGTTTTTAAGAACTGTGATTTCTGTTTCACCTTCGTCATTTTTCGCTAGAAGATATAACCCTTTTCAATTGCTTCGTCAATGAATGCTTGATTAGCTTCTTGGTCTGCTTTGTATGTACCAGAATCTTCATCATATTCTGCACGTCTTAAGCCAAACCAGAACCAACCATCACCGAATAATCCATCATTTACCCAGTCAGTAGCACCTGTACCAAATGTCTGGATAGATACGAAGTATACAATAAACATAACTACCGCAAAGATAGGTAAACCCTAACCAACGGTTTTGTAACGATGTTATCAATCTTATCGAAACACTGAGCTTACCAGCATTCTGCTTTGTATAGATTCCATTTAGTGTTTCTGTAATAAATGTAACGAGCATTTGTGATGATAGATTCCGCATCATCATCTAAATCCTTTTCAACTGCAGAAACAATAGCCTCAACTTCAGCCATCTTACTTTCATCAAGATTTAATCTTGCAAGTACTTTTTCATCTCTTTCAAATACTTTGATTGCATACCAACGCTTTTGATCAGCAGGTACATCTGCTAATACAGCATCTGTAATTTTAGAAAAGAGCTGCTTTCAATCTTATCTTCATACTTATGAATAGATGTGGATGATTTTGTTTCAGTAGCCGCAATTGCAGCTTCTGCAGCTCCATAATACCTGTTTCTTTCAAAGCGGAAATTTCAACAATCCCACAGCCTAACTTCTCGCTCAAAGCAGTGATATTAATCTTATCATCAGCCTTCTAACAAGATCCATCATGTCGACTAGCTACTACAACTGGAACACCAATTTCAAGTAACTGTGTTGTTAGATATAAGTTACGCTCTAAGTTTCGTACCATCTACGATATTTAAAATCGCATCAGGATGTTCACCAATCAAATAATTACGAGATACGCTTCCTCTAATGTATGTAGTGATAATGAATAAATACGAGGTAAGTCCTCAATAGCATATATCTGGATGTTTCTTGAGTTTACCCTCTTTCTTTTCTACAGTTACTCCTGGCCCAGTTACCTACATACCTGGTTAGAACCAGTCAAGGCAGTTAAATAAGGTCGTTTTCCCACTGTTTGGATTACCCGCTGAGGCAATCTTCAATCTTTCGTTTGCCATTCTGCTTTCTCCTTATCACTCTATGAATTACTCAACTTCAATCATTGCGGCGTCATCCTTACGGATGGATAATTCATAACCTCTTACAGTTACTTCAATCGGATCACCTAATGGAGCCACCTTTCCGAACGTAAACTTCAACTCCTTTAGTGATGCCCATGTCCATGATTCTACGCTTTACCAGCGCCTTCACCATGAAAGCTTCGACAACCTTTTGCAGAACTGCCAATTGCAACTTCCTTTAATGTATCTCATTCTTCCTCCTTATATGCATGCTTTTCCGATGCCCATTTTCTTTCCCAATGCAATGCGTGTTTCTTTCACATTTACAATTAGGTTTCCACCGACTTCTGAGACAACTGTGGCGGAGCTACCAACGAGCAAAACCGAGGTCTGCTAAGTGTTGTTTCGCTACGCACTTCCCCCAGATTTTAACAATCTTATATTCTTGACCAGTACTCCTAAAGCTAAGGTATCATCGTATGCCTCCTTACAAAAATGAACAAAAGTTAGAGCACTCTAACTAATGTTAGTTTAGACTCACTAACTAACATTGTCAATGTTTTCTGTAAAATAAATTGATATTTTTCATATTTCTTTTGTGAAAAATTTCACGACATTCTAATTATTTTGTCTTAATTCAATGAGACAAAAATCTCTAATTATTTCTAATACTTTTTATGATACTTGGAGGCCCTATGAATAAATATGTAATCGCAACATCCTCTACTTCGGATTTGCCAGCAGAGTACCTAAAAGACACAATATCCCTTTATCTCATGCTATACACAATTGACGATAAAAGTTTTATATGAATGATTGCACCGAAAGAGTCGTAAATTCTTAATGACTTCCATGCGTGCAGGGTAAGCAACCGAATACATCTCAAATCACAGAATATTGCCTACTGAATTCTTAAAAGAACTTCTTGAAGCAGGTAATGATGTCCTATTTGTCGATACGTGACCCGCGCTCTCTCTTCTATTAATAACGCTGGAGCGTGCAATCAGAGCCTAAGCGAAGAGATTCCTGATCGTAAGATCAACGATTAGATAGTTATTGTGTTACAGGTGGTCAGCCTCTTCTTAAAACAGTTAGTAAAACCGTCATGAGAAGGATGGGATTATGATCGAGTTGTGGAATGGGGAAATGCACATAGGTTTGAATACATTCACCGTTTCATGGTTGAAGACTTACAATGGTTAAGACGTGGAGTGAGATTATCCAACGCATCTGCTCACTTGGAACAATTCTATCCATCAAACCGCTCATCTATATTCCAGATAGTGGTAAGCTTGTTTCCTTTAAACAAGTACGCGGTAGAGAAAGCACTACATTCATTAGTCGATTCATGTGCAGACGATATCGCCGATATACAAAAAGACGAAAAATCTCAATCATCCACGCCGATGCATGCGAAGATGCAGTCGCATTCCGTGATGATTTCCATCAAAAGCTATCCACAGTTCAAGGATGCGAGATTTCTGATCTGCAATTAGGGGCCTGTCATCGGAAGTCATGTAGGTCCCAGACTTCATGGCCATCACATGCATAGCAAACACAGACTAAATATCAGTAAAAAGCTCGGTTGATCCGGTTTTTATCGTTATAAAAAACAAAAATTGTTATAACGTACCCACCTATGTCAAAAATAAAAGCAACCGTAGGTCTAAGCGGTAAACGCTTCGCGACCATGACTGCTTTTCACTCATTATATAACACATTAAAAAGTCAAATACAAGTCAGCAAGAGAAGTTTTGCTATTTAGCTTCAATATCCTCAATTATTTTTGAAAGTTCTCTCTTTAATTTTATTGTTGGTGAAAGGTTCCTCTTTTAATGTGATGTCTTTTAGAGATGGTGCTGGCAGTTTCTGAAAGGAGGCAATCATATGGTTGCCAGCAGTTTATAAACATCTATCTTTAGAAGAGCGTAAATCTATAGAGTTCAATGAATCATTCCAACATTAAACTAAAACAGATAGCACTTTCTATCAATCATTCACCGAAATGCGTACGTGAAGAAAATCAGCGCACAGGGTCGCGCGTATCCACTAGAATAAGACGAACAAATGTGGACGGCAAGATTCTTGTAGAAACATCGCCTATGCACGTGATGCATAAGCGGTGATTGTCAGATCTTGCAGACACAAAGATTGTAACGAGCTATGTGATGGTCTGTCTCATATCCGTCTGCGAGAGAAATAGAGCGATTCCCTTATGTCTGTTCAGGTTGTCGGCATACATAAATGTCATCTTCCTAAGTACTTCTACATCGCACATGAATAGCTATCAGGATAAATATGCAAGACAAATTGAATGGAGTGGGCTCACCGAGAGCGAAGCAGAAATAAAATCTATCGGGGCATTTCAAAATAATATTCTAGCGATCCATCGATTACAATCATCGTCTAATGGCCTGAACATATCTACCTCTACTGCATATGACATCGTGATCACCAGATTCAGGAATCGCAAACATCGACCTAAACGTCAGGGTACGATATACTGGAAGTTCTTAAGGCATCATCCTCTGTCGATTGGCTGCGATTTCTCGAAGTGTCCAATATGAGGACTTTCAACAGCACTGAAACGCACCGATGTAAACGCATGGAAATGGATACGATTATCAGGGAAAAAGACGTGATGAAGTGTGTACTGAGCTCTGTCACAGACGTTCCAATCTTTCATTATATTTTTCTCTTACGAAACACAGAACATGTTTGAGGTAACGTATCTATCTGATACTTAAAAACTTTCTTGGGTATCGAACTATTCGAGAAACATTCACTATCACTATTTCCACCGATAATGGCACTGGGTTCCATGACCCTCATCGCTTGGAGAACCCTGAGCAGGAGAAACTCCATCAGTATCTGTTTCTGCAAGACCCGTGCGCTCTGATGACAAAAGTAAATGTGAGAAAACATGCGGCACTTCAGAGAAAGATTCAAAAGGATACAGTATGAACGGACTTACAAAACACGACATCAATTTCGTATCAATCAGGTAAATAATTATGTACGCAGGAAGTTGAGTACCAATCACCCCTACATCATTGCGCAGCTAGTACTAAACGAAAAGGTGTTAGAACTAAACCTACCATTCCATTCCACCCAAGGCAGTTGATCTCAACACCCATCCTCCATTAACATCAGGCCTAACAGCACCATCTCTTTATATTCAAGGGAGCTTTCAAGAAATTCATCTCGTTTGATATACTTTTCGTGCGGTCAAAATGCCCAATATCTATTTAGATTATAGCTTAAAATATACCAATTCCAAAACCTGTAGTGAGCGCTCTAATTAAAGGGCACTTTCGTTAAAAGGAGCTTTCACTGAAAAGTTTGAGCTTAGCTCAATATTGAGAACACGTCTGTTGTAGTCTAGCAAAAATTTCGATGGTAGCAGAACGGATAAGAAAAGAAAGCTGACAAACATCTAAGTTGTGATCAGCAAAAATTTCGATGGTGGCAGAACAGAGGTAAACGCTAAACCAGTTGTACCATATAGATAAAATAAAAATCGTATTTGAGATAGTGTTTTAAAGTATCTCAAGTACGATTTTTATAAATGTTATCTGGCAGTTCTTTTGACCAAGGTAGTAATCTATCTGGCACCTCCACCGTTAGGTCATGTATCGTTTTAGGAAGTTCTTCTAACAGATAGCGAATATATTCGTATATCTTGATATCATTTGCTTTACATGTTTCTACGATACTATAGAGTACCGCACTGGCCTGTGCTCCTTTTATCGTATCAATCATGATCCAGTTCTTTCTTCCTACTGTAAATGGTCGTATCGCTCTTTCTGCCGCATTGTTATCTAGAGGTATTCTTGCGTCCTTTAGAAATGCTCTGAGATAGGATTCTTGATTCAGGGCATAGGTAAAGCCTTTCCCCGTTTCTGATTCTCTTGATACATTCTCCCGATATCTTTTTACCCATGTGAAAAATTCATCCACTAGGGGTGCTATTTTCTCTTTCCTCTGTTTTAGCTTTTCTTGTTCGCCCAATCCCTTCAATTTATTATCTTCGTGATAGATTCTATTGATCCTATCTACTGCTTCCTGGGCAAGTGTCTGACTCGTCTTCACTGCTTTGATGAGCGTCGTGAACTTTCTTTTGAGATGCGTCCAGCACCCAGCTACGGTAAAGCTTTCGGGATCTTCCTTAGCTAACTGGTGATAAGCACTGTAGCCATCACATACAAGTGTCCCTCTAAATCCCTCTAGGAATCTTTGTGGATGTTCGTGGGACCGCGTACGTCGATAATCATACAGGACGATCCGCTTTTTCTTCCTCATGTGCCCCTGTACGATATACCCACATATAGGACTTACGCCAGCTTTTTCTGCCATCTTTGCTTACCTCGAATGGCGTTTCATCCGCATGCAGTATATCCTGTTTGATCATTTCTTCTTTTAACCTATCGTAGAAATGTATCAAATAGTTGTCGGATGCTTGGATCATCCAATTGGCCATAGTGGATCGCGAAATGTTGATCTGGTTTTCTTGGTATGTCTTTTCTTGTCTATATAACGGTACGGCATTGACATATTTGCCCCATATGATAGATGACACCAGTGATGGGGTAGCGATACTGTTTGGCCATAGTTCTACAGGCTTCTGTGCTCGTATGATTGTCTGGTTATCCTTTTGCGGCGTATACACCAATTTTATAAGTGACCGCTTCGAAAGATGCTGGTATATGTTCCAACTTAGTTATGATCTGATATGGCAGTCTCTTCCATCCGCTCTTTGCCAAAGCTTTCATTCAATTCTTCTTCGGATAGTTCGATATATTCTTCACGGTGGTTCGTGATCTTCTGGATGTCTGATGCCCGCTTTCCTTTTTGCCTTCTTCCTTGGAGCAGCTTCCTCTAACGTTGGCTCTGGTTGTAGTAAATCAAACAATACTTCAGGTTCATTAAAAACCGAGTTCCAACTGTTCAAAGATTCCAGAACTCTGTTTCTCTGTACTTCTGCCAAAGCTTCTTTGATTCATGATCTTGATCTGTTCACTCAGAAGTTTGATAGTAGCTTCCAGACTCTCTACGCTACTTTGCATACTCATAAAGAGCTTTATGATGATGTCCTTTGGCAGGCTTTCTACTTCTTCCTCACTTAGTTTTTCATTTCCATAGCTTATGTATAAACCATTATGAGAGTGTCGTCAAATGTGGATAACTTTGATTTTCCACACAAATATTTTACTGGTACTAGCGCATATCTATGGCGTAATAAAAAAAGGCACGTATCAAGCAGTTTGGAGTCTGGAGTGTAGAAATTCATCTGCTGCTTTTTATGTGCCTGATACGCCATCTATAGGCCTATCTTCTTAATAAAAAGTTGTGGATAACTTTTTTTACAGTATCATCTTTCGTTCTACTTTTTGAATTGTCTTCCTCTGTGTGATTGCCATGCCTTCGAGCAGCCAATGATACTGTTCGATACTAATGTTCTCTATGTCTTCTGTCTTTCTGGGCCATTGGAATCTTCCTTCCTCCAATCGTTTATACAATAATAGGAATCCATCTGTCTCCCAAAAGCAGTCCCTTCACACGATTAGTCTTTTCTTCCACAAAACAAGAATAACGTTCCTTCATCAAAAGGATCTAGGGAGAAATGGTTCTGAATGATCGAAGCCAACCCATCTATTCCATTTCTTAGATCTGTATATCCACATGCAATATAGATCTTCTTAAAACCACAATACTCTTTAAGCATGGGATACCGCCTGAATGATCTTTAGTAATAGTTCATCTGAAATATCCTCGTCGATCTCTATCTGATGATTGCCCAGTTGAATGTGTGCAGAACCATGTCGAATAGGTTTCTTCAATTCTTGAAATGTAACATCTGATGATGGCGGTAAAGTTGCAGGAAAGATATCCGTGTGATTACCGACTTCTTGCGCCAAGTGGTTACGCAACTTTCGGTGATAATACCAATATTGTTTTTTTCGTTGATTCCATGTTCGTTACACCACTGAGGAACAGATTGACCACTTGTTTTGCATTCCATAATAATTGATACCCATCGCTGTGCCTTTTAGCTCTGCTGCTGTCATTATCATAAAATAATCACCCCCAAACCCTCACGATTCTTAAGGGTTCTAGGGTGATTATGACATGGTTTAAGATTGATATACAGGTACTACCTATTTAGCGTTTTACGAACAGAGTATTCGTGGTTTTCTTCGACTGCTCCGTTGTAGTCTAGCTAAATTTTCGATGGTAGCAGAACTAAGTTTCAATTCCTCATCATTCGGTTTATGTTGTAGTCTAGCAAAAATTTCGATGGTAGCAGAACTCAAATTTTCTCCTAAAGAGGGCGATAGATGTTGTAGTCTAGCAAAAATTTCGATGGTAGCAGAACTAAATTCCTTTTGCATTTGCTTCATCTCAAGTTGTAGTCTAGTAAAAATTTCGATGGTAGCAGAACCGTCTGAAAATCGAAAATATGCCTGTTGGTCGTTGTAGTCTAGCAAAAATTTTCGATGGTAGCAGAACAGGCTTGCCGTGAAGTAGAGCCTAATGAGACGTTGTAGTCTAGCAAAAATTTCGATGGTAGCAGAACTACATTGTTGGTCTGGACTATCCGCAGGTAGTTGTAGTCTAGCAAAAAAATTTCGATGGTAGCAGAACAGAAAGCTTGCCAGAGTGAGAGCCTAATGAGACGTTGTAGTCTAGCAAAAATTTCGATGGTAGCAGAACATAAGGCGTTTCTTTGATCTTGATGGATAAGTTGTAGTCTAGCAAAATTTCGATGGTAGCAGAACAGCAAAGCATTAAAAGCTATGGGCTAATCTGAAGTTGTAGTCTAGCAAAAAATTTCGATGGTAGCAGAACTAACTGTGACGAGACCCTGATCGGAAATCAGTTGTAGTCTAGCAAAAAAATTTCGATGGTAGCAGAACTGACAGTGACAGCTGATTGAAATAGATGCAAGTTGTAGTCTAGCAAAAATTTCGATGGTAGCAGAACTGGGTAGCTCATATTCGCACACGACATGGTAGTTGTAGTCTAGCAAAAATTTCGATGGTAGCAGAACCAACTCCACGTTCTCATTTGCCAGCAAGTAAGAGTTGTAGTCTAGCAAAAATTTCGATGGTAGCAGAACATGCGTGGCGACGAGAACTCATAATAGCGAGTTGTGAGTCTAGCAAAAATTTCGATGGTAGCAGAACCGTTCATAACTTCGTCACTGTCTGAATGATAGTTGTAGTCTAGCAAAAATTTCGATGGTATGCAGAACTGTAAATATCAGTATTGGAAACATCAATCAGTTGTAGTCTAGCAAAAATTTCGATGGTAGCAGAACAATGTCCACGCTCTAACTCAACAACCTTGTGTTGTAGTCTAGCAAAAATTTCGATGGTAGCAGAACAGTTCAGTCAGCTTCATGATGTACTGAATCTTGTTGTAGTCTAGCAAAAATTTCGATGGTAGCAGAACTAAACCCTTGTTTATCTGAGTTCTTTTATTTTGTTGTAGTCTAGCAAAAATTTCGATGGTAGCAGAACGATGTACTTGAAGACACGTGAAGGTGAATGTTGTAGTCTAGCAAAATTTCGATGGTAGCAGAACCTCAAAATATCTAGCATTATTTTGAGTATATTAGTATTTAACTAATGGTTTTTCCCATCTTCTAGACCAAGAACAATCTTAACATATTCTTCCATATAATTAACACCCTCTTTCAAAGTTAGAAACACATAGAATCTCATTACAAATACGTTCGTATATACTTTCTTTATCAGCTAAGTCTATTGTTAATTTATCAATTAGATAGCAGTTTTTAAGTTGATAATCAGTTTGTATTGTTTCTACAAAATACAATTATCATTGAATTTGATATTTCTTTTACTTTATCCCTGAATTTTATTTGTTACGATTGGACAATCTACAATTATTAGATTTTCTTGCTTTGAAATTGAAGTTGCTTGTCTAATAAGATCTAATTGCAAACAAATAAATTCTTCAATTGATAAGTCAGAATTCATTCATTTCAAAATCATCAATTACTAAAGTCAGGTTCAATTAGTTTTGCAAATGTCACTGGTGATATCTTAATATCTCTTAACTTGATATCATGACTCTCATTAAACTGAATACATAAGATTTCAGTTAATGATTGAATTGTCAAGAAAAGTTTCAATATATGATTCATCTGACAACTCATTTATAATTGCCTTTAGTAAGATTGATTTAGATTGTAATTTTAGTTCTTGATAAAATTCATGATTTCAATGAAACAAAGTATATATTTATTTTCTTCTGAGTAAGCTCATTATCATCAAGATAAACATGAACATTGTTATGATTTTCTTCTTCATATTCACTCAATGGTAAACCTACCTGAAATTCCTTTAAAAGCTCTTTTTAGATTCAATTTCTGTATTTCATTGTACCAATAATAAATTTGTACTTTTCGATGAGTAAATCTGTTTTATACATTCCCTTTTTATCGTCACTTTTTCTCATATGATTATGAAAGCATCAGAATTTATTGAGGATTCTTGATGAGATTTACTACCCGTTAACAATACCATTTTTGAATATTGTTTTTCCGTCACCATCATTACTCGTACATGTCCTTCTACCGGCACATTTCTTTTTAATATATCTACATGCTTTACAGCTGCTTCTCTGTTCGAACAACTTACAATAAATAGAATACTGCATCATGAAATATCCTTCTTGTACAAGGTATTTATGAAAATGTGTATAGATGCGAACATCCGCCTTAGTAACCATTGGTAAAATCAAAAACAAAATTAATCTCATAAAAGCTATATATCATAACGAATTTTGCAATCAGGATATTTATAGTAATCAATACTATTTTTCTCAATACATTTTAAAATGCTTTCAAAATATAATGTGACTGCATTACTAATCGTTTTCAGTGTTATGATCAAATTCAACCCCTTGCAGTCGATAATTTTATTAGAGCTTCCCTATGTTCTGCAGTAAATATAAATATCGTCTTTCATATTTGTGCAGACGTAATCATCAACTATCGGCCTAAATACTTCTATCAAATCATCTGATAAGTTAAATTCGTTCTCTCTCCCTTATGAAATAATCCAATATTTGGAAGATAGCCTTTTGAAATAATAATTGATGAAATTAACGATCTAAAGATACTGTAGCCATAATTTAATCCAGCGTTAATTACATCACTATCAAATCTGATAAACCCATCTCCAAACATTTGTCTAAAATATATTTTTGCAGCCAATCCTTCCCTATTACCAGGATTACCATCTTCAACTTCTTCTAGAAATTTCTTTAGAGTTTGCATATGAAGTATCAGTGCAATAGTGTTTTAGACATTATCTTCATTTGATTAGTAATTTTCCCTTTTACAATCTCTTTATGTAACCTTGCCTTAATCTCATCTGACCAATCAATCTGCTTTAGCAAATTGCCACTTTGTGCATAATGACCATTAATTGGGAATATATACGTTTGTGGCAAATGATCAACACCACATAGAATTGTACAAACATTATTATTGGTTAAAGCGTTCATTAGTCTAGTAGTTAGAGTTGTTTTATTATTATCAATTATCAAAGTTTGAATATCTGAGATTGGACTTTTAAGTCACCTTTCTCTGTTTCAATTTTTGAGGTTATCTAAATACAAACTCAGATGTTCACTATCTTTTGATATATAAAACTCTATATGACATATAGAAAGAAAAAAAGACTCCCTAAGGAGTCGATTCCGGGATAAACCCTTGTTCTGCTAGATCATCAAAACCTTTTGCTAGACTACAAATGATCTATCTATATGGTACATCATTTAAATTCTAGTTTCAACTCCTGATTTGTTACTTTATATAGATTTCCACATACATCAGTAGCATATTTTCTCTAGTATCTCATATCTTTTTTTATTAATGGTCTGGCATCAATCGGTTTTTCTGTCTTATAACCAATCGGTTTAATTTCAATACGATTGGTTTCATCATCATTCGTTGCAACATATCTCCATAACTTATTTTCATCCGCTTTCTTAATGCGAATAATTTCATTTCTATGCATGGAGAAACAAATTCAAATGAATCATTTGATTTTTCTTTATTCTCTTTTTGGGATTCATACCAGCCTTTATCAATGACATATAAACCCTGAGCAGAGGAATAATAAATGTTTGAATATCTTACGAGTTACAAATTTATATCCTTCTGTAGGAGAATAATAGAAGTCTGTACGATAAGGAGAAATCTGTTGAAGAACCACCTTTTTCTTTTTCAGTATCTACTGAATAGTTCTTTGAAATATCTATCTTATTTCCTAATCTTTCCATCTGTGTATTTCATAGAGATAATTGCAGGTCCATTATTATGTTTCGATGGTTTATGTAGATACTCATGATGTTCTTCGTAATATCTGTTTAATGGGTTCTTTATGAATAAGCCATTCTTCATCAGTTTCTCATCATCACGATATTCTTTTGCATAGTGCAGAACAATATCAGATATATATAAATGTTTCTGGACTATTACGATACATCAGATATTTTTCAACATTTATTTTTCCAAAATATCATTTGCTAATGTAACAAACTTTTTCTTCATAAATGTTTTTATACTTGCTAAGTTTCAAAGTAAACGCAACACGATAAATAAAGGCAACAGATAACGAACTAATGTAGTCATTATCAGATGATTTTTGATCTATAATGACTCTTTTTAATGGTAATATGGTATCTTTTATGTAGGGAATACTCGCTTTTTTTGGCGCAATGAAAAACAACTGAAGGGTTTGAGGGTGTCAACTAAACGCAACAGTTCAGTTTGTGTAAGTCGAGTATCCGTTGGACTTTAAGAGATATATTGAATTAGGTCTGAGCTTAGATTAACTTCGTCTGGATCGATTGGTGTTAATCCAAGCTTTTTTTATAGTTTTGAGTTCTGCCCTAGTGAGACATTCAAATGGTGAACAGGGCCATCCAATAGTCACGCTTGACGGATTGATATGGCTCATCATTAGATTTACCTTTTCTTGTGTAAGACCGTTAAAGGATGTCCTTGAGGCAGATATTTTCGAATATATTCATGATTCTTTTCAATGCGCCCCTTCTGTTGGGAGGCGCGGGAATCTAATAAAATATATGACAGCGCTGTACGTTGCGTGTATCATGTTCCAGGGAAATGAGAATTCGTGAATTCAGGATGAGTTGTCCATAAGCACTACACGGAACATAGTAGCGAACCTTGCAAAGCCGATCTTCCTTTGGATGTGGTCGAATACTTCTGTTACAGAAGCTTGTATTTCTATTCCTTAGGAAGGCAAACATAAATTTACTCTTACGTAATAGTAGAGTTGAAGCACCTTTTTCACCGACACCTTTCTTACCGATGACGGAATCCATCTCAGCGATATTAGCTTTCGGATGCTGGGCAATGAATTCCTGAAAGGCAGTATAATCGCGTCCCACACGGCACGATTGAGTTTGTCTATCGTAGTGTTATCGCCACGTTTGATATTCTTTTTGGAGAGCGGATGGCGAACACGCTTGGGAAGATCTATATTGCGAATGGTGAGTTTATTGTCATTGACATAGCGGTAAAAAGTAGAACAGGATATTCCCATCTGTTCACCATGAGTGGAGAACACGTGAGCGACAGTTTGCCTTTTGGTCACGAATCAAAAGGCGTGACGAGATTATCGAAAATCTCAGACCTTTTTCCACGGTTCGGATCTTCTCTCTAGATAGATGAAGAGTAGATTCATAAGTACTATGTGCCTGTGCAGGGATGTAGCGATACTTTCTCTTTCTACATGCAGAGAAACGTGGACAGCCATTGCATATCCAAGGGGCCTTCATGATTCGACTGCAGGTAGGAGTGACGGAATGAAATGAAGAGTATTCATCAAGGATCCTATGTTTTTTAAGTTCTCTGGAAACAGTTGAAGCAGAGGCATTCAAAGCGGTAGCTATCATACGCATGGAATGATTTTGTTTAACATGCATAAGGATATTGATACGGTCTTCAAGTGTGAAATGTTTACCTGACATAAATGTTTTTCTCCTGATATCTAAAAAGGAGTCCAACAGATACACAGGTATAAAGATAACATGTCACAAGTTAACGCAACAGAGTGTTGCGTTTATGTTGAAACCTAACTTGTTTTTATACTTCTTAACAACAAGATCTTCGCCATTAATGTTTCTGGTAGAATAGATTGTTTCATCAGCCACTTGTCTATTAGGCTTAGTATCAATCTTGTATGAGAACTTCGTTACATCTTTTTCTATCAGTGAAAGTTTATGAACGATTTCGATATAACGTGGATCAAAGAATTTCTTATCCTCAATAATTTCTAAAACTTCCCCTGTTTCTTCATCGATAATCGTTTCTGGGTGTTTATCAAGGATTTCACCAAAGCGGCGGAAGACCTTTAAAGAAGCAATAATCAATGCATCAATAGCGTGATGTGCATCACCAGTATCGATATCACTTCTCTCCTTATCAAGATGAATTTTTATTTCTAAACATGTGTGTTAAATTACCTTTTTACAGTATTTACGACAGTAGAAATTTCATTGGCACGGAAGTAATCTTGCAATGTATTTAAAACAACCCTTTCTGCATATGCAGTATCCACAATATTTCTAGCAATAAATTTCTTCTGTGTATCAAACTTTGTCAAATCCTCATCTGATAATAAGAGATTTTTCTTCTTTTCATATCGCATTCCATTCATCTTGCGTAAGTCATTGACGTTTGCAATATAACTTGCTAAATCTGAATACTCTCCAAACTTATGATTCTTATGTGCCTGTAGTGGTGTTAGATTACCTTTAATCTGATTCTCCCAACGAGTTACAAGAACTTTATTTGAGAATGAATCATCATAGGAAATAGAGATTGGAATAATATGATCTACCTCAAAAGCTGTCGGATCACTAATTAATAAATCTAAATCAATTGGCATTAGTGCATACGCAGTCTTACAATTCTGTTCTGTATATAAACGTAACTTTCTGAATTAGCTTTGCATTAACTGTTAGATTATATTTATTTTCATCGACTATTTGTTGGGCACGTTTCTTTTCTTTCTCAAAAAAGCTTGTGATTCTTTAATCTTTTGTCTTTTTGTTCTTGGCTATTCTTTTTGCTCATGTTGTCTCTACAACAATACTATCAAATTCACCATAGAGTTCTCTAAGTCTATTAACGACTTTCATTGCTTCTCTTTGTGCTCTCTTAGCAACTGGACTTAAAATTGCAGTATCATCTGCATGAATCTCTTTCATTCCTTTTAGTTTATTAAAGCGGTCATTCTGATTGCCTCTATTTGTAATAATCTGCATCTGGTTTAATGGTGAAATAAGCATCTCTTTATTAAACTCATTAATTGCCTTTGCTGACATAGAATGGTATCCAGAAATCTGAGTTAGGTTAGCTAATGCCTCTCTCCTCTTCACTAAACTTATTTGATAGTTTACAATTTCATTCGCACGTCTTTCAACTACTTATCACGTGTTAAAAACATCAATTATCTGATCAACAAGTTCATGGTCATGATACAAACCTGAATTTATCAAGAACCTTTCTTTAACTTTTGTATAGCCTTTGAATTCAGTGAGTATTGGCTTATCACTCTTATCTATTCTAAAACCAGAAATATCATCAATATCACTGAGTCCTAATAGTTTGGCTAATTGTTTTGGCTTGATAGAACCCTTTTTCATTAACGTATTCAATGACTTGTTCTTTTTGTTCTCTTTCAAGTTTTTCTCCTTTGACACTTAAGATTATTCAAGTCGTTTAGTAAATTAAATAAATCAGCTTTATAAGCCATTTTGCACAACTGTAATTGATCAGGATAGTATGAGCACTTCCCTCTCATCTTCTCAATCAAGTCTATTGGTTCTTCTTGATCTTTTTGTTAACCAACGTCCATAAGGTGTAGGAGATTTTCTGAGAACCAGGTCAGTCAGAAAAAAATCTCTTCTACGACTATCTAAGTTTTTCTACATAATCATTAAAAATCTTTTTGACTTACCTGATTTGATAAGATTTGTTTTTAATTCTGCAACATAATCCTTTGTACGGAAGTTATTAATATGTCCACGAAGTTTCCCTTTTTCAGATAATCTTTCTTGCTGAATTTGACAGACATATTTTCCACTCTTGATTAATGTATCATTTATTTTTAAATTATTTTGAACTTAGAGGATCATCACTCTTAGTATCATCTGTATCTTCTACAGTCTCCAAACTACTTCCACGTAGCTTTTGCTAGTTGTATAGAACTGTCGTAAGTTCTTCATCCGTTAATTTTTCTGATAATCCCTTAACTCTTAATGATATGGATCTAGACAAAAACATAATCAGAAGGAATCATACCTTGATCAACAAGAAATTTTTCATATCTTGTCAATCGATTTTTCCTTCTAGAGCGAAGTCTTCTACCACTTCTCTTCTCACGTCTGCTTTTGGTTGTTGCTGGATCCCATTCGCTAAATAAGCGCACACCAAAAATCAACTGCTTCACCTGTTTCACGATTTACAATTCATACCCAACCGAAGTAACATCAATATCTAACCCTAAAAACTAAACCATTATTTTCTTTTTTTCCATAATCCCCTCCAAAATAACTTTAGTATTTAAAATTTTTAACTCTAAATTATGTGGAAAAACAATCAAAACCATTTCATTGCTTTATTGTTTGTTTCGGATGATAAAACTCACTATACAAAGTATAGTACATTGTTTTCTATATCAAATGATTTAGATAGTATGTTTACAAATAGCATGTTAGATAATTCCTTCTCCTATACTAGCTTCAGCTAATTTTCATTTATGTTTTGGTCATTTCTAGTACGTTTCTCTTTTTTCAGTTTTTAGTCTACTAAAGTATCTATACAAAAATACGCCAGATTCCAAAATATATTTAAAAACCGATCATTTTTCAGATCGGTTAGCTGATCAATAGTTATTATTACTAAAATTAATACTTATTTTACTGCATTAGCGATGAAATCCATGCCTTCAAACCATTAGCATTACATGTGTTATTGAAGAAATATATCCAGCTCCAATGTCCCATGTACTGATATGGCTTTACCTGTATTCTCTAATGTTGGCTGTCCATTTTCATCTGCGTAGTATGTTCCTGTTGTATCTACAACATGTTCTATTACTGATACATATGTGTGTTTTGCTCCAGCTGCTTCTAATCTTTGTAGAAGTGGTACTTCATGAAGTTCTGGTACAACTGTTGTATCATCTTGAGAATAAACATAATACATCTTCAAGTCAGCTAATGTCTTCTACTTGTTCATCAGTAATTAGTTCATTTGGAAGTGCTTCACAGATAGGTACATATGCATCGTATTCCGTCGGATAGTTTAGCGCCATTAACATTGTCATATAGCCACCATTTGAGCACCCTGCAATTACAACTTTTGTAGAACCAGTCTCTTCTTTATATTTTGCGATCAGTTCATGTAAAGATTCCAAATAGTGTGATGTGCCATCTGGCTAGATACCACCACTAGTAAAGTTTGTCATCTTGCCATCGTTATCCATCAGTATGTTGGACGTTGTGGCACAGAGAACAGTTGCTCCACCTACTGCAGATTGGAACTGCTTCATCCCCTAGAACAGATGCTTTATTTGCAAGCAGGTACAGAAGGATCTGTGTTCTCTATTCCACACTCGCCAAAGACCATGTAACCAAACAACTAATGTCTTACTTCCACCTTCTGGTATATATAGGTAAACGTATTGATACGTTTACACCATCTTTTTGCTTTTAAAGAATCTATCTTAAATTTATCTACAGAGTTGTTTTGGATGCTGGATCAATACTGGTGTAAAAGTCCTTTATTTCTGTGCCATTACTGCATAGCTTCGCACTTTCTGCTTTTTGCTAACAGTTAATGTATATGGTAGACCATTTATTCATCATACTTGAAATGAGAATAGTAATGGTGATCCATCATTTCGGTGAAAACATGAGTTCAAAGCTTTTACACGTGTTGACGGTTCTGTTGTCTTCTTTCCACTCTTATCTACAAGATAAGCATTTGTAACTTGACGTGGTACATCAACTTCCTCTACTAGGGAATCCCTCTGCCATGAAATTTGTTGCTTGCTTATGTTCTGTTACTGTAAATGAATCTGTTGATCACAGCATCTAATGGATGATCTAAATTCATTATGATACTATCTGTTCCCATCCCCAATCATATCCTGTAATTGTCACATCGTATCTCCTGTAATTACATCGCTTCCTTCTACGAGATTCTTTTTCCTGCACCGCATCCTGCGATTGGTAACATCAATGTGCATGCAGAATCATCTTAAAAGTATTATTCATTCAGATACCCTCCTGTAGTTAAGTGTATTGAATGTAAGCGATTACTTATAGTTGTTTTCTAACCATTATTGAGCATAAAATAACTACTATGTTCTTGTTTCCATTTAGTTGAGCTACAATGATGTTTCTTTTTAAATTCTCTTTCCAATGAGTTTCATTCGCAAATCCACAAATAGCACTAATTTCTAGAAAATTGTATGTCTATTTCCTAATAATTTCGGCTTCTGCTTTTTGTATGCTAATTCTTGTCACTCTCCTAACGAAAAGCCTGATACTTCTTTGAACTTTCTTGAAAGATAACCATACGACACATTCATCGCTTCTGCTAGTCTTCTTTGCATTGAAGACTTCAACACATGTATCGACATATAATGCATTGTATTTGTAATTAAATCTATCAGCGTTAGGATAATTGTATTTCTCTTTTTGAATCATATATCGATTGCATAAGATACTTTAGAAAACGATTCAGTGCAGTCATAACAATTAATCTTCTATTCACTGAGGTTACTATCATATCCTTTATAAGTTGACACAATAAATCTGTCATTTTCTTTCTATCTTCTTCTAAATATTCATGCGTGAATGTTATTTCTTCAAAATTTTCTATTAAATAACATAGATATGGATATGAAATCTGTACATCGCGTATCCATGGTAGATATAATCTGAGTCTGCTCTTTCAAGTTCATGAACACTAGATGAATTAATTAGTGCAAAAATCCCTGGATAAACATTTTCTATCACCTTGATCTTCATGAATTTGTGTACCACCAGATTCTGGTAATAAGATTTCTATACTTCGATGCCAATGCCGTGGCTAGAAATATTTTTGGAAGTATTATCAATCTTCACCTCAATGATAGATAGTGGTATATCATCATCCATTTTAATAGGCTCATAGATTTCGTCATATGTATCAACTGCTTTACCAGGATAGTGAGACATAAATGTATCGACACGGAATTTACTCATTACTAAGTCTCCTCATGTTTTCAGAAAAAGTAAATATATAAAAGTATATATTTATCATCAACCTATAAACATCTGTTCATCCATGCATGAAAATTTCCATCTGATATACAGTACATTTAAATCAATGTACTGTCATAACTAACTAATGAACAATGCGATAATACGCTCTTGATGTAAGACGGAATATGACAAAATAAACAATGAAGAAGATTCCGATTACCGCAAATAACATCTGTGCATACTCCATATAGGAATTTACCGCAAATAAACCAAGTAATTGAGAAACTATCTTTGAAGCTACTAGGCTATGCAAAGTAGCTACTGCTAGTGGTGCTAAAAATAACCACAAAACCTGCGAATTACTTGTTTGGTGAATTAATTGGTCTGGTAATCCAACTTTTTTCATGATTTGGAATTTATCGCGATCTTCATATCCTTCATTAATCTGTTTGTAATATGTAATCAACACAGTACCGACAATAAAGATAATGCCAATTAATATACCTAGGAATGAGAATCCACCATTTTAACTCTATACGCTTTTTGATAGTTTCTCTCTCTCGTCTCAAAAATCGAATGAGTGTTCTTTTGCGTATGTCGACTGTGTTTGCAAAAATATTTGCTTTTATCAACCATATTTGGATTTAAGATTCAATTAAACTTCTGTTATATTTGTGTAATATTCACCTTTATCAAAATCTTTCATCTGGAGAACTTCCCCTAATTTTCATAATCTATGAAATCTTTTGACGATGATTCCTAACTTTCTACAGCATATGTTGAAGGAATAAAATTTGGAACTTTATGAATCGTATATATAATATCATCAATCTAACCTCAGTCTAAATCAAGCAGATTTTTGATTTGTACACATTAAGCATTTCATTGTCTTTAATTCGATTTGTTGATGTGTACGTTTGTTGTAACTTGCAGGTCACGAACAATCATAAAATATGGTTTTTCTGCTTGTTCTGAGTTTTTAAAACTGTTAATTCATTCCCTACGATTTGCTGCTGTTTCGCATCCATAAGAAACATAATCATCCTCAAGACCATTAGACTTCTAGACCTTGATTGGCTGCAGTATATAAAATATGTCTCAATTTCATCTTTTGTTTTTCTGTAGTAACGATTTCATCAGATGATAACAAATATTCCGTGGCATAACATTATCCACTGTTTTTGAACTGTCGAGTAAATCGCTGCTGTTGCAGATAATGTAATCAATACACCAGTGCTAAGAATAGACACACTCGCAAGTGATACCGCATTTGCCTTCATACGATACAATAGTCCACTAACACTTGAAAAATGTGTTGGCTTATAAAGAAATATTTTCATTGCTTCTTTGCAGTTTTAGGGATAAAAATCGAGAATGATATATATAAAGATATGTTCCTAATAGCACTAATAACGCAGCTGAAAAGAAATAGACTAATGAACTTAATATGCTTGAATTGTTAAAAGCAATTACATATCCTGCACCAAGTAAAATAAAAGCCTAATAATAGAATAGATATCTATTTTTGGGCTCACCTCACCTTTATGTTGATTTCTAGAGTTGAACAGAGTTGCAAGATAGATCTTAATGTATTTCTGATAAGGTAATCACAAATAATGCGAAAGCTAGTACTGCTGTCGATACACATGCCTTCATACTAAATGGATAATCCATTAAGCTACCTGCTGTATCTTTCAACAGATAGTTCAATGCAATGAAAGTGACTTTTACCAAAAATAATCCACCGATAATGCCAATGATAGTGCACAAATAAACAATACAGAATATTCGATGAATAGAATTTTTACGAATATGTTTCTTTTCTAAACTAAAGAATTCCATATAATGCAAATTCCTTGTTTCTACGCTTGATCAAGAAACCATTTGCATACATAACAAAGATAAACGTAAAGATAGCAACTATTACGACACCAAATTGAATAACAGATGGTAAATCCGCATGTCGCGTCAATACATAGTGATTTGATAAGAGTGATACCATGATATTAAACAATAGAAACATAATTCCGATTGATAATACAAATGGTATTTCAAGCAATCTATTTTGCATGCAGTTACGCTTTTGCAAACGCAAATGCCATTTCGATTAGTCTTCACCTCTTTTGAGAAGAACTAACTGTGCTTGATGAATGCGTTCCATAAAGTCTGTTTGGTTCTCATTTGTTCCTCGGTACAATTCATGATAAACAATACCATCTTTAATAAATAAGACTCTTTTCGCATAAGAAGCTGCACGAAGTGAATGTGTAACCATCAGAATCGTTTGACCATTTCGATTAATACTATCAAATAGATTTAAAATCATTTCGGATGAAGCAGAATCCAGCACCTGTCGGTTCATCCGCCAGTAATAATGATGGTTTTGTAATCCTGCTCTTGTGATAGCTATCTCTTTGCTTCTGGACCACCAGAAATTTCGTAAGGATATTTGTTTAACAATTCCTTGATTCCAAGACGATCCTGCATATTGGATAGTCTACTCTTCATCTCTTTTACCGGAAACTCAGAAAGGACAAGTGGAAGAAAGATGTTATCCTGATTGGTGAATTGATCAAGTAGATTAAAATCTTGAAAATATCCAAGTTCATTTCTTCTAAAACTTGCAATTTCTGGAGTCTTTTTAAATACTAATATTTTTCCATTCAATAAGATGTTTCCTGATGTTGGTTTTATCTAGTGTCGCAATTAAGTTTAAAAGTGTTGTTTTTCCTGACCAGATTCTCCCATAATTGATATAAATTCTCCCTGTTGTACAGAGAAGTGAATACCACTTAAGGCTTCTGTTTTAATATTTTTGTTTGATATATTTTCTTTATATCTGTAGTTCCAATACTGTTGTCATATTTGAATTCTCCTTTTGTATAGTCTTGTTTTAGAGTCGCAAAAGTACTAGCATTTATCAAACATGATAAATCATGTCCTGTTCTTACATTTTTGTAAGGTTAGTAGGAAATACTAATCGAAAGATACTACCTTTAGATAGTTTTGATTCTACCTCAATTTTGAATATTCAATCTTTCGAATCTTTCTGTAGAGGTATAATCCTAAGCACTGGACTTCTCATTCATTCGGCCATTAAAACCTGAATATCCACGATCAAATATCTTAGGAATGATCTTCACTGCGTATCAATCCCTGTATCCTTGATTTCTAGTGCATGTTTTATCACTCAAGATATTGAGATCGATATCTTTCCATTCTCTGTGTACTTTCAGTGCATTCGATAAAATTTGTTCAGATAAGAATCGTGAGCGCTGACTATCACTAACTACATATTTTGCATTACTTTGATAATCTAAAGAAATATGATTATGAATAAATAACAATGAATACTTCTTTAATAATCCTTGATAATATCATCAAGATTCACCTCTGTAATATCCATATCAGTAGAATGATCAATCATCTTTAGATAGTTCATTTGCCATATTAATATATTGTTCTATATACATTAACTGCATTTTTTTAATTTCAGTAGTATTTTCATCAGGTTTTATCTAACGAAGTTTACTAACAGTCATAGGGTGTTTTAATTTGATGTAGCCACATTAAAAATATGCATTCAAATCATCCTTCTGGTTTAACATTTCACTTTTCAGATTTTTATTTTTCATTTAATAGTCTTTCATTGTCATCCTTTACATCACTTAATTTTTGATAATGAAACCAATGTACAATTAAATAAATCAATAATATAAACCCCAATATCTCTATTCCTGAAATACATATTCCATCTCTATTGTCGCTAGAGAAATAGTGATAAATACGATACAGACAAGAAGATATCCAAATAGGATGACACTTTGACTTTTCATATAATCCAAGAATAAATTCATCGTATTATTTACCTTCTTTCAGATAGTATCCAATTCCTTTTTTTGTCTGAATCAAATCATCAAACCCAATTTCTGATAATTTTTCTTAGACGCGTCATATTCACTGCTAAAGTATTATCATCGATAAAATTATCACTCTGCCAACAATGATCCATGATACTATCACGCTTTGCACATATCCCTTTGCTAAATAAAGTCTCTAGGATTAACAGTTCTGTATGCGTTAGATCAATTGATTTCTCACTACTTTCTAACTTGGCAGCTGATAAATTCAACTTCAGAGTACCAAAGATTAAATTATCTGTAGATAATGCATAATCATATGTTCTGCAGTAATGCTTGAATCTTCACACGTACTCAGTGAAATATTGGTTTTGAGTTATATAATCATCTGCCCACACTGCATTGCCATAACCATATCCATGTCATCACTATGTGAAGATATAAAAATAATCAGGTACGCTAGACTCTTCATGAATCCTTTTTGAGTCCAATAATATCCATTGAAATATGGTATGTAATATCCATTAAAAATTAACTGGGGCGTTTGTTCTCAAACTCTTCTACTGCATTGAAGTCATAGAATAGAACATGTTTCATATCCCCATTGTTTTCAATTCTTCACTGATGACTGCAACTATATCTTTATCATCTTCTACTAATAATATCTTCATCATCATCCTAACCCTAATTCGTGTATAAAAATACATAAAACTATCATAACACAAAAACCAGTGAGCTTCTGACTTATCTAGATATTTACCTAGTGATGTTATTATAATATCAATGAGGATAGAGATTCTATGGTTGATAGTAAAGCTACTAAAGAACTAGCAATAAAAACTCAGAAAATTGTGGGATAACTGACGACTATGTCAAAGGGAGTTATTTGCATTGCGAAAAACAGAAAAAATATTCTTACGATATCTCAATTTATCGATATGTCTATCAATTGGAAAAAGATATCACTGCAGATGATATTTCATTCCTACTGGAAGTTCTAGAGAACAAGTCATAATATGTAATAACTTTTCTCTTCTACACTAGTATTTTTATAATTCATGTTGTATAGTCTGAAATGCAAGCATTCTGTGGCAACCTTTATCGCTTAAATGCGTCTCAGCCAGAGTATGCTTGCATTTTTATGCTCTTTATATTCGCACGATAAGCATAAATTAGCTTATCTGTTCATCCTAAATAAAGTGAACCTTTATGTACTGAGGCCCCCAAAAGTTGGACCAAGAATCTAACGATGGGTCGGTACTCTCGACAAAACATAGTTTTTAGTCAGATAGTTTTGAATATTTGTCGTAAGGAGGAATTATATCTTTCTAAAAATATGGATTAAAATCTAAATCCAGCTACACAAATGGGTGAAAAACATAAAGCATTTGGAAATGATGGTTTAGTTCGCTCACGAGAAAATGTAGTTTATTCTTTCGAAATGAAAACTTTCTATTGTAGAGTTGTATTTAATAAGTGAAATCACATATCAAGAGTTAGCTATGCAGAATGGCATTAAGAACCCAGCTACGATTGGCAACTGGGTTAATCGCTTTCGTATAGCAGGTGCACTGATGCGTTAAAAATCACGTCGAAAGGGTCGAAGGAAAGCTATGGATGAGACAGATAGGAAGACTCAAAACAAACTCGTAGAGAGAATCCGTAATACAGTCTAGAACATATAAAAATTGAGAAGATGAACTTCTTCGGTTAAGAATAGAAATGCATTTTTAAAAAAGAACTGAGGAGGCTGCGTTTTGAGAGACGAGGATGAGAGAATGGCACTCGTCATCAGCAGTCTCCGACAGAAAGTTCAAGCTAAAGGCCTTCTCTCTTATAGCGGAATGCCAAAAGCGACATATGTGTTAGCAAAGAGATTTGATAGAAAAATCCTGATAAAACTTGAAAGAGAAACATACAAGAAATTCGTATACAACAATAAGGGATTATGGATGCCGTAGAATCGTTGGAGAACTTCGTACAATGGATATACCATTAATAAAAAGAAAGTACAGAGAATCATACAAAAGCTTCACCTGATGGTAACGTCTTATACTCAAAGCAGAAAATACAGTTCTTATGGAGAACAGTTGGAAGAGTTGCACCTAATAGAGATCACAGACACTTTCAGACACATATACCGCATCGAAAGCACTAACTGATACAACTGAATTAAGTATTATGAAGTCGATAAAAGGGCATATGACAATACACCAGCTTTATCTAGATCCATTTATGGATATATGTGTGGTGAGATACTTGGTTACCAAGTGGTAGAGACCTTCTGCAGAAAACGTGATGAAACGCTTGGAGAAAGCTATTACAATCACTACAGACTGCCCATATAGAAGAACATTTCATTCTGATCAAGGATGGGCATATCAGATGAACAACATACCGTAGATTAAAAGAAGAGAATCTTCCAGAGTATGTCTCGAAAAGGATACTGTGATAACTCAGTTATCAGAAGAATTTCTGGACTGATTAAACAAGAAATATACTATGAGTCATGTACTATAGTTTCCATGAACTGAAGTTGAAAAATAGAAAGATTTATAAATTATTGCAATGAGCAACGAATAAAGAAAAGTTAGGATGGACTGAGTCCTGTTCAATACGAACAACATCTTCTAACTTCATAAAAAGAGATGACCAAAGTCATCTCGTAAAAAGTCTAACTTTTGAGGTCACCTCATTTAACGATAGGATCACTTCTGACTACAGATTATTTATAAACACCTCTGTAAATCTTCTTTTACATCTTCTCGGATAATGGAACATATGCATGCTTTTAATCGATCATGCGAACATGCAGACTCTCGCCATGCTTGAAATATTCTTCATTAATATTGACTTCTATTGAGTGTCATTGAGATTCCATTGGACTTGAAGTCATGTAATGCTTGGATACCTTGTTTTGCTAGAAGTATTTCATCATCACCTTTCTAGACCCCCAACATTTCTAGCAAAACTTTGCTGGGCGTGCTGTAATCGTTGGATCTTTTGCAGGATATCTCTGCATCTAGGAGTAAGAATCGCTAGACCTACTCAGTGTGTAATGTCATAGTATGCATAATTCATGTTCCATCGCATGACATGGCCAGTATGTATCTAGCTTACCATAGCTTCTAGAGATTCAGAACATACAATCGATGAATCACATCAGATTTGCACGTGCAGAATAGTTTGTGAGTTCCTGTAATGCGAGTTGGAAGATTCTTAATCACTGATTTTCATACACCCTCTGGATTTAGCTTCAGAGGTCTGAATCATCTGTTCTTGAAAAGTATCCTTCCATGATACTGACTCATAATATCTGCAGAACCTGCTGCTTTGGTATGCAGATACAGAGTATGTATATGTTGGATCACAGATGGATACCTGTAGGAATGTAAAGGATCTACCAATCTTTTATTTAATGCCCATGTTAGAATAACGCCACCACCATCAGATTCAGATCCTGTTGCGGCGGTGTCAAAATATCGGCGAGTGGTAACGCTGGAAAGTACCGTGAGATCAGGTACCATCTGCCCAATAGTCATCACCTTCATACAGGCTCTACTGCGATTGCCTTTGGACAATCTGGCGTACTACCACCACCAACAGATAAAATCACATCGATATTGCTGTTCTTTGCATAATTTGAACCACGTTCTACTGTTTCAATACGTGGATTTGGTTCGACACCTGCACATTCTACAACCGTAAATCCACCTTCATTTTAAAATCTTATGCTTCATCGTATAGTCCGATTTTCTTAATAGAGCCTCACCTGCCGTAAGTAGTACGCGCTTACCATCATATTCGTTTAAGCTTTCTGCTGGGTGCGAAATTGATCCTTTGCCAAAAATAGAGTTTGGTCGGAATGTGATGTTCCAAGTTTTCCATTGTATGTTCTCCTTGTTTATAGCGATACAAATCAATTATTCAAAAGTTTACTTGTTATTGTCAAAGCTTTTAATTTTGCAAGGCTTTCGACACGATAGCCTTAGTTTCACGTACTTCTCGCCACCACCTTGGAAGAGTTTTTCTACAGATACCAAGTCCTACAATTTTTGCACCACTTGATTTTCAGTATCGATCAGTCCATCTGCATAGCCCATTTGCTACAAAAAGTCGTCGACAATCAAAGATATGATCATCCTCATTCAAGTAGTCTGGATACTGTTACTGTAAAATCCTTGTTACGTGCTAGGAATGTACATGAAGTATAAACCATCTCAATTTCTTCGATTTTGCTTTCTTTGCGAAAAACAACTGGTACGTGAAAACGTTGCGCAATTGGTACTGCAACACTGCAATACCAGAAGCCTCAATTGTCGAGATACGTGTAATCTTTCATCTTTATATGACGGTAAAATTCATCTGCCATCTGATCGAGCATCTCACATCGATTTGATGATTCGAAACTATCTACCTTTAAAATGTTTCCTGGAAAAACTCACCATCTTGTAATATCTTTTCTTCCTAACTCCTCTCATAGGTTTATATAGTTTTTGCATACTTCTCCTCAAGATAATCTAGGTAGTAATTCACGTTGAATTCTTCCCCGGATACCACCTCTTCATTAGTTCTGGTGCTTCATATCAAAAGCCATACTTATGGATATGTTCCTTGACAGTTCATGATGACATCATATTGAGTTGTGCTTAGTAATGTATCACATCTAAATCTTTACGCATTGCATGCATGTATTGTGCCGCAAATGCAGTTCCTAATGCGTATGTTGGGAAGTAACCAAAGCTTCCATCAGACCAGTGTACATCTTGTAAGATACCTACTATCATTTGGCACATCAACACCTAAATATTCATACACATCTTATTCCAAGTTTCATTTAGGCCTTCTGTAGAGATTGTCCATTGAAGAGTCCTTTTCAATTTCATAGCGAACTAGGACATGTAATGGATATATTAATTCATCTGCCTCGTACAGAACAAAGGATGGTTTTGCGACGTTGATAGCTTCACAGAAATTCATCAAAGGATACGTTTACCTAACTGAGTTAGAATGGCTTTCAGCATGGATAATGATATGTCCAGAAGGCTGTTTGTACGCGCTAAGTAATTTTCACATAATCTAGATTGTGATTCATGCATACCTGATGAAATTCCTTCCGGATAGAATCATACCATCATACTCAGGATCTACATCATGTTCATAGTATGCATGTCCTGCTTCATAGAACTGTTGATAGCACTGCTAAATCAACATCATTCTTTACGTATTTCGTAGTCGTGCAGCAATCATTTTCCACATGTCCATGATGTAAATGGGTGTCGATTCATTCAGATATCCCCTGATGAATCAAAGTGTAGATATTCAAGTGACTGTGTCGTGATTTCTTTTGATCTTCAATTGGAAGTCCTGATGTAGGAATCGCTTTCATGTTTATTTGGCTTGTAATCTGTTGGAATCAGTGGTACCGATCTTTCCTTTCAGTGCCACAAAGAATATTCATCATACTTTTCTTGTGTCATGCCCGGTTCATAGTCATCAAGCATCTGGTCGTATAGGTTCTTATCGCTATTACGATAGCGATACATTTTCTTACTGACTTCGATAATCTTCTTTAAGTATGGTTCAAAGATAGAATAGTCGGATTGTGACTTTGCCTTGATCCATGCATCAAAGGATTCATCTCGTAGCTTTTGATATGCGACAAACTCTTCCTGCGAATGCACATCGTATCCATTGCTTGTTGTAGTGAGTTCTACTGCACGCTTAGTATCACCATCAATCTGCGAGGTCATCCCTTTAATTCCTTTAAAGTTGAACCATTGCTGGATCTGTTTCAATCGAGAATAATTCTCCTGCAAGATACGCAGAACGTTCATCACGATAAGCAGCTCCTGCGGATGGTGCGACTGTCTGTTTGTCTATGCTAATGATTGCTAATGCCATCTGATATGCAGAACGGCGAAATATCCAATCTTTATATTGTTGTAGTTTCTCTTCGTATGTCATGATATTTCCTCCTATTTCATTGCGTTTATCATACACCCAACAACTATCTTATGACACTTATAACGCAATGTTTGTTACATACAGTATAGCCTAATCCTGTGATAAGTCTGTATTATTTTTTCATTCCTAACAGAAAAGAAAAACAGGAGTTATCAAACCCCTGTTAGATTACTTTTGGAAGTACTGTTTTAGTTTAGCGATGATTTCATCCAACGCTACACCTGTACGCTCAGACATCTTTTCCACTGTAGCCTTTGGTAACATGATTCGTGCTAGTGGAGTATCAAAGTGCTCTAAACTTATCACTGATTGTAAAGAGATACTGCTTTAGATTTGGATCAGCATCTAATAAATCCTTTAGTTTTGTCTCAGGTGTAATGCTTTCAGGATCAATTTTAGAAGAACTTGTACCCACTGGCTTTTCTTCTACTGGTTCTGGTTTTTCTTCTTCTATGCCATGTTCATTATTTGACCATGTAAGTAGAGTTTGGGAACCTGTTAATGCACGAATATGTGTACAATCTTGCATCATTTCTAAGATACCTCTAAACTTGCATCTTCATCTCTACCGCAACATAGCTGGTGTAGATGAAGATTTTCAGCTATTAATCCAAATTCAGCTTCATTTTGTTCACCGTTTCTAAACTTTTCGATAATTTCTTCAACGATATGAACACTCTTCTTTGGATGGCAGTTCTTTTACATCACGACCGATAACGTTCTTAGAACGTAGGAAAGCTACACAGTGCTTTGTGTCTGTATAGAAACGAACGATTTCGTTTTTCATCAACGTATGATAAGTCAACTGGCATGTTGATATACCAAAGTTGATTTGTTCAAGTGTCATCTGCCAGTCTTTACATCGAACTCTTGGTCGTTTCCGATGTGGTAGCCATACTTACCAAGTAGGTTTGCAAGTTCATTTGTAAATCCTTCTGTTGGTTTTGAAGATGCTGGTGTTTCTGTCTTTGTTGGTTCTACTGTGATATTGCTAAAACCAATTTCTTGATCACCCGACTTCATATGCTCAAATTCTTCTGCAGAAATTAAAGCTAGGAGGTTGGATAAAGTACAGTTTCTTCCTTCTGTATTAAGTCTCTTCTCTGCTACAACTGTGCTTTGTAGTTCGATGAATTCATCTTCCTTGCCCTCTTTAATTAAGTTATAAAGCTGTGCAGATTTCATCACGGATAAAGTCATCTAATGTCCACATAGTTGTCGTAGGACGTGTGAACCCTTTCTTTTCAAGCACTGGATATAACTGATTTTGCTTGCGTGAAAGATGTTTACGCCACTGGATAATCTGGTCGTATAATTCATACCACTGATTCTTGATAACTGGGTATTGTACAAGGTCTTCTACGGATAATAAAAGTTCCTTCATCTTTTCGTTTTCACGATAGTAACATGCGATAGGATGTTCCTTAGGTAAGTTTGGTTTACTTGTATTTAAGATGCCATCGAATAAGTCTAACATCGCTTGGATGTCTTCCTTACGGCATTCATCATCGATTTCTTCTTTTAATTCTTGTTCAATTAGACCACTTCATATGGTTCTAAAGTGTGTACCTTCTTTAAGAGTGCATGTGCTTCTTCCATTGTGAGTTTTTCCTGCATCTTATGCATTACGTACTTCAAAAAACTGTTTTTAGTTTTCATCATTTACATTCTTTAAATATTCTTTCATGTTAGACACCTCTCGTTGGTTTTTCACAAAACTAACTTTATCAAATATCACTCCATTTTTGTCATTTGAGTTATCCCATATCTATCATAAAAAGACACAACTTTCGCTATGGTCTTGTATGAAAATAGATTGATTTATTCAGCACCTGTAATTGTCATGCCTTCTAAACGTAGTTACAGATGGGTCGACTAGGTTATTGGCTGTACTGCTCTCTTTGGACATGTATAGTTCTTTTACGTAGTCGCTCATACTTTCCAGATAAAGGAACCACCAGAAACAACCGTTACCTTATCTCCATCATGTGCAAAGTATCCTGAACGGATTTCACGAGACATTTCCTGTGACTGGATCAACTTGGAAATCGAGAATTCGACAACTTCTAAATACTTCCCTGTACGAAGTGTTGTTTCATCATGTTGTCCACCTGAGACAACAACATTAGAAATCTTGAGCTATCCTTTGAGTTCATGCTAGCTATAAAGCATACAGCCACTAATAGTGCATTGGAACGTTTGCATCTAGAAAGTGTTACTTCACAGGATTGGTGCACCCTTCATCATCGTAGTTAAAGAGTTTTCAGAGGAGTTTGGTAGTTCCTTCACTGTCTTCAGTGTACCTTATCACCCTTTACATCTTGTGCAATAGCTTCGTAATCTTCCAATCACTAAGCTTAAGATAAACACTAGCTGCATATAACTTCTGAATGAGTACTGATAGATACTTGTAGAATCGCTTGTACTAAAATAACAGCCATCTTTTGGTAATTTAGGTGTAGGTACTGCACTCAGATCACGTCTTTACCATACTGTAAAGTCTTAGTGACGTCACGTGTTAAACCTTCTTTATCACAACCTCAGAGTTGTACATACGATAGAGTTCAATTTCATGTCCATCTTTACGAGCATTCACAACAGCTTCTACCATGGAGTTTGGATATATATCACAAAGGTCAACGCCTTCGGAGTTTACATAACGACGTTCTACTTCGTTAACGAAGATTTCGTAGCTGTTGATATCTTCTGTTTCTGTTTCATGAATTAGACGCATTGTTGTAGTGAAGTCTTCGCGACCTTTGCGATCATCAACTGCCTTTTGATTAGATACAACTTCCTGACTTGGCTTTACAGAGAATATCGCTTTTGTACAAATTCTGCAGTGTAGATGGGTTGTTCAACTTTACAGCTGATATCTTCAATGGAATCTGTTGGATTGAGTTTCATCACTTGCACTAGTGCTTCGTTATCTAAAGGAACGGTGTACTGCTAATCTAATATGTTCTACATCTTTTGCACGGTTTTGGTCTAGCTCATGACGAATGAAGTGAATTCCAGCCACGTGTTTTCGTATCTGTGATTTCCCAAGCATCAGCTGTGATTCTGATTTCTCATAATCTTCTCTAACATTAGCCTAATCTTCACTGTCTTTAAATCATGCAATTGCCATCTACTGACTTTGACCCATTCGTATGGCCTTTACCACAAGCACCACAACCATCGACTACGATCACCAGATAACATTGAAACATTACTAATACTTCTGTAACATATCCCGTCATGAGTGACTCGGTGCCTACAACCTTGCCCGTTAACTTACCATCGCTCAGTTTCACGTCAGTTTGGATACATTAGATTCCCCAATGCTGGATCTTCCATACCAGAGGACATACCTTCTAGTAAGTATCCATGTTTTACAGACGCAATCATATCTTCAACCTTATCTGTACCTGAATCAAATAGTGTATTTGTCATACGGGTATAAACTTTATGTTCATGGTTTTGACGCTTACCGTTACCTGTTGGCTTAACACCTAAACGTAGTGCACTTAGAGCATCTACAAATACTGCCACGTACATGATACCGTTTTCAATTTCTCAATGACATCTCCGCAAGTGTTCCTTCATCATCAAACGCAAAGGAAGTTAGCGTTATCTGCACAAAGTGCACCTTCATGCATGGTCACAAGATCACTACCTACTCGTTTGTTAATAAAATCTTTTCCAAGTGCACGGTTTTTGACGAACATATCCATCTCAACACCATGACCAAAACGCTTCATGTGCGATAAGACCCGATACTGGTGTTGTGATAATGTCATATTCTACCTGGTTCAATTGGGTCTGCAGTTAATCAGCCTTTTTGGCAAACTTCACTGCATAATCAATCTTATCCTTTAACTGTGTAAATACTTCAGGTACTAAAAGCAGATAATCCTTGGTAGCCAATTTCATTCTTGCCATCCATCACGATGATAGGTGCGACTACACCTTCACAATATACATAGCTCTGTCTTAAATCACGATTAGCAGTTAAGAATAACTTTGAAACGTGTGTGGATTGTGCAATCACCATACAGTCAACAACATGTTCATCTTTACCGATTGCCTCAAAGAATAAAATTCAAGTCATTTACCAACTTTTCAATATCTGTATTTTCAGGTAACTGTTCATTCCTTTTCCACAAAAGAGTGTTAATGGTTCATCTTCTAACTTCTCTGTGTTGTATACAGCTGTCTTTGTTAGTTTTAAGACTGAAAGTTGCGCATCGAGTTCCTTTTTAATCTTGTGGTAAGTTTCCTCGATAGAATCCGCATCAAAATGATTAAATGCATATTCGCTATACAAACCATCTTTATAGACACGTACAACACTACGCGTTCTGTCGTTAGATTGGAAGAGCTGATGACTTTCACCTGTTAGAGAGATACGAATCCATAAAGCCCTTGGAATCGGTCGAAAGAACGCTGACATAATCATAATCTTCACCTAGTTTAGACACTAATTGTTTTAAACTTGGCGCAAAGTGTATTTAAATATTCTGAAAATGGTGCTTTCATAATTTTCATCCTTTCATTTTTGCTATATTATCATCAATTTATCTTGCTTGGATATTTCATTTTTTGTAACATCTCATAGTATTTTCATTGTAGGAAGAAATTATTAAAATTGATGAGAAATGACAATTATAAGGCGTGGACATACACCCATCTTTAGAAGTTAGCACCATTAATCTTTAGGAGCACAATTTTTAATAAAAGTAATTCAAGTCCAGTATTGATGGGCTTTTTATTGTTCAAACTTGACAAATTCATTTTTATCTATTTCTTTTAATGGTGTAATGGTGTATTATGAGAGGTGTTTTGTAACTATTTCCTTAGGTTGCTAAACAACAAAAGCAATACGTATCTCACTGTTATGAATCTATTCTCCTGCTACCAAAAGGTACCAAACATCGTTGTATCAAGTCTCTTGGTTCTGTTTCTAAACTGAAAGCTGCCGGTATTGATGATCCTGTTGCTTTCTACAGGGATGAAGTCGATAAAATGAATCTGGATAACAAACAAGATAAAAATCAAGAAAATTACTTCTGTTTCTCCAGAAGGTATCTTGGCTATTTCCTTTGAAATCTATTCTCGAAAAGCTTGATATCAAGAAATTTATTGATCTGTATAAATTCACTACCGATTTTGAATTTGAGCTTTATGAAGTTCTTTCTCTTCTTGTATATGCCGTTGTGTTTCTCCTGCAGTAAATACAAAAACATATTATGAAATCCTTCCTCAGCTTCATATTCCTTATTCATTCAACTACGATCAACTGTTGGTGCTCTAGCATTTATGGAAATGACTATGAGAAAAATCGTTGAACTATTTTCACTTCGAGAGTCAAAGACAAATATTCGCCGATAGCTGCAGTCACCTATTTTGACTGTACAAACTTCTGCTTTGAAATTGACAGAAGATGACTTCAGAAGAAAGGGTGCAGCAAAGAAAATAGGAAAGATCCTGTCATTGGGCTGGGCTTATTGCTGGATGCAATCAGATTCCTGTCGGCATGAAGATGTATCCTGGAAATGAATCGGAAAAAGCCTGTATTGAAAGATGTACTGAAAGACTTGAAGGAAAGACATGAGAGTGCACGGAAAAACGATACGGGTAGCTGACAAGGGACTGAACTGTTCAGAGAATATACTTTTCAGCTTTGGCAAACGGCGATGGATATCTCTTTTCCAAATCAGTCAAGCAGACTACCTGAAAGCAGAAAAGGTATGGGTTCTACTACCTAATGACTACAAAGCAATCAAGGACAGAAACGGTGAGATCATTTATTACTACAAAGAATGTATCGATGAATTTCCATACACATATACAGATGAAAGCGGAAAAAGGAAAAAAGTAAACATTAAAGAAAAAGAATCGTCACATGCATCCGACACTGGCAAGAAAACGCAAAATATGAAATAAACGGCTTGTAGAAAAGCCAAAGGTCTATCCGTATCACTTGCGAAAAGAAAAATGAATATGGGGAAAGTGCAAAAATATGTCACTTTCAAATCTACTTCAAACGGAAAAGAAACAGAAGATAAAGTAAAAGGCCATCATCAATCGAAACGATAGATAATGACTTGGAGCTTGCGGTTACAATATGCTGTGTCACATCTGAAACAAAGGTGGATGCCAGACAGATATATGAAACATACCACGACTTGTGGAGGATAGAAGAATCATTCAGAATAATGAAATCCGACCTAGATGCAAGGCCTGTTTATTTACAGCTTGAGAATACAATTAAGGACATTTCTTAATATGTTATCTTACTGTACTGCTGCAGAGAAATATCTCAATTTAAAGTCTTGGAAAACAAATATTCCTCTTCAGAACTGAATGAATTCTACAAAAGATTCCAGTTCGTTGAAGGAGAAGACAGCTATACAAACATATCCATAGGGACTAACTTATTACCGAATTATCAGACATGACAGGATCCCGCTAGACAATTATTTTTATCTCAAGCAAAACTAAAAATGGTGTTGAACTAGATTCTAATCTGTAGTTTTACACCATTTTTCAATGTTTAACTCTAAAGTCAGTTATTATACATCAATTTATCTTGCTTGGATATTTCATTTTTTGTAACATCTCATAGTATTTTCATTGTTTTTAGGAAGAAATTATTAAAATTGATGAAATGACAATTATAAGGCGTGGACATACACGGCTTTTTGCATTTTAGACTTAGAGGAGGATCGACTATGCGTATTGGTATGGATATCGGATCAACAACCATCAAGTGCGTTGTACTAGATGAGAATGATCAAATCATCTATTCCGCATATGAAAGACATTACAGTCACATTCTTGAAAAGACACGTGAACTGTTAACGTCTTTAAATGATACATATTTAAAAAGGTAAAAAGCATGCTTTGCGATTTCCAGTTCTGCCGGAATGGGCCTAATGATAGTTGTGGTGTTAGTTTCGTACAGGAAGTATTTGCGAATCGCGTTGCGTCGAACCGTTTAAACCCTGGTACTGACTGTATCATCGAACTTGGTGGTGAAGATGCTAAAATCTTATTCGTAACAAATGGTACCGAAGTTCGTATGAATGGTTCTTGTGCAGGTGGTACTGGTGCCTTTATTGACCAGATGGCTACCCTATTAAAGATGAGCGCTGATGAGATGGATAAGGCTGCTCAACAAGCAACACGTAAGTATTCACGATTGCGGCTCGTTGCGGTGTATTCGCAAAGAGTGACGTTCAACCATTAATTAACCAAGGTGCTTTAGCCAGTGATATTGCGGCTTCTATTTACCAAGCGGTTGTAAACCAAACGATTGCTGGCCTTGCCCAAGGCCGTCCAATCTCTGGAAAAATTTTATATTTAGGTGGCCCACTTACATTCTCTAAATGTTTACGTGATAGTTTCAACGAAACATTAAAGGTTGAAGGCATCTGTCCTGAAAACAGTCTTCTATACGTTGCCTTAGGTGCCGCATATTACGCAGATAAGGAAGTTGTATTTGACGATGTTGTTAAGGGTTTAGCCAACTATGGCAAAACTGCGACATATGCAAGCTTACCACCTCTCTTCAACAATGTTGAAGAATATAACGAATTTAAAAAGCGTCACGCAAAAGCTAGCGTCCCACGCGTAGACTTTGATGAAAATACTGGACCTGTTCATATTGGTATCGACTCTGGTTCAACTACCATCAAAGTTGCGGTCATTGATGATAATGCAAACCTACTTTATACAGACTATCAATCCAATAGTGGTAACCCACTACCTATCGTCATTGATGTCTTAAAGGGTCTATATGAAGCTCATCCAAACTTAAAGATTCAATCTGTAACAACAACCGGTTATGGTGAAGCGTTAATGACACATGCATTACATACTGACTTTGGTCTTGTGGAAACAGTTGCTCACTTTACAGCTGCCAAACACTTTTATGCCAGATGTAGACTTTCAGTCATCGATATCGGTGGTGCAGGATACGAAATGCTTTAAGATTGAAAATGGTGCAATCTCTGACATCTTCTTAAATGAAGCTTGTTCATCTGGTTGTGGATCATTCACAGACATTCTCTGAAGCTCTTGGCTATAGCGTAAAGAACTTTTGCAAGCTCTCTTTGCGAAGCACCAGTTGACCTTGGTAGCCGTTGTACCGTATTTATGAATTCTAGCGTTAAACAAGCACAGAAGGATGGTGCAGGCTTTGACTGTATCTCTGCTGGTCTATCCATTTCTGTCGTTAAGAATGCATTGTATAAAGTGATTCGTGCTCCCAGTCCTGAACAACTCGGTAAGAAAATCGTTGTACAAGGTGGTACATTCTATAACGAAGCTGTATTACGTGCATTTGAAAAAGAGATGGGTGTAGATGTCGTACGTCCTGATGTGCCGGCATGATGGGTGCTTATGATGCCGCATTATACGGCAAAGAACATAATAAACCAGGTACAACTTCTTCCATCCTTACACTAGAAGAGCTCAACAACTTCACGCAGAAAGTTCAAAACGTTCAATGTGGACTGTGGTAACCACTGTCAGATGACTGTCAGTGTCTTCCAGGATGGCAAACGCTTTATCACTGAAATCGTTGTGACAAATCCAATTACAGGTAAGTCCAATGATGATACGCTTAACTTATATGCAGACAAGCAACAACAACTCAGCCAGTTAATGAAAAACCCTGGAACTGGTACACGTGGTAAGATTGGTATTCCAATGGTTCTTAACATGTACGAACTATTACCATTCTGGCATGCTTTCTTTACAAACCTAGGTTTCCAGGTAATTGTCAGTCCATTTAGTAACCGTAAGTTATACCAAGCAGGTCAAGGCTCTATCCCTAGTGATACCGTATGTTTCCCTGCCAAATTAACACACGGTCATATCATCGCTTTACTCAAGAAAGATGTCGACGCCATCTTCTATCCATGTATGAGTTATAACGTTGATGAAGGCCTAGGTGATAATCACTATAACTGCCCTGTCGTTGCCTACTATCCTGAAGTTCTAGCTGGTAATATTCGTGAGTTAGAAGATACAAAGTTTATCTATGAGTATCTTAACATGAACAGCGTAAAGACTTTGTTCGCTTAATGCCAAAGATCATGCAAAGTACTATCAGATTTAAAAACATCAGATATCCATAACGCGATTGAAGTAGCGTATGCGCATACCACCAAGCACTGGAAGATACTCGCAAAGAAGCAGGCGTATGATGACGAAGCCCGCAACGAAGGTAAACGTATTATCGTTCTTGCTGGCCGTCCATACCATGTCGACCCAGAAGTAAACCACGGTATCGATAAATTGATTATTCAACATGGTGCCTGCGTCATTACAGAAGATAGCATCTCTAACTTAGTTCAAAAGTTTGATACTTCTGTCTTAAATCAATGGTCCTACCACAGCCGTCTTTACGCCGCCGCAAAATACTGTGTCAATCACGCGGATATGGACTTAATTCAACTTGTGTCCTTCGGATGAGTCTGATGCTGTAACTCCGATGAAACAAAGGAAATTCTTCAAGAAGGAAACAAACTTTATACACAGCTAAAGATTGATGAAATCACCAACCTCGGTGCCGTCAATATCCGTATACGTTCATTATTCGCGCTCTGAGACGAAAGAAAGGAACAAGCCTAATGGAATACATGACACCTAACTTTACAAAAAGACATGTTAAAACACATGTACGATTCTTGCGCTAACATGGACTCAATACGGTTTGCTGCGATTAAAGCTGCCATGGAAAGTAAGGCTATCTATCGTCATGCTAGAAAACTCTGGTGCAAGTTGCTCAATTGGGTTTTTGAAGTATACTGTACAATGATACATGTTATCCTGCATTATTAATTGGTCAGTTCTTAGATGCTTTAAACAGCGGTAAGTACCTGACCTACAGCATACAGCCCTATTGATTTCACAATCGGGTGGAGCTGTCATGGCTTCAAACTACGATGAGTTATTACGTGAAGGCACTTGTAAAAGCAGGATATGATTATATCCCTGTCGCATCACTCAATGCATCAGGTCTTGAAAAAGGATCCTCGATGCCAATGACTTTACGTCTTCTGCTCAAGGTTCTAGCCGCTGCAGAATACGGTGACTTGATCGCCGCATTACACAACCAAGTAAAACCTTATGAGGTTAACAAGGAGATGCGGCTGGTTTGTGATGCCAGTGGACAGCACAAGTACAGGATTGGTTAAACCACAATAAGAACTACACTATCTTCTCTATGAAGCGTCGCTTCAAAGATATCGCAAATGACTTCGCTAAAATTCCAGTGAATCGTACACCGAAGGTAAAAGTTGGTGTTGTAGGAGAAATCTACGTAAAGTTCTCCCCAATGGGAAACAATGACTTAGTCTCCTTCCTAGAATCACAAGATTGTGAAGTTAATATGCCAGGTCTTATGGGATATATTGAATACTGTGTTGCCAACGCTACATTAGATGTACAGATTTATGGTGGCCCTTTTGTAAAACGTAAAGTGGCTGACCTTCTACTAGCATTCTTAGATAGTATTGGTATCGCCATGGCCAAAAGCTATGGAAGCAGCAGGCTTCCACTCGGTGTCCTTCAAGGAATTAATGAAGAAACCTGATGGTATCCTATCTCTTGGTGTGAAGATGGGTGAAGGATGGTTATTAACATCTGAAATGATTGAGCTAATTGAAACAGGATATGAAAATATTGTCTGTGCACAGCCATTTGGTTGTTTACCAAACACATCGCTGGTAAAGGTGTCGTCAATCGAGGTCGTGCGAAGTATCCAAACGCAAATATCACAGCTGATGACTATGACCTGGTGCTACGAAAAGTTAACCAAGAAAACCGTATCAAGTTATATGTTATCGGTTGCAAAAGAACGTCTCAATCAGAAAAACAATTCAACAAAAACTATAGAAAATGGGATTGGCCAATACGGTCAATCCCTTTTACATATTTAGTTCCAAATATAATTTCTAAATTTTTATATGTATTTTAGTAACTTCAACATTCCCTTCTATCATCTTTATTTTATAATCAAATTATTTATATTTTCTTCACTAATATTATGAGTAATCATAACAACTGTTTTAGGTTTTAAATATCTTATCTGTTGTAATTGCATTGGTTAGAATGGATGCCCGATTCATAATCTACAGCTGAAAAAGGTTCGTCCATCAATAATATATCCCCTTCTTTTTAGAAATTGCTCTAAGTAAGCTAATAATTTGTCTTTCTCCACCACTCATCTTCTGGCAATTACTTCTAGTCGAGTTAAGAATTTGATTTATTTTCAGGGATAAACTCATATATTTTTGACGCTCATATTTATATAGATTATATACTGTAATATTATTTTTCGATATTTTCTTTAAATATGATCGTTTTTGATCAATATAGGAAATTAAATAGACTACTCACATCATTTATATCTTTTACCATCAATTAATATATTGCCTGCTTGTGGTTTTAAATATCCTGCAATTAGTTTTAATAATGTCGATTTGCCAGTTCTGTTCCCTCCAACAATGATATTTCTTCCTACTTTATATCAAAAGCATAATTCTGAAGTTTTAAAATTTTCGTATTCATACCTACATTTTTCAGATATATCTGTAAAACTATCTTTATTTGGCTTATTATCTCTCTTGTATTTTATAAAACCAATGTATTCATCCCTAATTTTTCTTACTGAGCGCATTGTCGTTATATCATAGAGTATATTATCTATCGGGTCTATCGTGAAGATACATAACTATGTAGCAATACTGTCCCTATGTAATTTTCCTTCTGACAGAATAGTACTACGATACTTATAAAAAGTAATTACTTTTTACCATTTTGAGTTAAAAATAAACTTAAAGATGGTGTAAAACTTTACTTTTTCCAAATGGTAGCGTTTCTCCTTCTTCTTGTAGACTTTTTCATACTGCTTTTTCATATTATTTATTGTTCTGTTATTTATCAGCCTAAACCCTTCAATAAATCTGTAATTTTAACTATGTATTTTTGCTAATTCAGATTGATAAATATCTCTATGACTTTTCCCAATAAACCACCAAAAATTTTTTGGAATACTAATCGATACAACAGAAGTAGTAATAATTATCAATGCTATTCTCCAATCTATCCTATAAATAGTACTAATGAATATACAGAACATATTACCTAGAACGTATAATATCAATGAGATGTAAATAATCTTGTTCTAATGCTGTTATATCATTTGTAGGGAAAAGAAATATAATCCCTATTTCTTCAAATTCACATCTTGTCTTGAAAATAAACTTTTAAAATGTTTCTTTTTAAATCTTTTTCAAATATCACACCTCCCTTGAATGCATAAATCATGCATAAGTATTGGGAAAAATATATATACCATGTATCAAAAATATAGAATTATTATTCTATTAATATAACCTACCTCATATTTCCTGCATTATCAGTGTATTAGAGGCAATCACTAACAACTTACCCCAATCAAATCGAATATAACTTGTAATATGACATATTTCTTTTCTTCTTTAATTAATTTAAATATTTTCATAATATATGAGCAACCAACTGATATTATCATCACTTATACTTGTATGTAATGTCTTTTACCTTTGTACATCTAGAGAATCATCCTGGTACTTTGTTCTTCTTTTTAACAATTCTAATTCACGTTTATATCACTTCATTCTTTTTGATGCATACGTAAATACAGTTGAGCAATGAGATTCAGGTTGATCGATATAACTGGTTTTTGGTTGTAGTTCGAAAGACTCTCAAATAAAGAAATCGCTTCTTCCATTCACCATGACTTGCATATCTTTCAGCAACCAAGAAGTATGCTTGCCACTCTTGATTCTCTTTCTAAATAGATATCATATTCTTTACATGTTGATTGAAAACGACGTGTTGACTCGTGAATCATCAAGCGATAAAAATCATTGAAACAATCTGTGTCACTGTACTTCGTCTTTCAAGAACTGTCTAGCTTCATCCAGTCTTCCATCATCAATCAAATTATCCAGATAGATATAAGTAGCTCGTGGTTGTTGGATGTTCTTGAATAAAGTTTTGTAATATGCAATTAGTTCACTGTGATTTGCAACATTTCAATCCAATCTTCCACCATGCATTGCATTGTAGAAATGTATTATGTAAAGACTTATCGTCTGGATTTAATGCAAGTGCTTGCTTGGTATAGCTAGCTGCTTTCTCGTCTAATTTAATTGCGTATGTATGCATATACAATCACTACAGTAACGTTAATGCATGTAACGTCATTGATTTACAGATAGTTGTTCTAACAGAAATTTTCTGATTTACTAAAAATCCGCATGCGTAAGTAACGCTCATGGTCTAGCATATTTTCAATCTGTTGATACGCACTATCTTGGTTGTAATCAAAGAGTTCATCAATCTTGACACCAAATATCGCAGCGATTTTAGGTAAGAATAAAATGATCTGGATAAGATTCTTCATTCTCCCATTTGAGACTGCTTGCGCAGTGATGTCGAGTTTTGCGGCCAGTTGTTCTTGAGATAAAAATATTTCTTTTCCGCAATTGTTTAATTGTTTTTCCTAGTGTCATACTACACCTCCTAGAAACATCTTATAGATTAATAGTACAACTGTTTTATTGATGATTCATTGATATTTTTCAACCAACCATTGAAAAAGCAGGGTTGCCCTGCTTTATTAGATTCTCTACGAAGAATACTGGCGCATCATCTACAGTTGGCTCTGTACTCAGATAGATAGGTTGAGATTTTTACTCACCCTTATGAATCATATGTTTCTTCCTTGGTTGGGAAGATACGAGCAGATAGTACATATTCCCTTCGTTTGAAGATTTCTACTGTACTATGATCCACTAAGATATCCATTGAAGTTAAACCATTCTCTAAGATAATTTGGCGTTCGAACATATTCTTCATTGAGTTGGTTTTGTTAAATCAGAACGATCAACACGTAAACGTTTTGCGTACTTATCATAGGAAATCATAAAGCCTCTGACGATAACATAGTTGCGTGAGAATGAGATTAAATCAAGTGATTCCGCGTCAGGATTTTCAATGCGAATAATCGCACTACGCAGCATTTGACCATAGAGTTTATCACTGATAATTTCACCATTCTTGGCACGAAGAGTTCATCTTTCTTGATGGATTCAAATCCCCGAACTGGTGTTTGGTATAACTCGCCTTTGCGAATTGTTAATTCACGTGCAAGGTTTGTAACCCTGACCAACCTTCTTCATCTGTTGGTGGATATGTATAATCTGGACAGCAAACCACGCGGACATGATTGAACAGTCGGAATAAACATTCTGTAAGCACATTGTGGTCATAGAAATCAAAGCCACGATCAAGTTCATGCATTGGACCATCTGGTCAAATGTGAGTGTTTCTAAATCTAAATCACCAATTAAATAGACACTGTTGAACTTATTGTGAATTCATCTCCATTAGGTTCAATTCCTGTGGACTAAAGATCAGTACATCATGTAATCCAATCTTTTGTACATCCGGACATTCACCATGTATCCAAATCCATTCTCATATCCTTTGACTTTTAACTCACCAAGGAATTTCCAGTCTGTCAAAATAGAATCAGAACAATACACTAAAATAACACCCTGTTCTTGTTTATTTTGAGCGCCTAGAAGATATAGTACATATCATCAATACGTACAATCTTTGGATCACGTTGATGTTCCGTATAGTTCTCATTTGAAGTAATCAAAGGGCGCATTGCCTTTGTGTATTGTTCATCACCTTCTAGAGTTGCTAGAAGCTGGTGAGGTCTACGTACACGGTTTTCATCACGGTAGTTTCCTGTATAGGCAAAGTAGATTGTATCTCCTTCACTGATTGCAGTACCGCTATAACAGCCGCTATTTTCATATTTTCCTGTTGGTAAGAGTGCTACACCATGATTTTCCCAATGAATTAAATCTGGACTTGTCACATGGTACCAGTGTTTTTAAAACCATGAACTGGCCCAAATGGGAAACCATTGATGAATAGGTGCCACTTCTTGTTACAGTAAGTAAATCCGTTTGGATCATTCATTAAACCAGTGACTGGTTGCACGTGGTATGTTGCACGCCACATAGATGCGGCATTCTTTTCATGTACACGCACCAGTTCATCTGTATCCCTCTTCATTAACATCCGCTTTTTATCTAACTCATTGACTGTTGTCATGTTGTGCCTCCTGGTATATTCAATTTGACCTATATAGTTGACTAAATTGAATATACATTTTCTTTCTACCTGACCTCGTATCCATCAGGACTGTTTTTGATAGAATTGAAATCGTGAATGTGTACTTTGACCACCTCCTTGAAGCTTTGACTTCATGAAATAGAATCTTGCCACTTCTTAATATTCAGAATCGAGATCAGTTGTATGGGTCTTTGAACTCTTATCTTTTACCAGGATCTATGCGGATACTTTGTAAGTGGAATGCATATTCATATTTTACAGAAAGGATATATTTTTATGCGTTACTTTATCGGTATTGATGTAGCTAAATTCAAACACACAGCTTGTGTCATAGACACGGATGGCATCGCCCTTGTAGAACCCTTTGATTTCACTAATGATATCATTGGCTTCCAATCCTTATTGAAAAATATCAAACCATTCCTTAAAAAGAAACACCTCGTTGGTATGGAAGATACGGGACATTACGGAGACAATCTCCGCAACTTTTTATTGGAAAAACAGTATAAGGTCGTTATGTTGAACCCCATCGTTACATCTCATATCCGTAAGGCTTCCAACAAAGCCAAAAACGATAGAATCGATTGTTTCGTCATTGCCAACACGATGATGAATCCTAATTTCTACAGGGACCAACATGTACAATCTATTGATTACGCTACGGTACGTCAACTGACACGTATGCACCATACACATACGGAAGAAATTAACCGCTATAAATGTCAGTTGCAGAAATCAATTGATATTGTCTTTCCAGAATTCAACTCTCTTCTCAACACCAAATATTCAAAAACCTATCTCGAGATACTAGATACTTACCGTGGTGCTTATACAATCGCTAATACCGATATTCGCCTGTTACGGAATACCCTGAAAAATGTTGGCGTAGGTCGCTCCGTATCAATCTCTGCAGAACAACTTAAGAAATCCGCCAAGGAATCTATTGGTCAACATAATCTTGCGATTGAAATGGATATTCCATTTTTGATTTCTCTTATCAGAAGATTGACTTCAATACTAGGTGAAATTGATAAAAAAATAGAAGAATTCAGTCATCAACTAAACTCTCCTATCTTGGACATATCTGGAATTTCCCACTTTTCAGCTATGTCGATCATCTCCGAACTTGGTGATATTACTTATTTCTCTAACGAAAAGAAACTCATCAAGTTTGCCGGTGTAAACCCATGTGTTTATGAATCCGGCACCTATAGTATGACACATACGCGGTTAGAAAAGAAAGGGTCAAAATACTTGCGTAAGACACTATATCAAATCATTGATGTTGTCATACGCTTCAACCCTATATTCCAAGCATTCTATCAAAAGAAGATTTCACAAGGTAAGAGTTACCGCTGTGCACAAGGTCACTGTATACGTAAACTCTTACGCGTTATATACAAGATAATCTCCACAGGTGAAGGTTTCGACTCTGCCAAATTGAAATAGTCTTAATTCCATAATTCTAGTTAAAAATCAAGCTATGTAAGGATAGTTGTTTTTGTTGTACACAATTCACTTTTCAAAGAACTATCGACACGTATATTTATCAAGTTATTTATTTTCAAACTTTTCATTCCTTTACTCTTGATTTATATATA
>BNJU01002721.1_pt1 | contig 51145 bp, 75 predicted proteins | sample 8539281 | NCBI WGS metagenome assembly BNJU01 (sample SAMD00202456, study PRJDB9452) | human saliva metagenome | isolation source: human saliva | place: Japan | reverse complement strand
ACATGGCTAGTTTTTTATTTTATATTAAGCGTGCAATCTAAATATTTCCAATTATTTTTCAAATCTATGATTTCTGTATTTTAATTTAATAGATTCCTCGAATCTGTCTTTTATATTCCATTTCACGAAGTCATCCTTTAGTTTATTATGTAACAGTTACTTGTATTTTCTACATTTTCCTTCTTTTTGATATAATAAATTTAATGATTCTTCAAAGGAGGCATCTATGCGTTTTAATCAATTCAGTTACTATCCTGTAAGCCAGCAAGAAGCTTTTACAGGAATTATCCAGCCTTGGATTCAAAGCTTGACCAATCAAATTCTGATAAAGAACTGTTTGAAGCTTTTGTTAGAACTTGTTTTTCAATTACAAAAATACAGATTATCCCTCTCAACTTTAGCTGTTGATAAAGAAACTGATCTGCTCACTTTCTTCAATTCTGATCGTGAATTAACTGCAGAAATTTTTCTATACTGTTGCCTTTCAGTTGCTTGGTTTCAGCTACTTAACGGACTTTGAAGATGGTCTTGCTTTTTCATAAAGAAACGGCATTCCCTATTGTATACGGAGATTTGATTGACAATCTCTATCAACTCCTTAACACGCGCACTAAAAAGGGAAATACCTTGATCGATCAATTGGTTAGCGATGGTCTTATCCCTGAGGACAATGATTACCACTACTTCAATGGCAAGAGTTTGGCAACCTTTTCTGCAAACAATGCTATTCGGGAAGTTGTTTATGTAGAAAGTCGTATTGATTCTGATAATGATGGACTGCCAGATCTTATCAAGGTAAACATTATTCGTCCATCTTACCACGGCAAAATTCCAGCTGTTATGACGGCAAGTCCTTACCATCAAGGAACCAATGATAAAGCAAGCGATAAAGCTCTTTACAAAATGGAAGCTGAGCTAGAAGTCAAGGAACCGCATGAAATTTCTCTAGAAAAACCAACATTAGACTTGGTTGAACCAGTTGGAGAAGCAGAACTCGTTTCAGAAGCTGAAGAAAAACTCACTCATATCAATAGCAGCTACACACTTAATGACTACTTCCTTCCAAGAGGATTTGCCAATATCTACGTATCTGGTCTTGGTACCAAGGATTCTCAAGGTCAAATGACCAACGGAGATTACCGACAAGTTGAAGCCTATAAAAAAATGTCATTGATTGGCTCAATGGTCGTTGCCGTGCCTTCACAGACCATAGTCGTAAACGTCAGGTCAAGGCTGACTGGTCAAATGGAAAAGTTGCCACTACTGGTCTTTCTTACCTAGGAACAATGTCTAATGGTCTTGCCACTACAGGAGTTGATGGTTTAGAAGTCATTATTGCTGAAGCAGGTATTTCTTCTTGGTACAACTATTATCGTGAAAATGGTCTGGTAACAAGCCCTGGTGGCTATCCAGGGGAGGACTTCGATTCATTAGATGAATTAACTTATTCTCGTAATCTCTTAGCTGGTGACTATATTCGTGGAAATGACGCTCATAAAGCTTCCATAGAAGAACTCAAGAAAAATCTAGACCGTAAAACTGGGGATTATAACCAATTCTGGCATGACAGAAACTACCTACTTAATGCTGACAAAAGTTAAGGCTGAAGTTGTCTTTACCCACGGTTCACAAGACTGGAATGTAAAACCACTTCATGTCTATCAAATGTTCAATGCTCTTCCAAGCAATATTAAGAAACATCTCTTTTATCATAACGGTGCCCATGTTTATATGAACAACTGGCAGTCTATTGATTTCCGTGAATCCATGAATGCTCTTTTGACGCAGAAATTATTGGGGCATGAAACTGATTACCAACTTCCAAGAGTCGTTTGGCAAGACAATACCAGTCCTCAAACATGGATGACTCTTGAAGATTTTGGAAATCAAACTGACCACAAAACTTTCACATTAGGTACTGAAGAAGCTGTCATTCAAAATCCACTATCAAGACTCAGACTTTGAACGTTTTGGAAAGACCTACCAAACCTTTAACAATGAACTCTATCAAGGGAAAGTCAATCAGGTTACCATTGACCTGCCAGTGACAGAAGATCTTCATCTCAATGGGCGTGTTAAACTAAACCTTCGTCTCAAATCAAGTACAAACAAAAGGCTTTACTTTCTGCCCAACTTCTCGAACTTGGTCAAAAGAAATACCTACAACCGTATCCAGGAGTCTTGTCTGCTCGTACGATTGATAATGGTCGTTACCACATGCTGGAAAATCTTTGCGAGCTACCATTTAGCCCAAATGCACAGCGCGTTATCACCAAAGGTTACCTCAATCTTCAAAATCGTCATGATTTATTGAAAATTGAAGAAGTTAAGTCTGATGAATGGATGGAATTCCAATTTGAACTCCAACCAACTATTTACAAACTAAAAAGAAGGCGATACAGTACGTCTCGTTCTTTATACAACAGACTTTGAGATTACTGTACGTGACAATACAGACTATCACTTGACTGTCGATCTTGCACAGTCCAATCTTGAGATACCTTTTCAAAGGAGGTAACTGTAAATGAACAAAGCCGAGCAAAGACACCAGCTCATCCGAGCCCTAATCACTAAACAAAAAATTCATACTCAAACTGAATTACAAGAACTACTGATTGAAAAACGGAGTACAGGTCACACAAGCAACACTTTCAAGAGACATTAATCTGATGAATCTTTTCTAAGATTCGTGAAGGTGAACACTCTATTATGCAATCAACACTGGCTCTCACATCCAAAGTGGGAAAAACGCTAGAAGTCTATATGGAGGAAGCTCTCACATGATGCAACCCTGTCCAACACCAGTTGTTATCAAAACCCTATCCAGGTTTGGCACAATCCTTCGGATCCATCTTGGACGCCCTAAACTTCCTGAAATAGTGGCTACCATCTGTGGAAATGATGTCTGTTTGGTTATCTGCGAGGATAAGGAACAAGCTCAATCTTGCTGCACACCTGTCCCAATTTTACTACCACTATGCATCGGTAACAATTTCTATTTTTTTTTTTGATTTGAGAGAAAAATCATGTGTGATGAGAGCTATCACGGGTTTAATTTTATGATTTGTTATTTTCTGCTTGCTTTTTAGTTCTTGCTAATCTCAAAGCACGATTTGGATTGAGGCGATTAAAGAGTTCTTCTAACTTTTTCTCATTCCAGACGTCTGCTGCAGAAACAAAGTTTCCATCAGCATCTCGGAAAGATATCGGTTTATCTCCCATAGCTATCTCCTAGTCTACAAACTCAAACTCAAACTTACCGATACGAACCAGATCTCCGTCCTTGGCACCACGGGCGCGGAGAGCTTCATCGACTCCCATACCGCGCAACTGACGTGCAAATTTCATAACAGACTCATCGCGATCAAAGTTAGTCATGTTAAAGAGTTTGATGAGTTTTTCACCTGAAAGTACCCATGTTGCATCATCATCACGACTAATTTCAAATGGTTTTTCTTCTTCATCAAAGCCATAATAAACTTCTTCTTCCATTTCTGACTCATCATAAAGAAGAAATTCTGGAGTCTTATCAAGAAGTTCAGCCGTTGCGTCCAATAAAGGTGCTAAACCTTGTTTTGTCAAACCTGAGATTGGGAAGATGGCTGGTAAGTCCTCGAACTCATCAAAGTTAGTTGCCAATTTTTTTCTTGAATTCTTCAAGATTTTCTTTGCTTTCTGGCATATCCATCTTATTAGCAACAATAATTTGTGGACGCTCCATTAGACGAAGGTTGTAAGATTCCAACTCTTTGTTAATAGCTAGATAATCTTCGTAAGGATCGCGACCTTCACTGGCTGACATATCGATGATATGAAGGATAACGCGAGTACGCTCAATATGGCGAAGGAAACTGAGTTCCCAAGCCCACGCCTTGACTAGCACCTTCAATCAAATCCAGGAAGGTCTGCCACTGCAAAGGACTCACCTGATTGGGTACGGACCATACCAAGATTAGGTACAATCGTGGTAAAGTGGTAAGCACCAATCTTTAGGTTTTGCAGAGGTAATTACGCTGAGCAAGGTTGATTTTACCAACTGAAGGGAAGCCAACCAAACCAACATCAGCAAGGATTTTAAGTTCTAACTGTAATTCGCGCTCCTGACCAGGTTCTCCATTCTCAGAGATCTCTGGAGCAGGATTTTTTGGTGTCGCAAAACGGATATTTCCCACGACCACCTCGACCACCGTGAGCAACGATAAACTCTTGGCCGTGCTCAATCAAGTCAGTGATAACTTTTTCCAGTTTCTGCATCACGCACAGTTGTTCCCTTGAGGTACTCGGACAATCAAGTCCTCTGCACCGCGTCCGTGCATTCCTTTGGTCATCCCTTTTTCACCCGATTGGGCTTTGAAATGACGATTGTAACGGAAGTCCATCAGGGTACGTAAACCTTCATCTACAACAAAGACAACGTTACCACCACGGCCTCCATCACCTCCCCATGGACCGCCATTAGGGACGTATTTTTCACGGCGAAAGGCAACCATCCCATCGCCACCATTTCCAGCCTTGACCTTGATCTTGGCTGTATCTAAAAACATACTCATATTCTTTTCTCACTCTAAAAAGGGCTGGGAAATCCCAGTCACCAACTATTACTACTTGCTAGAAAAATCTAGCATTTTAAAATCTGCTAAATACACCGATGGCTGTAGCAAAGATACCTGCTAGGGTTACAAATAACATAATCAAAACGACAAACATTGTTAGTTTTTCAAAGAAAGTTTTTTTACGTTTCCCATTATCACCAAATGCCATTTTTTCTCCTTTACTATAATAGTCTAATCTTAAAATTCATCTGATACAGGAGCGATTGCCCACAAGATCAAGTAAGCAATAAGTCCAGCACCATAACAGAAAGCTAGAACTCCCCAAATCACACGTACAATTGTAGGGTCAATATCAAAATAATTAGCTAAACCAGCGCAGACACCACCGATTTTTTTGATCTCTACCACTTCTCATAAATTTCTTTTTCATTTTCTTCATTTCCTTTCTTTGATTCGATTAATCGTTCAAATATTTTCTTAAATGACTCAACTGTTTTCTAGAAGCTTTCAACATACGTCTTGAACCCTTGACCGGCATGGAAACTGCTTGTTGCGGTATATAAAATACCGTCTTTAAAATACGTTTCGTAACAGGTTCATCTGCAGTCAATTCTTTTTCAAAATTATTTGAAATAATAACATCTAGATAGAATTCATGCACTCTCTTAGCAAAATTCTCAGCTGAAATTTCATACAATTTTTCAGCCAAAAGTTTCTCATCCATCTTTGGAGTTGCAATTAAAGCTTCTAAAATAGCCCCTGCTAGATCTCTCTCTTCATAATAAAGCGTTCCAAACATTTTATGATTGATGAGGTTATCAAGATAGGGATTTCCATGAGCTATTACCGGAGTCTTACTTGCAAGACTTTCAAGATAGGTCAAGCCTTGAGTTTCACTAGTTGAAGCTGAGATAAAGAAGTCAGCCGCCTTATAATAGAGCGCTGTCTCACTTGGGGCAATCATACCAGTAAAGATAACAGAATCTTGAATCTGTAAATCTGATGCTTGCTCCTTGAGATTTTCCAGATAAGGACCATCTCCAGCTACGACTAATTTAACATTTTGCTCTTCTTTTAGAACATCTGGAAATGCAGCCAGAACAGCTTGAATATTCTTCTCGTAAGAGACACGTGAAAGGCTAAGAAGCATCTTTTCATCTTCCTTAATACCTAGTTTAACCCGTAAGTCTGCGATATGTTCTGGTCCAATCTCAGGTCGTTCAAATTTGGCTAGCTCAATCCCTGTAGGAATAACTCGTTTTTCAACTTTGACCTTATAATCTGATAGAAGGTCTCGCACAATTTCACTTGGACAGATCACTCCATCAACATCATGAAGGAAGCCTCTCACAAGATACTTGACCATACCTGGACGAATCAACATCCCTTTAGCGATATAGTGAACATAATCCTCGTACTGGGTATGATAGGTATGTATAACAGGGATTTTCAACTCACGCGCTATCCAAATCCCTAATAAACCAAGAGAAAATTCAGTCTGTGTATGAATAATATCCAGCTTGTATTGTTTTGCTATCTCAAGAGCTTTCGTAAATCCACGATAGGCGAAACGACGATCTTTAAAGGCAAAGAAAGGAACACTAGGGATACGAATAATCTGCCAGTCTTCATAACGATTAACATCCTTGTCTGTTGTTGTAAAGATAAAGACGGCATGGCCTTGCTTTTCAAGTTCTGTTTTTAAGGTTCGAATACTGGTCGCAACACCAGAGACCTGCGGGAAATAAGTATCTGTAAATAATCCAATTCGCATATACTACCTCATTTTTTTCCTAAAGCTGCTTGCTCCCGATAGAATTTTAGCCAGATTTCAAGAAGATGCTCTTCTGAATATTCTCTTGAAATGGCCTTAGCCTTTTCTTTCAATTCTTCTAAAGCTTCTGGATGCTCTCGATATTCCAAGATAGCTTCTTTCATCTCACTTACATCACTTGTTGGTCTGTAATTCCCTTCAAGAATGACCTTGTAAAGATCTAGATCACGAAGCATAATGGGTGCTTCACAACTCGCAGCTTCTAGAATAGTCATTGGAAAGAGCTCGTTATAACTTGGAAGCAAGAAAAGATCAGCTAAGGCATAGAGTTCTCTCATCCGTTCTGGATCAACAATCCCTGGGAAAATTAGATTTTCAGGAGGATTATCCATAATCTTTTTATAGCGCTCATAACCATCGGTTATTCCCCCAAAAGAGAATCCACCAGCCCAAATAAAAGTGATATCAGGTAATTTCTCAGCTAGAGTGATAAAGTCATCGATTCCTTTACGCTTCTGAACCTGACCTGCACCAACGACTACAAACTGATTCTCATCAATCCCCATATCTTTACGAAGTTGTTCAATTTGCTCTATAGGAAGTGGATGCCATTTTTCTTTGTTGACAAAATTAGGAATATAGGTCACTTTTTCACGTGGAATTCCAGCAGCAACCAAATCCTCAATGAAGGTAGGATTGACCACAACCAGATGCTCCATACGGTCATAAAAAGAAAATACATAGCGTTTGACAATCCCCTTTAAGAAGAATGGAATCTTCAAACTACCTTCCAAGGTATCCGGTAAGAAGTGAACATAGCCAATCTTACGTCCAGAACGTTTTTTCTGAAAGGTCGAGAGGTAATAAGGAAAATCAATCGTATGAAAATGAGTAACATCCGCTTCGATTGGAAGATTTTCTGTTACGATCAGTTGGTCTTTCGCATCTCGTTTTAAAAGCTGCACCAGTTCACGATAAGCGCCAGACACACCTTGGCCTGCCACTTTTTCACTTGAACTTAGCATGTTGATGCGTAATTTCTCTTTTTCCATAGTAACCATTATACCATTTTCTTCAAATAAAATCAGCAAATAAAAAGAGAGATAGCATAAAAGCTGGGAATTCCTGGCGTCTACACTATTTCTCTTTTTCATAATATACTTACTTGATACCTAAAAGCGATACGAGCGTAACGGCTCATTTTCTCAACTGTCCAAGCTGGATACCATACTAATTTGACTTCAACGTTAGTAACTTCTGGAACATCTGTCATAGCATCATAGATTTGGTCGGTCAATAAATCTGCCAGAGGACACCCCATGGTTGTCAAGGTCATATCAATTTCAGTCTCACCTGTATCGCCATCAAAACGAATCTCGTAGATCAAGCCTAGATTGACAATATCAATCCCTAATTCTGGGTCAATCACTTCTTCTAAGGCTGTCAAAATACGTGTTTTGATATTTTCAATTTGCTCTTCTGTATAAGCCATCTTCACTCTCCCTCAACTTAATCTTCAATGAAATCACGAAGTGGTTTGCTTCGACTTGGCTGGCGAAGTTTTCTTAAAGCTTTTGCCTCAATCTGACGAATACGCTCACGAGTCACGTTGAAGACTTTACCAACATCTTCCAAGGTACGCATTTTCCCATCATCAAGACCAAAACGAAGTCGAAGAACATTTTCTTCACGATCTGTAAGAGTATCCAAAACTTCATCCAATTGTTCGCGCAAAACGATACGAGTTGTATAGTCAACTGGATTTTCAATCACTTCGTCCTCGATAAAGTCACCAAGATGGCTATCATCCTCTTCACCGATAGGTGTTTCTAGAGAAACAGGTTCTTGGGCAATCTTGAGGATTTCACGGACCTTATCAGGTGTCATATCCATGCGTTCAGCAATTTGTTCAGGAGTTGGATCTTGTCCCAACTCTTGAAGAAGATTACGTTGTTCACGAACAAGCTGTTAATGGTTTCCACCATGTGAACTGGGATACGGATAGTACGAGCTTGGTCAGCAATGGCACGAGTAATGGCCTGACGAATCCACCAAGTCGCATAAGTTGAGAATTTGAACCCTTTAGAGTAGTCAAATTTATCAACGGCCTTCATCAAGCCCATGTTTCCTTCTTGGATCAAGTCAAGGAACTGCATTCCACGTCCAACATAACGTTTAGCGATAGATACTACCAAACGAAGGTTAGCTTCTGCAAGGCGTTGTTTAGCTTCGATATCACCCGCTTCAACAGCAAGAGCCAATTCTTTTTCCTCTTCATTTGTAAGCAGAGGAACAACCCCGATTTCTTTCAAATACATTCGGACAGGGTCATTGACCTTAGCAGAGGTTGAACCAATCAAATCTTCATCAGTCAACTCTGGTTCTTCCTCAGTGCTCAAAACACGCGCACTTGGATTTCCTTCGTTGTCCGTAATTGAGATACCAGCATCTTGAATGCGTTGCAAAAGATTCTCAATTCCTTCCACATCTAAAGTAAAGGGGATTACGAGGGCGTTATTGATTTCGTCATCTGTAGCCGTACCAGTTTTTTTATGATTGCGAATAAATTCCGCTACTTGGACGTCAAAGGTTGTTACTTCTTTTTGTTTTGTTGCCATTCTTACTCCATTCTTCTTTTTTGGGCAATTAAGCGTTCTAGCTCTTCTAATGCGGTGTCTGTATCACCGACATGGCTAGCTTCCTGAACTTTCTTTTTAATTTGCAGATTTTCCTGATTCAAAAGAGCTCTTTTTCGAGACTCTTCCACTTCAGCTAACTCGTGAGGGGACATCTCAGGTGGCAAATCTAAGGCTAGGACTTGATACCAAGCACTCTCCACTTCTCTAGTCTGATGAGCCAAATCCTCAGACGAGATACTTCCATTATCAATCAAGAGTCCATACAAGGTCTGAAACTCTGGAGTTTCAAAAATAAAGTCATCTCTTAAGCGGTAGTCATTGAGCACCAAGGGATGTTCCATCATTCGGTAGAGAATATGAGCCTCCGCTCTCATCACTGCTGTCAGTTGCTTGGTGACAGACATAGTGATAGGACTAGGACTATAGGTCTCCTTGACCTTCTCCTTTCTCTGTCTAACACGACTTTCATTGACAATATGTTCGACTTGCTGATAGTCAAAAGATGGCAAGTGATCCGTCAAAATGTGAATGTAGGAATTCTGAGCTGTGATAGAGGGTTCCTTGGCGATTAAGGGAGCAATTTTCTCTATGAATTCAATTTGAGCTTGTAGATTTTCACTGTTTTCCGGTCTGAAATGATGGATGTAAAACTCAACTGGACTGATGCGTGTATTGGTTAAGAGATAAGCCAAGTCTTGAGGAGAGTTTTTCTGCAAATATTCATCCGGATCCATCGCGTCAGGAATCTGGACTACTTGGACAGGTATATCTTTAAGCTCGTCCAAGGCTTTAGCCGTCGCAGCTTGCCCAGCCTTATCTCCGTCATAGGTGACGATCACTTTTTTGGTAAAGCGTTTCAGATGCTCCACATGTTCACTCGTCAGTGCGGTACCCATAGAAGCAACTGCATTTTCAATACCAGCACGATAAGCCGCAATAACATCCATAAACCCTTCCATCAGGTAGATTTCAGGAGCCTTGCCCGATCCTTTTTTTACCCTCTCCAAATGATATAATTCGTAACTTTTGTTAAAAATTGCCGTCGCTCGACTATTTTTATACTTTCCAGTTTGAGAATCAGTCTCTTGCCATACACGACCAGAAAAGGCAATCACCTTTCCTTGATCATTTGAAAGAGGAAACATAATGCGATTATGAAAGGTATCAAAGAATTGGTTACTCTCAGATAGATAAAACAAACCCGAATCCAGCAAGTCCTTCTCACTATAATCATCTGCTAAACGTTGATAGAGATAAGAGCGTTCTGCTGGAGCCAAACCAATCATAAAATGCTTGAGAACATCATCTGTTAAGCCACGTTTATAGAGATAGTTTCTCGCCTCTTCACCCATCTTAGTCGTCATGAGAATGGCATGATAAAAACGAGCGGCTTTCTCATGCATATCGTAGAGATTTTGATGGGGCGACCTAGGCTGTACAGAACCTTGAACAGGCGCTGCCATCTGAATCCCAAGTCTCTCAGCTAATATCCTCACTGCATCCGCAAAGGTTACCTGCTGATACTCCTCAATAAACTTAAAAACATCTCCAGAACGACCACATCCAAAGCAGTGGTAAAACTGCTTATCTTCGACCACGTTAAAGGAAGGGGTCTTTTCACCATGAAAAGGACAGAGCCCTAAAAAGTTCCGTCCAGATTTTTGTAAAGAAATCACTTCTCCTATGATTTCGACAATATTGGTATTGTTTTTGATCTCTTCGATGAGTCTCTTGTCAACCATAGACAATACCTCCATTTTATCACAGTTTACTCTAACTAGTATAGCTTATTTCTGAAAAAAAGTAAACCATTTCATACACTTTACATGAGACTATTTCATAAGTTTCCAGCTATCATGAAAAAAACTGAATCTTCTGAGCAAATCATTCTAATATTTGAAAGAAAAACAAAAAGAAATAAAATCCTATTTCACCTGATTTTTTTGAGATTATTTTTTTCAATATCCTGCTAATATACTGACCATCTTTTCTACTGATACAAGCTGTTGCATAAGTCAATGGTGCTTTGTATACCACTCCTCTATAGGATGGATCAGTCAATACAGGCATAGAATAATAGGCGTTCTTTTTATTTTTAAGGTCAATAAACCATTTTCCTCCTAGGTGTTTGCGAAAGGTTTCACCGATATAAACGGTCAAATAATCCAACATCTTGCGGTCTGCTATCAAAGCATGGTGGTCTTCGTAGTGAGCCAAGATCCAAGCCTCCAAATCATCCAAAGACTGCATGCTATAGTCTAAATGAAGGCCTTGTTCCTCAGCAAACTCCCTAGTAAAATAGTCCATCTTAAATCCAATTTGAAAAATCCATTCTTGAAAATCTTCTTGTGTGTAAGTCATCTTTTTATCTCCTACTCCTATCCTAGTTTAATATTCTTATACTGATTATACTCTAAAGTAAAACTGACGAAAAGGAAAAAAAGTAATATTTAAAAATTCACCAAAAAAACTTAGAAGCAAAAGCCTGCTTCTAAGTTTTTAAGGATACTGATTTAAAAATTATCTACTCAAAAAGTTGATAGTAATCGGAAATTTTCATCTTGGCTTTTTCATCCTTATTCAAATCTTGGATGATTCGTCCATCTTTCATAACAATCAAGCGATTTCCATACTTGAGAGCATCTTCCATATGGTGAGTAATCATCAAAGCTGTTAGATGGTCCTTGTTGATAAAGTCATTTGTCAATTCCATCAAGGCGACACTTGTTTTAGGGTCAAGAGCAGCTGTGTGTTCATCCAGTAAAAGGAGCTCTGGACGTTTTAAGGTTGCCATTAAGAGGCTCAAGGCCTGTCTTTGTCCACCAGACAAAAATTCAATCGGTGTATCCAAGTGTTTTTCTAGACCATTTCCAACCTTCTCAATAGTTGCTTGAAATTCTTCTTTATAAGATGACAATTTTCTTGGAAAAAGTCCACGTTTTTCTCCACGGAACTTGGCAATCAAAAGATTTTCTGCAACCGTCATACGTGGAGCTGTCCCCATCTTAGGATCTTGAAAAACACGAGAGAGATACTTAGCACGTTTCTCAGGGCTGAAATGAGTCACATCCTCGCCCATGATACGAATGCTACCACTAGTCAAGGGTAGCGTTCCTGCAATGCTATTAAAGAGGGTTGATTTCCCTGCACCATTTCCACCCAAGATTGTGATGAAGTCATGTTCATAAATATCAAGTGAAACATCGTTTAGAATAATCTTTTCTTCGTCAAAGCCATTTGTCACAATTTTTGTGGCATTTTTTAATTCTACAATTGCTGTCATTTGCTTAACTTGACTCCTTTCAAATATTTATCCTTAAGGGTTGGGATTACTAGACAAGTGGCTAGGATAAGGGCACTGTATAGACGGAGGTAGCTAGTATTAAAGCCGAGAGCAATGACACCCCATACCAAGAATTGATAGCTGATGGAACCAACTACAATAGTAACCAAACGCTCTGCTAGGGTAAGACTCTTGAAGAGGACTTCACCGATAATCAAGCTAGCAAGACCAACAACGATAACACCGATACCACGAGAGACATCCGCATAACCTTCTTGTTGAGCGATAAGTGCGCCAGCAAGTGCGATTACACCATTTGACAAGACCAAGCCCATAAGCTCCATACGTCCTGTATTGATACCAAAACTACGAGCCATGTCTGGATTATCCCCTGTAGCGATATAGGCCTGTCCAAGTTTGGTATCTAGGAAGAAAAGCATGAGAAGGATAACCAAAGTCACAAAGATTAAACCTGTCAGTAATTGATTAACCTCTGATGAAAATGGAAGAACATCCTGGATTTGTTTTGTTCCTAAGAGCCCAAGGTTAGCCCGTCCCATAATCATAAGCATGATAGAATGACAAGAAGTCATGACTAAAATTCCTGATAGAAGAGTTGGAATCTTTCCTTTGGTATACAATAGTCCAGCTGCTAAACCAGCAAGACAACCTGCTCCTACAGCCGCTAAAGTCGCAAGAAAAGGATTGACTCCTTGCGTAATCAGAGTCACTGCTACTGCTCCTCCAAGTGGGAAGGAACCCTCCGTTGTCATATCTGGGAAGTTCAAGATTCGAAAGGTCATAAAGATTCCCAAACCTAGGATAGCCCAGACCAATCCCTGTGAAATAATTGATATTAGCATGTTTGATTCGTTTCCTTTATTCTAAAAAAATTGGAGGAGATGTCTCCAACTCCTCCTTCATTCTTATTCGATTACTTGACCAGCTTCTTTTGAGAACTGATTCAGGAATAGTGATTCCAAGTTCTTGAGCAACTTTTTTGTTGATAACTGATTTACCAGTTGAGAAGACATTGACTGGTGTATCTGCAGGTTTTTCACCCTTCAAAACTTTGGCAATCATTTTACCAGTAGCAACACCAAGATCGTGTTGGTCCACAACAACTGATGCCAAACCTCCTGCTTCTACCATGGCAGTCGCACTTGGGTAGATTGGTTTTTTAGCTGTTTGGTTACTTGATACTACAGTTGAGAATGCAGATGCGATTGTGTTATCGATTGGAACCCAGATTGCATCTACTTTACCAGTCATAACGTTCACTGTTGAAGCAATTTCGTTAGTTGATGGAACTGCGAATGTTTCTACTTTCAAACCAGCTTTTTCAGCGTAAGCTTTGAATTCTTCTACTTGTGATTTAGAGTTATCTTCGCTACTTGAATAAAGCGCTCCAACCGTCTTGACATCAGGAGTCAATGTTTTGATCAATTCAACTTGTTGTTCAGCAGGGTTGTGGTCAGACACCCCAGTGATGTTCCCACCTGGTTTTTCCAAGTTTTGTACAAGGTTAGCACCAATTGGGTCTGTGATAGCTGCCATGATAACAGGAAGGTCTTTTGTTGCACTTGCAAGACCTTGAGTCGCTGGTGTTGCAATACCGACAACGACATCATTTCCATTTGCCACCAATTGTTTTACTCATTGTCGCAACCTTACTTTGGTCACCTTCTGAGTTCATAAAGTCGATTTTGACTTGGTCACCTTTATAACCTTCTTCAGCAAGTCCATCTTGGATACCTTGGTAGATCAAGTCAAGCGATGGGTGGCTTACAAACTGAAGAACACCAACTTTAGCTGTTTTATTAGCTGTCTCAGTTTTAGTTTCTTGTTTCGTTAAGCTAGAATATACCAAGCTTCCTCCAACTACAAGTGCTAATGCTACGATAATACCGAGTAGACGTTTGTTTTTCATAATTTTCTCCTTATTTCTTCTTATCTTATTATTTTTTTATTCAATCACTTATTCAAGCGACGCCATCGTTTGATTTCCATAATTTTTTTCCTCCCCATAGAAAAAAAGTCCTCACACAAAAAAACTTGTGTGAGGACGTCGATGCGCGGTGCCACCTCAATTATAGGAACTAGTCCTATCGCTCTTACTCGCTAAAACGAGTTGCACTGTAAGGTGTGCTCACCGAATTCTTATGATTTCAAATTCTTAATAACATTCAGCCCAATTTTCATCACTTCCACCCTATCTGTTTCCACCAACCACAGACTCTCTAAAAAAATTTCAATGATTACTTTCTGAATGCTTAAATTATATCATTTTACTAAAAACTTGTCAAGGGTTTTCATAAAATATTTTAAATATTAACAAAAAATTCCTACGTTTTTTTATAAAATCTAACTTGTATCAGCCTGAATTACGTAATCCTGTAGCAATTCCGTTGATAGTTGTATGGATTAATCTTTCTTCATCTGAAGATAGCTCACCACGACGTTGACGCTTAATCAATTCCAACTGAATATAGTTAAGGATATTGAAATAAGGCATGCGGTAGTTTAGACTATCTTTCAAGTATGTATTTTCTGCCAGAAGTTCATCGTAGCCTTCGATGGCCAAGATAACATTCTTAGTCAATTGCCATTCATCTAAGATAGTATAGAAGATTGCTTGTACTTCTTCACTTTCACATAGTTTAGCGTATTCAAAGGCAATATTCATGTTAGATTTTGACAAAACCATATCTACGTTAGAGAGAAGAGACTGGAAGAATGGCCAGTTTTGATACATTTCTCTAAGCGTTTCGATATTTTTAGGATCCTGATCAATAAATTCCTTAAAGCTTGAACCCACTCCATACCAACCTGGGAACATAACACGACTTTGTGACCATGAGAATACCCAAGGGATGGCGCGTAGACCACCAATTTCAGTAATCGTTTTACGAGCTGCTGGACGAGAACCGATATTGAAACTTGAGATAGCCTTGATTGGACTAGATTCGAAGAAATAATCATAGAAATGTTCATTTCCAAATACGAGCTCACGGTATATATCGTAACTGCGTTCCACTACTTGATCCATGATAGCTTCATAGCGATTTGACGTATTGGTATCACTCTTCTTCTTGGTAATCATACGGTTGATAGCTGCTGAAACCAACATTTCAAGGTTATAGTAGGCTGCATCCTTGTTTCCGTATTTGTTGCCGATAACTTCCCCTTGCTCTGTCAAACGGATACGATCCTTGATGGACTTGAGTGGTTGAGAAGCAATGGCATCATAAGTAGGGCCACCACCACGGCCAACGGTACCACCACGACCATGGAAGAAGGTTACTTTAACTCCAAATTCATCACCAATAGCAGTCAATTGTTGTTGGGCCTTATAAAGTGTCCAACAAGATGATAGATAACCGCCATCCTTATTACTATCAGAGTAGCCAAGCATGATTTCTTGGTAATTGTTTTTAGAAGCAATCCATTTCTTAGCAAGTGGTAGAGAGAAATACTTTCTCATTGTTTCTTCAGAATGGTCCAAGTCCTCAATTGTTTCAAAGAGTGGAACAATCTGAACACGCGCTTTTTCAGCATCTACCAGACCAACTTCTTTAAGCATGATAGCCAACTCAAGCATATCTGACACGCTGGTTGCATGAGAGATAATCGTTTGACGAATAACGTCTTCTCCCAAACGATCTTTTAATTCACGTGCAGTTTGGAAAATAGCTAATTCTTTTTCGAGCAGTTCAGACTTCTCAGCATGAGTCGCAGACAAGATGCGAGGATCTTCTAACAATTCATGTAAAAGCAACTCGCACTTTTCATCCTCTGACAAATCGCTATAGTGGTCATTGATTCCAGCAGATGCCAACAATTCAGCAACACAGGCTTCATGGACACTTGAGTCTTGACGCATATCGATGGAAGCCAAGAAGAAACCAAAGACTTCTACAGCTTCTAAAAGTTCTGCAAATTCACCTGTGAGTAAGGCCTCTGCCTTGTTTTTCAAGTAATGAGTCTTTAATAATGTATAGATCTAGCTTAAACTCTTCAACTGTTTCGTAAAAATGGTGGACGATCTTCAGCCAGTTCTTGAATAGCTCCTGAAAGTCGATTACTAATATAGTCTGTAATCACTCCTTGTTGATGTCCTTGAGTACCTAGAAGACGTTCAACAGGATGACGTTCATCAGCAGACGAGCCAACAACAGACCATTCTTTTAAATTCAAGAGTGTTTGTATCAATTTGGATTGAATCAAATGAAAGGCGCGACGATAGGGTTCTTTCTCACGAAAGACTGATGTATCTCCAGACTGAGCAGCCATTTCTTCAACAGCTTTACTAGTTTTTGATAAATTAGTCGAGAGAGAGAAGGTACGATAGAGACTAGAAATCTTGCTAATATAGTAGTTCAAGATCACTTCACTTTGGATAGTAGCAGAACGCATAAGTGTTTCAGCTGTTACAAATGGATTTCCATCACGGTCTCCGCCGATCCACATTCCCATAGTAATTGGTTTGGCTTGTTTAAGATCAATTCCTTGCTCTTTTGCTAGACGTTTGTACTCTAGCATCAAGTTAGGGACAGCCTGTAAGAAGGAACTATTGTAGTACTCCATCACATTGGTGATTTCGTTGGTTACTTTTAGTTTCTTCTCACGAATCATATCTGTCTGCATGATGATTTCAATATAGCGACGAAGATCATTATGCCATTTTTCCTTGTTAATGAGCCCCATTCTCACGTCACGGTATTTACGTAAAAGGGTATGGATATGAGTGGTCAAATCTAACATACTCTTACGTTGAACCTGAGTTGGATGGGCTGTCAAAACTGGTACCACATTCAAGTGTTCAAGAATCTCAGCAGCGTTTTCTTTTTCAGCCACCATTTTGATCGTTGTTGACAATTTACCCAGATAGTCTTGATCGACATTATTTAGATGGTTAATCTCATAAGCCAAGTCAACGTCTTCAGAGATGTTAATTAAAAGAGGCAAAATAGAGAAGTATCTAGAAATGTAGACCATCTCATCATTTGAAAGACCTGTTACTACTTTATCTAGCCCTTGATAGTCAAGTTTTGACGAAAGTTCCTTCAAGTGCATAATCTTATCAAAGGTTTCAGCAGGAAGCATATTTTTTGTGATATCTTCCAGCATATCTGTCAAGATTTGAACTTCTTCTTGTACGACCGTTTTGTTACTATAATTTTCTAACTTTTGAAGAGACATTTTTTTCTCCTTGTTATCTATGTCTTAAAGCTGTGCTTCGTATTCACTAAAAAGTCGCGCACGCTTCTCACTGGCATCAATATTTAATACAAATGCTATGGCTACCGAAAGAACCAAGAGGCTATTCCCCCCTTGCGAAAGGAAAGGGAAGGTCACCCCTGTTGAAGGAATCAAGCCTGAAATACCTCCAATGTTAACAAAAACCTGTATTAGAATCATACCACCAATACCGATTGCTACCATCGAGTTGAAAGGATCCCTTGCTCGAATACCTACCAAAATGATTCGCAGAATTAAGAAGAATAGGAGAGCGAGAATAAGACTTGCTCCTACAAATCCAAACTCTTCGATGACAATCGAAAAGACAAAGTCTGTATGGGCTTCTGGCAGATACCCTCGTTTTTCAATAGAATTTCCTAATCCCAGACCAAACCATCCTCCATTAACCATGGCATAGTAGGAATTGGCCAACTGGTGTCCAGCTCCAGCCAAGTCATTAAATGGGTTGAAAAAAGCACTGAACCGCTTGGCAACATAACCAAATACGGGAATTTTAGAGAATTTCTCAACACCGATTATCCGAATGGCTGTTAAGGAAATCATAGAGACACCAGCTAGTAAGCCCAGAATAGTTGTGAACCACCGATAAGCTATTCCACTGATGGTATACATGAGCAAGGATACCAAAATCAAAATGGTAGCATTCCCAAGGTCTGGGAAAATCGCCAAACTACCAATCATAACCAGTAGAACAAAACGCCAATCATTAAATGCTCTTGGCAACCACTGATTGAGGGTTAAAACTTGGAAGTCGTATACAGCTATTTCATCCTGTTGTTTTGAAAAACGCTGTGCTAGATACCAGACAATAATAATTTTTAAATACTCTGCTGGTTGAATCGTGATGGGACCAACCTTGATCCAGCCATAGGCACCGTTGACAGGAATCCCAACTAAACGTGCTAGTGCTAGCAGTATCAGCTCAACAAACATGACAATAAAGAGTAGTCGCTCATTTCGCAGAAATCCTAATTTCAATTTATAAATCAAGGCAATTAAAAACAAACTGGCTATCCAGAAAATTCCTTGGTTTCGAACCAGTTGCAGGGTGCTTTTGCCCTCTTGGATAAGAGTTGCACTAGTTGTCGAATAAACTACTATCAATCCTAGAACGGATAACAGTAAATAAGGAATCAAAATGGAATAATTCAGCAGATGCCTTTTTACTTATTTTTCATATGTCACCTATCTATCGGAAAAAAATTATCTTATTTTTCCCATATTATTTCTAGTTTTATAAGCTATTATACCATTTTTTTAGCCTAGAAAAAAACTCTTACAGTATAAACATTCGAATTTTTACCCAAGACAGGGTCATGATTAAAAATTCTTGAGTGACATCTTTACTCAATCTACAAATAGTTGAAAGTTACTTGAATTCGTTAAACTTTAATGTTCTTATTTCAGAAAATCAAAAACTACCTCCCAGACAAAGGAAGGTAGTTCATTACTTTCTTAGTTTGAGGCGCTACTACTGCTGTCAGAAGTTGTTTCGCCTTTGATATATTAATGTAAAGATATTTTGGAAGGCTTGATCTTTAACTTTAATATTGGCATCCTGTAATTCTTTACTAATGACACCTTGAACAAAGGTTGCATCATTTTGTTTTTGAGTCAAAATGATTGTTTTAAGTTTTTCTTTGTAGTCATCCAAGTTTGAAGATTTTTCTGACTTCTTAGTTAGTTTCACAATGTAGAAACTACTTGTATAAGCTTGAGTTCCTGGAGCAGTGATAACATCTGAAATTCCGTTAACATCAAGCGCAAAAGCAGCTTTTTTAACCACGTCTGGCAATTCTGTTGATGCAGAATCAAAGGTAATTTCTCCACCATTTTCTTTAGTCTTTTCATCTGTAGAATTGTCTTTTGCAAGTTGTGCAAAATCAGCTCCAGATTCTTTTGCTTTGGCAAGAACTTCCTTAGCCTTATCTTCACTGTCAAGTTTAATAATTTGAGCCGTTACTTCTGGAGTATACTCTTCAAATGCTTTTTTATAGTTTTCATCTGTTAATTCAGATTCAGCAGCTTTCTTAACAGCATACTCAACTAATTTACTTGTACGAATTTGAGCTTTACGGCTTTCAGCAGTCATACCTGAACGGGCGAGAATCGTTTGATAGCTATCACCGTATTTCTTTTTGTTCTTCTGCAACGGCATCCTCTACTTCTTTATCGCTAACTTCTGAACCATATTGTTTTTTTCAAAAAAACTTTTTGAATAGTCATATTCAGCAAGACTTGTTGAGCAGTCGCATTGTTTTTAACTTCTTCAAAGAATTGATGCTCAGTAATAACATCGCCCTTCATGCTAATCAAGTCAGTCCCTTCAGAACTGTTTGAACAAGCAGCCAAAGTGGCTACTGACAACAATGTGATGGCTCCTGCCATTAGTTTTTTCTTCATGTTTACTCCTTTTTGTTCACTAAATAAAGGTTTACCTTATCTATTTTACCAAATTGTCTTAAAAAAATATCTGAAATCAATCAATATCAGGCAGTTCTACTTCTGCTTGATTTTTTCTGAGCATGAGAATTCCATCTCCAAGAGGAACCAAAGTAGCGGTTAATCCTGGATTGTCCAAAGTCGCATCAAAGAGTCGTTGCAAGCCACGATAAATCGTCCGTTGTCCACGTCGGACTTCCATGATATCCCTAGCAATATCTCCTCCTTGGAAAATATCATCTAAGACAACCACTCCACCTACTTCTAGGTGTTTGAGGATTTCTGGTAGAAAAATGATGTACTTGGATTTTGCAGAATCCATAAATACAAAATCATAGGTCTCTGTCAACGTTGACAAGACATCTACCGCATCACCTTCTAAGAGAGTGATTTGTTTGTGTTGATCAAATTTTGCAAAATTTTCCTTGGCAAAACCAATCATCTCAGGATTTCGGTCAATAGTGGTGATTTTTGACTTGGGTGAATGCTCTGCCATCAAAAGTGCTGAAAATCCAATCGCCGTACCAATCTCTAAAATATTTTTTGGTTGAATAGTTTCCATAAGGAAACGAAAATAGGCGACGGTTTCATGAGGAATGATAGGAATATTTTCCTTGCGAGCAAAGTTTTCTAGTTCTTTTAGGAAACCTGTCACCTGCTTTTGTCTGTGGCGCATGAACTCGACAATCTCATGCTTGACAACAGGACGTCTCATGTTATGATTGGCATTTTTACTATAAGACTTTACCATCTGCCTTATGCCATTCCTAATTTTTCAACAAGGGCTTCAAACTCATCCAAACGGCGTTCAAAGACTGCAAAGGCATCGTTGAGGTAATCTTCTTTTTCCATATCAACACCCGCTTTACGCATGATATTGAGTGGATAGTCTGACTTCCCTGCTTTGAGGTAGTCAATATAGCGATCACGATCATCTTGACTACCGTGAACAATCTTTTCAGCCAAGGCCGATGCTGCTGCAAAGCCTGTTGAATATTGATATACATAGTAATTATAGTAGAAATGAGGGATACGAGCCCACTCGTACTGGATTTGAGGATTGTCTTCCTTGCTCAAACCATAATATTCTTGGTTCAAGTCAGCATAGAGATTGTTTAGGAACTCACTTGTCAAGACTTCACCATTTTGGTCAGCTTGGTGAATAGCATGTTCAAATTCAGCAAATTGAGTTTGACGGAAGACTGTTCCACGGAAACCATCTAGGAAGTTGTTGAGAATTGCAAAGCGTGTTGCATCGTCTTGAACTTCTTGCAATAATTTTTCTGTCAGGATGTTTTCATTAGTAGTTGAAGCAATTTCTGCCAAGAAGATTGAGTAATCTCCGTATACATAAGGCTGAGTTTCACGCGTATAGCTAGAATGCATACTATGACCTGTCTCATGTACAAGGGTAAAGAGATTATCCAGGTTATCTTGCCAGTTAAGAAGCATGAAGGCATTGGTATCATAAGAACCGCCAGAATATGCACCTGAACGCTTGCCTTGATTTTCATACACATCAATCCAGCGTTCGCTGAAGGCACGCTTAACACGGCTCAAGTAATCCTCACCAAGAACTGCCAAAGCAGCTTCTGCTTTCTTCAAGGCTTCTTCATAAGTAAAGCTGTATTCCACTGAAGACAATGGTGTATAGACATCGTACATTTTGAGGTCTGGAATACCAAGGATTTTTTTGAGCGAAGAGCCAGATAACGATGTAATAACGGCAAGTGTTTACGAACAGCAGATACTAAGTTGTCATAGACACTTTCTGGCACAAAGTTTGCCGCAAGAGCAGCTTCACGCGCACTCTTGTAGTTTCGAACCTTAGCACGATAGTTTTGCACTTTAACATTGGTCTGCAAGGTTTTAGCGTAAGTGTGCTGGTATTGCTCATAAGTAGCATAGAGGGCTTCATAAGCTCCACGACGAACCTCACGATACTTAGATTCTACCAAGCGCATATAAACGCCGTGTGATAATTGAACTTCATTTCCATCTTCATCTTGAACATATGGAAAGACGATATCTGCATTATCTAAAATAGCAAAGGTTTCACTAGCTGCACCGAAGATTTCACCAGCACCTGCAAGCAACTCTTCTTCACGTTGTGAAAGGACATGGTCCTTATTTTGCAATAGTTTATCAAAGAAGTGTTTATAAGGCTGGAGTTTTGGTTCTTCTGCTAGAAAGTTTTGATACTGGTCTTCTGTGATTGCCATAAATTCAGGCTCATAGAAAGAGAAGACTTGATCAAGTTGACTATAAAGAGTCATGGCTTTTGCATAGTATTCTTGATATTTAGCAACTCGTGTATCCTGGTCGTTTTTCATATGTGCATAGACATAGAGTTTTTCAAGACGACGACTCAAGTCCAGATAACGCTCTGTAATATCAAGAAGGCTTTCTGCACTGTCCAAGAGATGACCCTCAAGACTAGCTGCTTGTTTTGTATCTTCTGTTAAAAGGGCGAGTTCTTCTTCCCATTTTTGGTCTGTTTCAAAGATCGTTGATAGATCCCATGTATCTTTTTCATTGATTTCATTTCGTTGTAATACCATAAGTTTCCTCCATCCTTTCTATTTTACCATATTTTTCGAGAAATAATGCTGATAAAAGGCAGGTGGATAGAGCTTTTGTTGCTGATTATGTGGATTCAGTTCATAATAAGCCTGAAAGTTGCGGTAATAATCATATAGATTTTGACTTATCTGACAAAAATGACCATGTTCTATCGGCCTTACTTGGGGATACCAGTCCTGAGTCTTCCAATTTAATAGGTTTTCTCCTCTCAAGTAAGCTTGGGCTTGTTGTTTCATCCAATAGGGGTTTTGATAATAGAGCTGTTTTTGAATGTAATGACAAATATCTATGTCTTGCTCAACTGAAAAAGTGATAAGAGTTTGTTTCTGATAAGGACTACGTAAAATTTCTAGGAGATTTCCTTTGCCATAAGAAAATTCCTTGACCTGATAATGGAGTTTCCCTTTCAAATCTTGGTGAAGGAGGTACTTAAGTCTTAAAACTTGTTTTTTATGGTCTAACTCCCAAATATGAAAGCCCATATTATTACTGAAGTAAAGAAAATCTCTCTGAAGTTTAGTTAGACGCTCTCTTAACCAGAGCTTTTTTCCTAGTAGCCAAAGAACTTGAATTCCCAAACTTCGATAACCATTGCTTCTATCCCTCAAAAGGTCACATGAAATGGGACTGCACTGAATTTCTAGAGCTAGTTGTTTATTGATAAAGATATCTGCAATTTGCTTCAGTTCAGGTATCAGGCATTCCATCTCTACCTTAGCATTCTTCTTAGCCCAATAAAACAGACTTTTCTTATTTTCTAGGTGTTCTGGTCCTTCATTTTCATGAAAAAAATCACATTTTTTGAGACTTTCATGCGCAAAATGCCTTCTCACATTTTTCCCTTTTCTCATGCGAACACTTGTTCCACAAGCTGGACAATAATAAGCTTGTTTGACTAGTTCATCCTCCAAGGCATTGACTAACCTCCCATTTTCATCTCTAGCTAAGAACATAAAACCTCCTCTTCTACTTTATTCGAAAAGTATAAGAAAAAGGCTGAGAAAACCAGCCTTTCCATTATATTTTGAGGATAATTCTTTAACCCAGCTCATATTTTATGCTTTTTGATCTGTTTTTGTAACATGGGAATCAAATTTGAAATTTGATCTTGTTTAATCACCAACACACCGTACTCTTGACAGCGATGGTTATATACGGGATTGATTTTGCCAGAGCAAACAATTAATTTCAAACAAGTTTCACCAGCAAAATGATTAGCATATACCTCTAGTTCATTAATAGCTTCACAGACAAGTCTGTCATTTTACAAGATATAAAAAAATAATAGATTGACCTTTACGGAGGACAACATCAATTTCATTTTTGTACATTATCAACTTCAGGGAAAAATACCATTCCAGTCAATTTCTGCCCCTATCATACATTCATCAAAATACTCTGACTCTATCGCTAAAAGATAGAGATATAATTCTAAAATATGACCTTTAGTGCGACAGAGCAATTGTGCCTCGGGGCTAGAAAAAGTGTAACTAATATGATCGGAACTTTCCTCATCAATATGAATCAAGTTAGCTTCTGTTAGTAGAGGAATCATAGATTCTGGATAAGGGTACTTTTTACCGTTACTTTCCAAAACTTTTGCTGTTTCAGCGTGGAAATCAGTTGTTTTTGCTAATGCAAAGAATTGAGTGATCTGATACCATTCTTCTGGGTTTAAAATTGCATAGTTTGCTAGTTTTTTGATGGCAGTAATTTGTTTCGGACTGTATTTAGGTTGTTTCGATTTGATGAGTTTGCCACCCCTTAAGGCCATCAACTGTTCAATGGTCAGACTAGGAATCACTAACTCTTCCTTCTCCACTTTACCCATTTTCCATTTAAATTGTTTTCCTTGCTCAATATCTATTGCAATAATCGGTAATTGCTTTTCCAAACCATACTGATACAGGAAAATAGCTAATATCGAATCTCCTCCAAAAACATCTAAGGTCACTGAATCATAGTTAGTCAAGAAAAGATTCAAATCATCCGTAATCTTATCTAGACTTATTTGCCGAAAAATGCACTTGTTTTACATGGGAAACTTGACCCAGCAAAAAATGTTTCAAGGCCAATCTTTCATCTTCTGCAATTTTTTTCAGGGAGAGAAATAAAACCTCATCACAATCACAAATAAAAGTCTGATAAACATTTTTCTCGATAGTGTGATGATCAAAAATTTCGACTAAAAGACTAGGCATGTCGCTACCTCCCTATTAAAAATTTGCTAGATGTATGGAAAATTTAAAATTACTTAGAATAAACTTCATAGAAATATGGGTTAAGAGATTGTCTTTAGCATTTTCTACACATCTAGTATAGCATATTTCAGTTGATTGGCCCTCAAGTCTTTATATAAAAAAACGAATAGAAATGGATAGCTATTCGTTTTAAGATTTTTATTTTACTTTTTTAGCCAACATTGTTGCAAAGCGTAGTTGGATACGATTGCCATTTTCGTCACGACGGTGCAAATGACCAGGGTTTTCATTGTACTTCACTAACTCCCAATCCTTGTAGTAATTGGCCAATTCTCCCTCTTTAAAGGTGAATGGGAAGTTCACTGAGCAAGGATAATCCTCCGTGTCCATGGCACAAACGATAAGATTGTAGCCACCGATAGAGGTTTGTTCTTGCATATTTTGAATGATAGCAGGAATACGTTCTGCTTGTAAAAACATGAGCACAACCGTTGATACAATAAAATCGTAAGTTTGACCAATACTAGCTGAATTAATATCGTAGAGACCTACAGGCATTTCTAAATCTTCTTGCTCTACGATACTTTGCAAAATTTCAAGGGATAGCTCATTTTGGTCCACTGCTGTGACATCGAATCCATGTTGAGCGAGAAAGAGGGCGTTTCTTCCTTGACCACATCCTAGGTCCAGTGCCTTAGATGGCTTGACCGTCTGCATAGCTTCTAAAACCTCCGAATGAACTGGATTGCTATTGTATTTCTTAGGAAAATAATCTTCTGGTTTACAATAGAATTCCAGATACCATTCTACATCATCTGTGGCAGCTTCCACTCTGTGCCAAGCTTGAGGTTGCGCCATCGGATTATCAGCACCCGCTTCGAAGAGGTGCTCAGCTATAACTTCTCCCTCTTCAGTCATTTCAACAAACTTAAGAGCCCCTTTTAATACGGTAATCTTGCCCCAGGTTCCGACCTTGGTATTGTGTTTTCTTTGAACTGCTTCTGGCATGGTGTCTTTATTCCAGACAGGCATGCGTTTATAGGCAACTAGTTTTTCCATTTACTTCACTCTTTCTATCGATGGTTAACTGCTTTCATAACACGCGCGATATCGCGATCTTGCTCACGACGTTTGATCGACTCACGTTTATCGTAGTCATGTTTTCCTTTAGCAAGTCCTAAAAGAAGCTTGGCATAGCCGTCTTTGATGTAGACTTTAAGAGGAACCAGCGTCATCCCTGTTCCTTTTGTTTCCTGCTCCAGTTTCTGGATTTGTTTTTTATGAAGGAGAAGTTTACGACGACGTTCTGGTTCCTGATTCCAGATATTCCCTTCTTCATAAGGAGCAATATGAACATTGCTCAGCCAAACTTCACCATTTTTTACTTGGGCAAATCCGTCTTTTAAATTGATACGGGCTGCTCGAACACTCTTGATTTCAGTTCCTGTCAGGACCATTCCTGCTTCTAGCGTATCTACGATTGTATAGTCGTGGTGCGCTTTTTTATTTTGCGCGACGACCTTTCCCTCGCCCTTTGCCATGCTTAGCTCCTTTCTTTGCTACTTCCTTATAAAAAGGTTTCTTACTTTTTTTCTTCTTGTCCTTTGAAGAATGCTTACGCTTATCATTTGAGCGACTAGCTTTTCTCTTGTCTTCTTTCTTATCCGAACGACGACCTCTATCCTTACGGCCAGACTGTTTCAACCCCTTCTCAATCACATCAAATTCGCTTGGAATAAAGCTGAAATCAATCTCGCCAGTCATCTTATCGGCTCTTTCGACACGAATGCGTATCTGTTGTCCCACACGGAAGGTTGTCCCTGATTTCTCTCCACGAAGAGTCAAATCACGTTCATTGAAATGGTAGAACTCAGGTAAATTAGTAATGTGAATCAAGCCCTCAACTGTATTTGGCAATTCAACAAAAAGACCAAATTTGACGATACTTGAAACGACTGCATCATACTCTTCGCCCACAAATGCTTCCATATACTCAGCTTTTTTCATAGCTTCAACTTCACGCTCTGCCTCAATAGCTCTGCGCTCGCGATTGGATGATTGAGTCGCAATCTCTGGAATGACCTGTTCAAAATGTTCTGCTATTTCCTTGGAACGTCCATAGTCACGAATCATTCGATGAACCAAGAGGTCCGGATAACGGCGAATCGGACTGGTAAAGTGAGTATAATAGTCTGCAGCTAGTCCATAGTGACCGTGATTATGCTCAGAATAACGAGCCTGTTGCATAGAACGCAGAAGCATCATAGAGAGAACATCCGCATAAGGCTCACCTTCAACAGCACTCATGATGTCTTGAAGAGCTTCCTGACTAATCTCACTGGCAGTTCCATAAATTCTCAAGCCAAAACTTGAAGCATAATCAATAAACTTTTGAACTTTCTCAGCTTTAGGTTCCTCATGGATACGATAGATGAAAGGTAAATCAAGCTTGCTGAAATGCTCAGCAACTGTTTCATTTGCCATCAGCATAAAGGACTCAATCATACGTTCTGCAGTCCCACGATGACGAAGAACAATATCTACTGGTTTCCCTTGCTTGTCAACCAAGATTTTAGCTTCATTGGTATCAAAATTGAGAGCTCCACGCTTAATCCGCATACCTTCAAGAATTTCATGAAGCTTGGCCATGAGTTCGATGCTAGGAACAATTTTCTTATACTCTTGTCTCTTCTCCTCATCACCTGCTAGGATGTCATTGACAGCACTATAGGTCATACGGAAACTTGTTTTGATAACTGTCTGTGTAATCGTATAATTCACAACACGACCCTGCTTATTAATTTCCATAATCGCAGACTGAGTCAAGCGGTCTACTTGAGGATTAAGGGGAACAGATACCATTTGAAAGGCGCTCTGGAAGCATTGGAACTACACGGTCTGTCACATAGACAGAGGTCGCACGATTGAGGGCTTCTTTATCAAGAGCAGACCCCTCTGTCACATAGTAAGAGACGTCAGCGATATGAACTCCAAGTTCAAAATTTCCATTCTTCAATGGCTTGATGTGAACAGCATCGTCTAAGTCCTTAGCATCGGCTCCATCTATGGTAAATGTAATTTCATCTCTCAGGTCCAGACGGCCTTCCATATCCTTCTCTGATGGAGCATCTGGCACACTTTCAGCTTCTTTTAGAACAGCCTCTGGAAACTCTGATACAATATCCATAGACTCAAGAACTTCAAGGACATCAATCCCTGCATCCGTTGAATGTCCGACAACATCTAAGACACTAGCGATAAAGAAATCGTGTTTCTTACTTGGATACTTATCAATAAAGACCTTGAGAACTTCTGTGCCTTCCAATTGAATAGCTGGCTTTTTAACATAGATTGGTTGACTAATTTTTTGATTTTTTGAACGGATATAGCCCGCATACTTTGGCTTTCCTCATCAAGAACGATTTGCCCAACAACTGTCGTTAGACTGTGCTCTAGGATGTCGATAATCTTTGCTTCTGCAGCAGTTCCTTTGTTACGATCAGCAACTTTCTTAATGACAACTTCAACAGTATCGCCATCAATGGCATAGTTAACATCACTTTTTCCAACAAAAAGATCGTCTTCTTCGCCTTCAAGACTTACAAAAACCGAACCCATTTTTTTATGGGCATGGAAAAAATTCCTTTCAGGGTAATCTCATGTTTTTTCTTCTGTTCTAGGGTTAAACTACCATCTTCTTCAAAGCGAATCTGGTGCTTACGTTCCATCAAGGAAAGAGTTTTGATTAACTCACGGAAGTCCTTTGAATCATCCTTTCCGAGAGCTTGAGCCAAGTCATTTACAGTAACTCGTCCCTTTTCTTGTATATATTCTTTTATTTTATCTTTCATGTTTTCTTTCTAGATTTTTTAAATTCCTTTTACTGTAAAACCTTCTCAAACATCATTTAATACTCAAGAAAAATCAAAGAGCAAACTAGAAAGCTAGGCGCAGGTTGCTCAAAACAACGTTTTGAGGTTGCAGGTGGAAGCTGACGTGGTTTGAAGAGATTTTTGAAGAGTATAAAAATAAAAATAGGCAAAGACCTAGTCCCGCCCATTATTTTCTTATCTACTTGATAATACCGTCAATGCTAAGGCAATGGCTAGCCAGAAAAAGACTAAAATTCCTGTCAAACGTTGCATCACAGCTTCAAAACCGCGCGCTTTGCTACGTTCAAACAAATCACCTGCACTGGCATCAAATACATTGCTAGATTGGTTTTTAGTTGGTTGCATGAAAATTGCAATCACAATCACAACAGATAATACTAATAGAATGGTTAATAATAGGTTATACATATCAAACTCCTTAAAATCCCTATTATTCTACCATAATTTCTACTTAGATTCAAGATGTAGAGTCACTTTTCTTTCTTTTGGGCAATACTTTAAGACCTCAATCTTGTCTGGATGAGTTTTTGGAGTTCTTACTGGTTAGATAATTGATGCTTTGCCACAAGAGGAGCATTTGAGATTGATTTTTTTACTCGCACTAGATTTCCTTCACTTTTTAATAATGTTCTAAATTGGATAAGGTTAAATAAACAACTGAGAGCTACACAAAGAGCTGTTGCATAAAAATACTGAGTGATAGCCAAATTGTCCCGCTACTGCTGATCCTGCTAAGGGACCTATCACTCCTCCTAGATAAAAGAAGACTTGATTAAAGGCAAATACCCTTGAAATGCCAACTTTAGGAGTCATTTTGCTTAGGAGAGCATTGACACCAGGTATTAGAGCTCCTGTCCCCAGACCAAATAGAAAACGATAGAAGCCTAATTGGAATGGGCTAGTCGCATTTGCACATAATAGATATGAAAACTGAATATACCTGAGCTACGACAAGTAGTCGATGATTGCCCACTTTATCACCTAATTTACCCATGATACCTGCACTCATCATACTTGAAAATCCCATGCTAGATACAATCAAGCCAGAGACAAAGAGAAGATTCTCTTTCTGTCCCAGATCTCGTACATACAGGGCAAGGATAGGACCGATAGATTGGGCAGCAAATTGAATCACAAAGCTAGTTAGAAATAGATTTATCAGGAGAAAAGGATATTTAACAGAAGTAAAGAGCTCTTTTGTAGGGAGTGCTTTTTCTTTCGGCACAGGTTGAAAATCCTCTTTAATAAAAAGAATGGTTAAGATAGCTGCCAAGAACAGGAAACTACCAACCAATAAAAAGACATTTCGAATTCCAAAAATTTCGGCAATGAAACCACCGACAAAGGGACCAGTCAAAGTTCCAGCGACAACACCAGTTGATAAAGTCCCTAGAGAGTATCCTGACCTATCTTTGGGAACTTGACTTGCAATTAAAGCTGTCGCATTGGGTACAAATCCTGTGAAAACTCCATTAAGAAATCGTAAGAACAAAAGCCAGAAAACATTTGGAACAAAGGCCAGACCTCCCATAGTAATAGTCATGGCTAGCCCTGCACGAATCATCATGGGTTTTCGACCATACTTGTCTGCTAAGATACCCCAAATTGGTGATACAACGGCTGCAGAAATGGCTGAGACTGATATAGCTAACCCTGAATAAAAGGCAACTTGATCTCCTTCAATTCCTAACTGTTCGACAAAAATAGGCATGAAAGGAACAACGAGAGAAATGCTGGCTCCTGTTAAAAAACAACCAAACCAAGCAATACGAAGATTATCCTTCCAACTAATCTCTTGCATGGGCATCGCCTCCTTCAAGTAAGGTCACTACTTGACTCAAAAGCTGCTCTCGACTGCCGTTATTGTCTAATATATAAGTAGCAAATTTCTTCTTTTCTTCTAAAGGCCACTGTGAAGCTAAACGAGTTTCAGCTGACTCTTTGGATAACTGATCACGGTTCATTAAGCGATCCAGCTGGGTATCTCGCCTTACATAAACTAGCCAAGTTTCATCGAACCATGAAGCATAGTCCTGTTCAAAAAGCAATGGAATATCCATAAAAAATAGTTCTTCTGTTTCACTGAACTTGTCTCTCAAAGAGCCCAATTCTTCACGGATGATTTGTCCTTGAGTTTCTTTAGACCATTCTCTCTCCTCAGAGTTAGAAAAGATCAGACTGGCAAGTAATGGTCGGTTCAATTCCCCATCTTCTAGAAGGACTTTTTCACCGAAATGCTCTACTAAAATCTGATAAAGGCGACCATCAGGTTTTTGAAGTTGGTGAACAAGCGCATCCGCATCTACCACTTCAAACCCTTTTTGTCTTAGAAAATTTGTGACGGTGGACTTCCCAGATGCAATACCACCAGTAATTCCGATTATTTTTCCCATCACTTTCTCCTTTGACATTTTGGACAAAAGTGGGTTCCTCTACCGCCAAGCTGAATCTTTTCGATCATGGATACACAACGTGAACAAGCTTGTCCAGCTTTATCATAGACCTGATGAAAGTCCTGCATGGTTCCATCTTCACCAAAAGCATTGGTATAGGTACGAATGGTTGAACCGCCTTTCTCAACAGCCTGCCCCAAGACTTCAATGGTTTGATCATGGACTTTTCTAGCCTCTTGAGCAGTTAAACTGTTAGAAAGTCTAGAAGGGTGAACCTTGGCCCTCCAGAGTACTTCGTCTACATAAATGTTTCCCAATCCTGCAACTAGCGTCTGGTCAAGTAAATGAGATTTAATAGGTTTTTTTGACCTTTTCAAGGCTCGTTTAAATCTTCCTAAATCAAAATCTTGCTCAGTAGGTTCTGGTCCAAGCTTTTTAGATACAAAGTAAGCATCTAAGAGTTCAGGAGCAAGCAATTCCATAGTTCCAAACTTGCGTACATCCTCATAAACTAAAGTGCCACCGTCTTCAAACTGGAAGAAAACATGGGCATGCTTACGTTCAGGAACCTGGTCTGGATAGTAAAAATACTTGCCTTCCATCCGAAGATGAGAAATCAAAACCTTGTCTGTCAGGAAGAAAAGTAAATACTTGCCACGGCGCCCCATCGATTGAATCTCTTGACCAGGCAATTCTTTCTGAAACTGATCCAAATCTGTCTTAATCATCTTGGGATAGCAAATTTCTATACTCGAAATCTTCTTACCCAGAATCAATTTTTCCAAGCCTCGTCGAACCGTTTCGACCTCAGGTAATTCAGGCATAACTCCTCCTTCTCTAAAAACAAGAAGCAGGCTACCGCCCACCTCTTCTTAATATTCTTTTTCGTTATAGCCAAAGTCAGCCAAATCAAGCTTCTTATCTCGCCAGTTTTTCTTAACCTTGACCCAAGTTTCTAGGAAGACCTTGTCTCCTAGCATGAGCTCTATATCACGACGGGCCATAGTCCCAATTTTCTTGAGCATGGCACCACCTTTACCGATGACAATCCCTTTTTGGCTGTCACGTTCGACCATAATAGTTGCTCTAATGTGAACCTTATCAGTATCTTCATCTCTTTTCATTGAATCCACCACTACTGCAACTGAGTGTGGAATTTCTTCACGAGTTAAGTGTAAGACCTTTTCACGAATCATCTCAGAAACCAAGAATCGTTCTGGATGGTCAGTAATTTGGTCCGCTGGGAAATATTGGAAACCTTCCTCAAGATTTTCACTGAGAATATCGACTAGACGAGAAACGTTATTTCCCTGAAGGGCTGAGATAGGTACAATCTCTTTAAAGTCCATCTGATTACGGAAATCATCTATCTGAGACAAAAGCTGGTCTGGATGGACCTTGTCAATCTTGTTTACCACCAAAATGACAGGAACTTTAGCAGCTTTAAGACGCTCGATAATCATATCATCACCCTTACCTCGAGCCTCATCTGCTGGCACCATGAAAAGTACGGTGTCCACTTCACGAAGGGTGCTATAGGCAGACTCTACCATAAAATCTCCGAGCGCTGTCTTAGGCTTGTGAATACCTGGTGTATCGATAAAGACAATTTGCTCCTTATCAGTGGTGTAAATCCCCATGATTTTATTGCGCGTTGTCTGCGCCTTATCACTCATGATAGCAATCTTTTTGCCCCATAACGTGATTCAAAAAAAGTTGACTTCCCTACATTTGGACGTCCTAAAATGGCTACAAAGCCTGATTTAAATGTCATAATTTCCTCTTACTGTTTAAAATAATAAATCCCAAATCCGTGGGAGAAAGATGAGTGCACCTGTCAAAGCGGCAAAAAGAGAGACTACAAGTACGGCACCAGCCGCCATGTCTTTAGCTTTTTTTGCCAACATAGAAAAAGTGATAGTGACTAGCCAAATCTACTACATTTTCAATAGCTGAATTAATAATCTCAAAAAGCTACTACCATGAAAAATGCTCAAAAGCAGAAATAACCATTCGATTCGTGACACCTGAAAAAAACAAAAACCTGCAAGGACAACTATTAGAGCTGTCACTGCATGCTTTCTCATATTACGTTCATCCTTAATCGCAGTAAAAATCCCGGTAATGGCAAATTCTAAACTGGATATCAGGTCACGATTTTTCCATTTTCGTTTATTGTCTTGTGAGTCCATAGGCTGTCAAAATTTCTTCTTGTAAACCGAACATCTCCGCTTCTTCCTCGGGAGTGTAGTGATCATAGCCGTTAATGTGTAAAAAAAGCCGTGCACTGCCAAGAAGCCCATTTCACGTTCAAAACTATGACCGTACTCCTCAGCTTGCTCATGTGCCTTATCAATGGAAATGAAAAGCTCACCGATATAAGCATCAAATTCTGACATCATATCTGCCAAGTCAGGATCATTTTCCAGATCTTCCTCATCAAAGGCAATCTCTAACTCCGGCTTATATTCAAGACTGATGACATCTGTTGGACGATCGGTATCACGAAACTCTAGATTGAGTTCATGGCTTCGTTCGTTGGTCACAAATGTGACCGCCATTTCCTTGTCTTCTTTTCCAATTTTTTTTGCAGCAAATTCTAAAATTTCCTGTGTTTGTTCTAAAATTTCTTTTGAAACTTGTCCAGTTTCATCTACCATTTCAATATACATGTGCTTCTCGATTCTCTTTACTTGGCTTTATTATATCACATTTCTATGATTTTTATTCTACCTTTTTTTGATATAATACTATGGAATACATTCACGAGGAGAGAACCATGTCATTTGATGGATTTTTTTTACACCACATGGTTGAGGAATTGCGAACTGAACTACTCAATGGTCGCATCCAAAAGATTAATCAACCCTTTGACCAAGAACTGGTCTTGCAAATCCGTAGCAATCGTAAAAGTCATCGTTTGCTCCTGTCTGCCCATCCAGTTTTTGGACGCATCCAGTTAACAGAGTCCACCTTTGAAAACCCTGCTCAGCCATCTACTTTTTATTATGGTATTGAGAAAAGTATCTTCAAGGAGCAGTTATCGAGTCAATCGAGCAAATTGAAAATGATCGTATCGTGGAAATCACGGTTTCCAATAAAAACGAGATTGGGGACCATATCCAAGCCACGCTTATTATCGAGATTATGGGCAAACACAGCAATATTCTCCTTGTAGATAAGTCTAGTCACAAAATCCTTGAAGTTATCAAGCATATCGGTTTCTCTCAAAATAGCTACCGTACCTTACTACCAGGTGCTACTTATATCGCTCCTCCCAGTACAGAAGCTCTCAATCCTTTTATGGTCAAGGACGAAAAACTCTTTGAGATTCTACAAACCCAAGAGTTAACTGCTAAAAACCTTCAAATCCTCTTTCAAGGTTTGGGAAGAGATACAGCAACCGAGTTAGAAAGACAACTGCTTAATGATAAACTAGCCACTTTCCGGAACTTCTTTGGACAAGAAACCAAACCTTGCCTAACAGATAAATCCTTTTCTTGTGTGCCTTTTTCTAGTAAAACAGCGGAGAATTTTGACAGTCTTTCACAATTACTTGATATCTATTATAAGGATAAAGCTGAACGTGACCGTGTGAAACAACAGGCTAGCGAACTCATACGTCGCGTCGAAAACGAACTACAAAAGAATCGTCAAAAACTAAAGAAACAGGAAAAAGAACTTCTGGCTACCGAAAATGCAGAAGAATTTCGTCAAAAAGGTGAGTTACTAACCACTTTCCTTCATCAAGTTCCCAATGACCAAGATCAGGTCATTTTGGAAAACTACTATACCAACCAGCCTATCACGATTGCACTTGATAAGGCATTAACGCCAAACCAAAATGCTCAACGCTACTTCAAACGCTATCAGAAATTAAAAGAAGCTGTTAAATACCTGACTGACCTGATTGAAGAAACCAAGGCAACCATTCTCTATCTAGAAAGTGTCGAAACGGTACTCAATCAAGCCGGACTCGATGAAATTGCTGAAATTAGAGAAGAATTAATCCAAACAGGATTTATCCGTCGAAGACAAAGGGAAAAAATCCAGAAACGACAGAAACCAGAGCAGTATCTAGCTAGTGATGGAAAAACGATCATCTACGTGGGGCGCAATAACCTACAAAACGAGGAATTAACCTTTAAAATGGCCCGTAAAGAAGAACTATGGTTCCACGCTAAGGACATCCCTGGAAGTCACGTTGTTATCTCTGGCAATCTCAATCCTACTGATGAGGTTAAAACAGACGCAGCAGAACTTGCAGCCTACTTCTCTAAGGGACGTCTCTCCAACCTGGTTCAAGTAGATATGATTGAGGTCAAAAAACTCAACAAACCAACTGGTGGAAAACCTGGTTTTGTCACCTATACTGGGCAAAAGACCCTCCGTGTCACACCCGACCCTGAAAAAATTCAGTCCATGATAATCAAATAAAGTCTTGTATACTGGTGAGCTGTTACTGCTATTGACTCAAATAAAAATGGGAGGTGCGTTCAATGCTACGGCATATCAAATCTATTTTAACCATTATATTCGGAGCTGCCATTTATGCCTTCGGACTCACGTATTTTGTTGTGCCCCACCACTTATTCGAGGGTGGAGCAACGGGAATCACCTTGATTACCTATTATCTCTTTAACATCCCTATCTCCGTGATGAACCTCATCATCAATATCCCATTATTCATTTTAGCCTGGAAAATATTTGGTGCAAAGACCCTATACAGCAGCCTGCTTGGTACTATTTCCTTATCCATTTGGTTAGCAATCTTTGAGAAGGTTCCTCTCAGCTTTAATCTTGAGGGAGATCTGGTTATTGTTGCATTAGTTGCGGGTGTTCTTTTAGGACTTGGTCTGGGTATTATCTTCAATGCTGGTGGTACCACTGGAGGAACAGATATCGTCGCTCGAATCCTGAACAAGTACACCAATATCTCCGTGGGGAAATTACTCTTTGCACTAGACTTCCTCATCTTAATGCTCATTTTAATTATCTTCCAAGACCTTCGTCTCGTTACTTACACTTCTATTTGACTTCATCGTCTCAAGAGTTATTGACTTGATTGGTGAAGGCGGATATGCTGGAAAAGGTTTTATGATTATCACTCAAAAGCCTATGGAAGTGGCAGATAAAATCAATGAAGAGTTAGGTCGAGGTGTCACCTTCATATCTGGACAAGGTTACTACAGTCAAAAAGATTTAAAAATTATCTACTGTATCGTAGCAAGAAATGAAATGATTAAGATGAAAGAATTGATTCATACGATTGATCCTAAAGCCTTTATCACCATCACTGAAGCTCACGAAATTCTTGGAGAAGGCTTCACCTTTGTAAAAGAAGAAACTTCCTAATACATAGACAACAAAAAAATAGTAACTTCGAATTTGAAGTTACTATTTTTTTTGATGATAAAAACGGAAGAAGTAAATCTTCCGTTTTACAAATCATTATTTTTCAGCTGTAAGTGCAGCCATTGTGATGTAGTTGTATGGTTTGTTGAAGTGTGGCAAGAAGAATAGGTCTGTCAATGCCAATTTTTCAATAGTAACATGTTCTTGGATAGCCAATGAGAACATGTGAATTCCCATGCTGATTGCTGAATCACGAGATACCATTTGAGCACCAAGGATTTCGCGGCTGTCTTTATCAAAGACAATCTTGATTGCTACTTCATAGTTATCATGTTTCATGAATTCTGGTTTTTGAAGATCGTTGAAGCCTGTTTCGACAGCATTGTATCCTGCAGCTTTAGCTTTTTCAAGAGTCAAACCAGTTGAAACCATGTGAAGACCATAGATAGAGATACCGTTTGATCCTTGAACACCGATTCCTTCAAGTTCATGTCCACAAGCGTTGTAAGCACCTACGATACCAGTACGTACAGCATTTGATGCAAGAGCGATGTAGCTAGTGTCTTTACGAGCGTTGTCATAAACAGTCGCACAGTCACCCACAGCAAATACTCCTGGAAGTGATGTTTCTTGTTTCTTGTCTACAAGGAAGGCACCGTTGCGGAAAAGTTCAATCTTGCCATCAGCAAGAGCAGTATTAGGACGGAAACCAACTGCAAGAACAACCATGTCAACATCGAATGTTTCTTTGTCAGTGATTAAGCGTTCAACTTTACCGTCACCTTCGATAGCTTTAACAGTTTGTCCAAGTGCCAAGCGGATATTGTGGTCTTCCAAGTTCTTAGCCATCAATTGCGTGAAGTCTTTATCGTAGTAACCGTTCAAGACTGTATCTACGATATCAACAAGGACAACTTCTTTTCCAAGACGTTCGAAAGCTTCAGCAAGTTCAACACCGATGTATCCACCACCGACAACAGCGATACGCTCAAGATGTTTGCTCTTGTCAGCAAGTTTGTTGATAACTTCTTCTGCGTTTTGGTACAATTTAACGAATTGTACATTTTCAAGAGTTGCTTTGAATTCGCGATTACCCTTAACAATTTCAACACCTTCGATTGGTGGCAAGATTGGAGTTGAACCAGTCGCAAAAATCAATTTTTCGTATGATTCTTTGTGTTCTTTTCCATCAACTTCAGCAGTTACAACTTTGTTATCATAGTCAATTGAAAGAACTGGTGAGTTCATATAAACTTTAGCACCTTTTGCTTCCAATTTTTCTTTATCTGAGTAGAAGAGACCTTCTGGACCATCGATTTGCTCACCAATCCAAAGAGCCATTCCACATCCTAGGAATGAAATGTTTGAGTTTTGGTCAAAGACAACGATTTCATTTTCATTTCCAAAATTGTCCAACATAGTGTTGATACAAGCAGTTCCAGCGTGGTTAGCACCCACGACTACGATTTTACTCATAAGATAATTCCTACCTTTAATTTTTTATTTACCTTTCTAGTATATCATTATCTGTGAGCGTTTACAAGCTTTTTTTGACTAGTTTGCTGTTTTTTTGAAATTTTTTTTGAAATATATATTAATTTTTTTTCAACTTTTTCAAAGTTTTTTTGCACATTTTTTTAATTATCCAAGCATATTTCTTGACTTTTTGTAAAAAAATAATTTGTGAAAACGCTGACTTTATGATATTCTATTTATATGGAAATGAAATATAAATCTTCAGATTGCTTTCATATCTGGATTTACAACTATTTCCAATTGATTTGAAGGGAGTTGATTTTTTGCCTCTCAGTTCATTATCTGAACGGTTAATGGGAACTACGATTACTATTTCCTTGGTACATGAACAAGCGGATAATCTTCTCCGTCAAGCTTTTGATTTGCTCAAGGAACTTGAATTTCGATTTAATGCGAATAGTATCGAATCGGAATTGATGGAAGTTAACTATCAGGCAGGAATTGCCCCAGTTAAGGTCCACCCTGATCTGTTTGAACTGATTTCTTTAGGATTAGAACACAGTCTAGCTCCTGGAAGTCATCTCAATATCAGCATTGGTCCCTTGGTACAAACCTGGCATATTGGCTTTTCCGATGCCAAAATTGCTAGTCCTGAAGAAATTTCTTCGGTTTTACCATTGATAGATCCCCGTTTTATCAAACTTGATTCAATTTCTTCTACTGTTTTCTTAGAAAAGAAAGGAATGAAAATTGATTTAGGTTGTTTAGCCAAGGGCTATAGCGCAGATAAGGTTGCTACTTTCTTAAAAGAAAATGGTGTCACTTCTGCTCTTATCAATCTTGGGGGAAATATCCTTACCATTGGTAATAACCAAGCCAGAAATGGACAACCTTGGCAAATTGGTATTCAAGACCCTAATCATCCACGTGGGAATCACCTGATGACCTTATCTATTACTGGAAAATCCGTTGTTACTTCTGGAATTTATGAACGGCATCTTGAAATCGATGGAAAAGATTATCATCACATTTTCGATAGTGAAACTGGCTATCCTATTGAAACGGATTTGGCTAGTTTAACGATTATATCTGACCGCTCAGTTGATGGTGAGATATGGACCACACGATTGTTTGGTGAACGTAGCGCTTCTATCATGTGGCAAATCGAAAATATCGATGGAATCGAAGCCATCCTTATTGATAAAGATGGACATATCGCTTGTTCATCCGGTATCCAAAGATAAATAATAAATAATGCAAAAAGAGAAAGGAAAGCTCATGCTAAAACTTATTGCTATTGTAGGAACTAACTCTAAACGTTCCACAAACCGCCAACTGCTTCAATATATGCAAAAACACTTTGCTGATAAAGCAGAAATCGAATTGGTAGAAATTAAAGACCTACCAGTCTTCAACAAACCTGCAGATAAACTTATTCCTGCAGAAGCCTTAGAAATTGTTGCAAAAATTGAAGCAGCTGATGGTGTGATTATCGGTACTCCTGAATATGATCACTCAATTCCTGCCGTTCTTATGAGCGCTCTTGCTTGGATTTCTTATGGAGTATTTCCACTCCTTAACAAACCAGTGATGATCACAGGTGCTTCATACGGTACACTCGGTTCATCACGTGCTCAATTGCAACTCCGTCAAATCTTGAATGCACCAGAAATTAAAGCAAATGTTCTCCCAGATGAGTTCTTGCTCTCTCATTCTCTTCAAGCATTCGATAAGAATGGTGACTTGGTAGATCTTGATGTCATCAAGAAATTGGATGCCATCTTTGATGACTTCCGTATCTTTGTTAAAGTGACTGAAAAATTGCGTAACGCACAAGAACTTCTTCGTAAAGATGCAGAAGAATTTGACTGGGAAAATTTGTAAGATAGGAGATCGAAAGAATGAAATTTGTTGGACTTGTTGGATCAAACTACGACCAATCATATAACCGCAAACTCTTGGAATTCATCCGTCGTAACTTCAAACTGAAATTTGAATTAGAAGTTCTTGAAATCGATGAAGTTCCAATGTTTAACCAAGACGAAAAATGGGACGAAAGCTTCCAGTTGCGCCTTCTTTACAATAAAATTACTCGTGCCGATGGTGTAATCATTGCAACTCCTGAGCACAACCATACAATTTCTGCTTCACTCAAGTCAGTTCTTGAATGGCTTTCATATGAAGTACATCCATTCGAAAACAAACCAGTGATGATCGTGGGTGCTTCTTACTACGACCAAGGAACTTCTCGTGCGCAAGTTCACCTTCGTAAAATCCTTGACGCACCAGGGGTGAATGCCTACACATTACCAGGTAATGAATTCCTTCTTGGAAAAGCTAAAGAAGCTTTTGATGCTAACGGAAATATTATCAACGAAGGAACTGTTAAATTCCTTGAAACTTGCTTAGATAACTTTGTCAAATACGTAGGAGTCGTTTCTAAATTGAAAAAACCAAAACCAATTGATCCAGAAGACTTGGATTGTGGAAAACCAATCGCTACAACTATTACAGAAGTTGACCCTGATGATCCAGAATGGGTAGAAAAAGTCGCTGAAATCACAGGAGCTGTATCTGGTGATACATATGTTAAACTTGACCATGGTATCTTGACTGTTAACCAAATTGATATGTTCTTGAAAGCTATGCCTTTTGAATTGACATACGCTGACGATAACAACCAATTCCTCTACTACAACAACGCTCACCAAGATCCTGATACAATGTTTGCAAAACGTGTACCATCTCAATCTGGTAGCCGTATGTCAACAGTTCATGGATCACTTCCACCTGCACGTATGAAAAACGTTGAGTGGGTTATCGGAACACTTCGCAATGGTAACCAAGAATACGTACGTACAATCGTTCCTGGCTCACCTGCTGGTGTTATCAACACTCACAACTACCAAGCTATGTACTATCCTGACGGTTCATATGCTGGTATCAATGAAATTGTCTTTAACTTCCAACCATGGCTTGACTGGTACTTGAAAGAAACAGGTCAACGCTTGGTAGGAGGTAGCGGACCTTTTGCTCCTGCTGCTGGAGGTCATGGCGACGCAGATGCTACTTCTGGCGCTTCTGACTCAGCTGATGGCGGCCATGGAGATGCGGATGCTACTTCAGGTGCAAGTAACTAATACTCAATGAAAATCAAAGAGCAAACTAGGAAGCTAGACGCAGGCTGTACTTGAGTACGGCAAGGTGAAGCTGACGTGGTTTGAATTTGATTTTCGAAGAGTATAAAATTTAAAAAAAAAGGAACCTCTCTAGGTTCCTTTTTTTAAAACAAAAACTCGGTTAGATTTCCCTAACCGAGTTTTCTATATCTCAAAATTATGAATTTGGATCGTCAAGACTACGACCATGCAAGCCTTTTTCACGTTGTACCTGACGAAGTTTTTCAGGAGTCACATCATTTCCATCTTCATCTACGATTTTGATCCCTTCAATGTGATGACGAACTGAACGACGATATCCTTCGATATATTCCTCACGAAGTTTAGCTTGTTCTACTTTTTCTTCTGCAGTCAAGCCTTCAGTTTTTTTCTTTTTCGCAAGCTCATTAATACGAGCAATTTTTTTCGGGTGTCATATTTGGACCTCCAATCTACTTTTTAAATTTTTTTATTTTTGTATTAAGAAGATTAAAAAGCGACGACAGTTTTTTTGCTTTATTCACAAGTTCAGTTAGAATAGCTAGGCGATTATTCTTAACATCAACATCCTCTGCCATAACCATTGTATTGTCAAAGAATGCATCAATAACAGGACTAAGAGCAAATAACTGCGTTAATTTATCACTAGCTGAACCTTTCAATTCTAGATTTTCTACTGCTTGAGCTAGTTCTTTTTTTCCTGTTCATTTTCAAAGAGACTAGTATCAACTTTTGACTGAACCTTCTGCTTTTTTTCCGCTAGGGTTAAAGGCACGAGATAAGGATTCAACAGCTGGTTTGTAGTCACTATTTAGAGATGCTTCTTTCAGTGCTTCTGCTGCTTCAATCATATCAGAAACAACAAAGTTTGAACTTGCAAGAACAGCCTCTTTAATATCTTTTGCAGTAGAACCCATCATCTTATCAACACGAGCTTTGATGAAGTTAAGCACTTCTTCTTGATTATCGTAAGTTAGGCTATCAAATGATAAAGCATAAAGGCTAGCAATCAATTCGTCCATTGGAATATTCCAGCCGAAGTCTTCCAAGATACGGACAATCCCTTGTGTTGCACGACGAAGAGCATAAGGGTCATTTGAACCAGATGGAATCAAGCCAACAGAGAAGAAAGATAAGAGAGTATCCAATTTATCAGCTAGTGCAAGGATAGCTCCGACTTTAGACTCAGGAAGAGCACCATCTGCAGAATCTGGAAGGTAGTGTTCACGAATAGCTTGTGCTACTGTTGCATTCTCACCAGCGAGAAGAGCATATTTCTCACCCATGATCCCTTGAAGCTCATCAAATTCACCAACCATACCAGTCAAGAGGTCAAACTTATAAATAGCTGCAGCACGAGCAAGGTCAACAGTTTCATCAACTGATAAACCTGCTTTTTCAGCCAAAAGAATAGCAATTTGCCCAGTACGAATCATGTGCTCACGAAGTGAACCAATCTTTTCGTGGAAAGTTACGTGTGATAATTTAGCTACAAGATCTTCAATCTTGAGTTTTTGGTCTTCACGCCAGAAAAATTCACCATCTTCAAGGCGCGCAACTAAGACTTTCTCATTTCCTCGGATGACATTATCCAAATACTCTGCATTTCCGTTACGAACAGAAATAAAGTTTGGTTTTAGATTTCCGTCAAGGTCACGTACTACAAAGTAGCGTTGGTGAGTTTCCATTGAAGTGACCAAGACTTCTTCTGGAACCTCTAGGTATTTAGGATCAAAAATTCCCCATAAAGGCAGTTGGGTATTCAACCAAATTCAGAACTTCATTCAAGAGTCCTTCATCAATTTGTACCTGAACACCTTCTGCAGCTTCGATAGCCTTAATTTGCTCACGAATCATATTTTCGCGTTCAATGCTATCTGCAATAACATAAACTTTGCGCAGGTCTTCTTCATAGCTGTCAGCATGCTGAATTTCTACTTCGTGACCAAGGAAACGATGTCCACGGCTAACTCTTCCTGAATGAATATCTAAGAAATCCATATCGAGTGCCACATCATCCAAAAAGAACTGTCAACGTATGGACTGGACGGATATATTCAAAGGTATTGTTTGCCCAGTGCATACTTACTGGGAAGCTTAAGCTAGCCAATACTTCTGGAATTCCAGTCAAAACTTCCTCAGCTGGTTTTCCAGCCTCATGCTTAGTTACGTAGACATATTCTTCACCCTTAATTTCACGGAATTCGATATCATCTACAGTCAAGCCTTTACCACGGACAAACCCTTGCGCTGCTTTAGAGAAATTTCCTTCTGCATCCAAAGCAATTTTTTTAGAAGGTCCTTTAAAATCTTCAGTCAAATCCGTTTGTTGGTCTGCCAAGCCAAGTACGCGAACAGCCAAACGACGTGGAGTTGAAAAAGTTTGAATTCCTTCGTATGAAAGGCGGTTATTATCCAAAAAGGCTGCCATTTTTTCACCTAGTTGTTTTTCACTTGGTGTGACAACGTAGGCTGGTAACTCTTCGAGTCCTAGTTCTACTAATAAATTTTTTGCCATGTTTTTTCCTTTACAAAATTTCTTCTTTTTGATAGGCACCTTAGGTACTGGGAACGTTGCTAACTAACTTTGTGAGTCTGTGGGGAAATCTTCTGTCTTCTTGACAAAGATTTCCAACAGTCTCATCAAAGTGGATTTAGGCAACTGATTTTTGAACCCAAAGTTTCAAAAATCCCCAGATAGCAGTACGGCGGTGCCTACCCCTTTAGCAAGTCTTCGACTTGCCTCTGAGTGCCATACGGGCTCACTTTGTTCGCCCTTTTTCTATTCTTGTAACTCTTTTTATTATTCCTCTTCTGCTAGGAGTTGAGCGCGTGTAGCTTCGTCAAGAAGTGGGTAACCAAGTTTCTTGCGTTCAGCTACGAATGTTTTAGCTACTACACGGGCTAAGTTACGAATACGAGCGATATAACCAGCACGTTCTGTTACGGATACTGCTCCACGAGCATCAAGCAAGTTGAAAGTGTGTGAACATTTCAAAACGTAGTCATAGGCAGGGTGAACTAGGCCCAATTCCAAAGCACGTCCTGCTTCTTTTTCAAACTTTTCAAAGTTTTCAAGAAGCATATCTTGGTCAGAAACTTCAAAGCTGTATTTTGAATGCTCGTATTCTGGTTGAAGGAAGATTTCTCCATATTTAACGCCTGGAGCCCACTCAATATCGTAAACAGAATCTACTTCTTGGATGTAAGAAGCTAAACGCTCTAAACCATAAGTAACTTCAGCGGTAACAGGTCCAGTTGCCAAACCACCGACTTGTTGGAAGTAAGTGAACTGAGTGATTTCCATACCATCAAGCCACACTTCCCATCCAAGACCAGCTGAACCAGTTGATGGGTTTTCCCAGTTATCTTCAACGAAACGAATATCGTGTTCCAAAGGATTGATTCCCAATTTCCAATGACTCAAGGTAGAGCTCTTGGATGTTTGAAGGTGATGGTTTCATGACCACTTGGAATTGATGGTGTTGGTAAAGACGGTTTGGATTTTCCCCGTAACGACCGTCTGCTGGACGACGTGATGGCTCTACATAAGCCGCATTCCATGGCTCAGGACCAATAGCACGAAGGAAAGTATAAGGGCTCATAGTTCCCGCACCCTTTTCATTATCATAAGCCTGCATGAGCATACAACCCTGATCATTCCAGTATTGTTGCAAAGTAAGGATAATTTCCTGGAAGGTTAGTTTTTTGGACATGTTTTACTCCTTTAATTTATATTATCTTTTTAGGGTTTATTTATCAAGCAACCAAGAAAAAGCTGGATCCTGAAAAATATGACGTTTGGGAACAGCTTGTAAATTCTGATCGCATTCATCTATTGTACCTAATTTCAAAGCACAGACTTCTGGTATATTTTCTTGAACAGTGAAAAATTTGACTATGACAGTTCTGGCAGTAATAACGCTGTTTTCCTGGAGAAGAACTATACGTAACAAGCTTTTCTTTTCCATGCAATACTAGATTTTTACTGCTAACTTTGGCATTAACTGTATAGGCAGACGCAGTTGCTTTCTGACAGAATGAACAGTGGCAAAAAACTAATTCAGATAATTCCTCATCTAGAGTGTAAGTCACTGCTTTACATAAACAAGATCCTTTAAGCATTGTACTCCTTTCTACTTAGGCATTAGACGAATTCAAAAAGAACCGAATTTCAACACCCAAGCCTTGCGACTAGGGGCGTCAGAAACGCGGTTCCACCCTAATTTATTACTTCATTATTTTTTAAAATTTACCAAAAGCGCCACACTCATCTCTCAATCACCTGACTCTCACTATCACAGGCTCGCTTGGGATTTACTGATAAGATATTCTTTCTTGTCGTCTATTATAACAAAAAGGAATGAAAAAAAGTAAAATTATTTTTATCACTAGTTCTATATATTTCTTAGCCAAATTAATTTAACTGCCTCTTTTATGTCCCTTTTTGAACAAAAAGAAAAACCACTAATCCTAAGACTAGCGGTTTAATCATGTTTTTAAGCTACAAATGTAGTTGCTCTATTATTTAAGAGTAACTGAAGCTCCAGCTTCTTCCAATTTAGCTTTGATTTCTTCAGCTTCTGCAGCTGCAACGCCTTCTTTGATGACACCTGGTGCACCATCAACAAGTTCTTTAGCTTCTTTAAGACCAAGACCTGTGATTTCACGTACAACTTTGATAACGCCGACTTTCTTGTCGCCAGCGACTGTCAATTCAACGTCAAATGAATCTTTAGCGACTTCTTCAGCACCACTCAGCAGCAGCTACAGCTACAGGAGCACTGCAGTTACACCAAATTCTTCTTCGATAGCTTTTACAAGGTCGTTCAATTCAAGGATTGAAGCTTCTTTAATTTCAGCAATAATGTTTTCAATGTTCAATGCCATTGTTATTTCCTCCAAATAAGTTTATATTTTATGTTTATATTTTTGTAGCTAGGCTACGCTGCGTAGCTTAAGATTAAGCTGCGTCTTCTTTGTTGTCTGCAACCGCTTTGACTGCAAGAGCAACGTTGCGCACTGGCGCTTGAAGTACAGAAAGGAGCATAGAAAGAAGTCCTTCGCGGTTTGGAAGAGTTGCAAGAGCAACGATTTCTTCTTTTGATGCGACAGCGCCTTCGATTGCACCACCTTTGATTTCAAGTGCGTCAGCGTTTTTAGCAAAGTCGTTCAAGATTTTCGCTGGAGCGATAACATCTTCGTTAGAAAATGCTACAGCAGATGGTCCAACAAATACAGATGCAAGTTCTGCAAGTCCAGCTTTTTCAGCTGCACGACGTAAGATTGAGTTTTTAATAACTTTATACTCAACTTCGCTTCCACGAAGCTCACGACGAAGAACTGTATCTTGTTCAACTGTCAAACCACGAGCATCTACAACGACGATTGATGCAGCAGCTTTCATTTTCTCAGCTACTACGTCAACTAGTTCCGCTTTTTTAGCAATAATTGCTTCACTCATTAGTGTGTTCACCTCCGTAATTATTTTGCTTGGGGAATTTTTCCAAAAGAAAAACGCGCCCAAACCTAGACACGAAAGTACAATACGCTTCTTTTTACATGATACGTTTTGTCCTCGGTAGGATATTTATGAGTCACGCTCCCCTACTGTCTTAGGCAGTTTTTTCAAACCGTATATAAGTATAGCACATTGTAAATGATAAAGCAAGAGTTTTTTTGCTGATTTTTTTAAAAATTTTTATTTATTCTTTAACCTCATTTATAGATAATCTCCTCAAGAATCAATTTTACTTCTTGACTTGTTTGATTTTTATTGTACTATACAACTGTATATACAGAAAAAGGAGTTATTATGAATACACAAAAGAAAACACAATTCATGACCTTGACCGCATTGCTAACAGCTATCGCTATTTTTGATTCCTTTGGTGATGCCCTTTAAAATTGTCATTCCTCCCGCTTCCTACACTTTAGGAAGTCACGTTGCTATTTTTTTATCGCCATGTTTCTCTCACCATGGATGGCTATCTTTGTTATTATAGCTTCTAGTTTAGGATTTCTCATGGCTGGGTATCCGATTGTTATTGTACTTCGTGCCTTTTCCCATATCTTTTTTGGAAGTCTGGGTGCTTTCTATCTTCAAAAACATCCTCAAACCTTGGACAATAAGAAATCTTCATTGATTTTTTTAACTTTGTACTTGGTTTGGTTCATGCTATTGCTGAAGTTTTTGGCTTGTATGATCTTTTATGCTAGTACTGGAACTGACTTAAAAAATATGTTCTATGTCTTGTTTGTATTAGTTGGATTTGGTACTATTATTCATAGTATGGTAGACTATTACCTAGCCTTGGCTGTTTATAAAGCATTGAGAAAACGCCGTTAAGCGTTTAGAGAGAAGAATATGACAAAAAATCGAAAAGAAGCTCTTTTACAACTGTTAAAGGAGTCTCAAAAACCTCTAAATGGTCAAACTTTAGCAGACCGTTTTCATGTAACCCGTCAGATTATCGTTCAGGACATTGCTGTTCTACGTGCTGATGGTGCTCCGATCTTATCAACCAATCGTGGCTATATTTATAAAGAAAATAAAACCAATCCTTATGTTCACAAACTGTTTAAAGTCAAGCACGAGATGGAAGAAATTGGTCAAGAACTTCTAGCTATCGTCGATAATGGGGGACGTGTTCAGAATACCTTGATTGATCATCCTGTCTACGGAGAAATTGAAACCTTGCTTAAACTCTCTTGTCGCCGTGACGTTCAGCATTTTTTAGAGCAAGTCGAAAGGTCTGACTTTAGACCACTTTCTGAATTAACAGATGGCGTCCATTATCACCTAGTCGAAGCTGAAAATGAACAAGACCTCCTCTATATCGAGAAGGCCTTGGATAAGTTAGGTTATTTAGTAAAGGATTAGAAGGTTTTCTTTTCCCATCCATCTTCTGTACGGTGACGGTAAAAAAATTCTGATTTATCAGGAGCTTCCATCATCTCCATCAAGGGTAACATATCATAGGCCAGATCCAAGTTGGGAATCTGGTCTTTTTGCACCCAGGACACTTCTCCTTCTTCAGATGATTGGAGAGTACCGGTGAACTCAGTCGCTTTATAACAAAAGACAATATAGCGTTCACCCGAATCTAAAGGCCAATTTTTTATACCGACCAGTTGAGGATTTCGAATAGTCAGACCTGTTTCCTCGTATATCTCACGAATAACAGATTCAGCGAATGCTTCTCCATTTTCAACATGACCTCCTGGGAAAGCATAGCCAGACCAGCGATTGGTTTCAGGCGATCGATACTGCATAACCACTCGCTGCTTTTCAAGGTCTTCTATTAGACAAATATTAGTTAGAATGGTTAATTGTGCTCGAGACATACATAGACTCACTTTCTAATGTTTAATTTTCCACATACTTAACTTTAGACTTCATAATCAAAGGATTAATCAAGTCATGATATTCATGAATTTCATGGAGCATGTCCCCTCTGATAATTCTAATTTCCTTATCTTTACTATTCACCTGATAGTCTATATTGATAGGCATAGATGAATCTGGAACCATGGAAAAGAAGAAAAATGTCATGAACCAGATCAAGAGTGCAAAGAATCCGCTAAGAGCCTGAAAAATCAGATGATGCCACTGAAAAATTCTCGTTTTATAAAAGATGGTCAATGGTTGGATAAATAAGGTCAAGCAAAGACCAAAGAACCAGAGATTCCACAAGACTGGTGTAAAGGCAAAACCAAAAAGCCCTAAGATAAAATGAATCAGTACAAATACCAGGCACAAAAAGATAAATAAACCTAAATACAGTTAGATGTTTCATCATGATTGACTCCTTTTCTTTTCAATATATTTCATCACTAGAATTACAATAGATGCTAAACTGAAAAAAAGATCAGATAAGTTGCTATAGGAAACCAGATGTAACGGTGATCTAGGGACAAGAGAGAAGGTAAAAAGCCCTTACTATTTTTTTCCCACCAACTCCTAAAAATAGATGAACTATTAAACCGATACTATTAAGATAGATAAATAATTCTGCATATCTTTTTATTGTCATCCTTGTCCTAGACAAGTCAATAAACCAATAGTCAAATAATCTATAGACCAGACAAAAAAAGATTTATATATATTGGAAAAACTATAGTTAATATCTCTGTATGGTGAAGGAATAGGGAAGGCTTTTGAAAAATTAGAGTCACACCTAAACCTATTCCTAAAAAAAGACCAAGGACCAGGAAGAAAGCCTAAAAATTTATGAGAATCCAGCCAAAGCCGAAAAACTTTCTTTCCTTGAAAGATTCTTTTTTTGTATTTGACTTTCTTTTGTTACTTTTATTTGATTGTTTTTTTCCCATTTTCTTCTATTCTCTTTTTCTTTTCAATATACTTGGAAATTATAATTGTCACAATAGGCACTAGAAAGAAAATGAAATAAGTAACGAGTGGAAACCAGATATAGCGATAGTCTAATGCCCAGATCGGAAGTAATCTTCTTCCTCTTTTAGAGGTCATCCCAATCGTTAACTGTAATACACAAGCAATTCCGTTAAGATATAAAAACATTTCTGCAAAATTTTGCAAGGAAATCCATTCTTTCCTAAAGGTACGAAGGAAAGAATGATAAGATGCATTCACCAAAAGAACGATATTTAAATAAAGTGGAAAACTATAATCCAGTTCCCGATAGGTACTTGGAATAAGGGTTGTCCCGTACAATAGACATAATATTCCTAGAGCAGAAAAGAACAGAACGCTTGCATCAAGGATCCAGGCAATTGTTGAATGTTGCACAAACCACAGATTCATGCGGTCTAGTAGACCAATCTTTCGCTTTGATTTCTGGTGTTTTTTTAATGTTTTCTGTCTCTTACTTTTTTGTTTCATGATAGTTTTTTAACTTCTTCTGCTACTTTTTGGAGATGCTCTTCACGCATACTTGCTGTATTCACATCCCGTCCAACTTCACCTAGTACGCACACGCGCTTGGTTTTAATTCCACAGTGATTTAAGACCGCATTTTTCAAAACAGAGATGCCATAACTATCTGGAATGTTGATAGGACCTGAAAATACTTTGTACCACCAAGTGGGCGCCATGGAGGTTGCGTAAATACTGGCTGTTTTCCCTTTTAATAACTTTTTAAACTGCTTTCCTCTTAGATAATTCCAGATAAAACTTCCCTGGTCATTGGCAGAATAGGCAATCCCAGGTGTGAAGACACGATCAATCCAGCCTTTCATGAGGCTAGGCATACTACTCCACCAGATAGGATAAATAAAGATGAAATGATCTGCCCATTGAATTAATTCCTGAGAACGAAGGATAAATGAATCTTCTTCCATACGTTTTCGATAACCATAACGTAAAACAGGATCAAAATCTTCTTCATTAAGACTGATGACTTCAAGCTCATGGTGTCTTGAATCAATATTTTCTACAATGGTTTGAAAAATAGCCTGGCAGTAACTTTCCTTATCCGGGTGTCCATTGATGACTAGAATTTTCATTCATCTTCTCCTTCATCTCTTTGTTTCATTCTATCTATTTCACTTTTTAGACTTGATTAGTTGATAACGGTTCAAAGATTGATAGATACTTCCTTTAGGAATTTTTATTTGAAGAACACATCATCCTCAATTCCTTAACAGGTTTTCCAAGTTTAAGTATTTTTTCTTGGCCATCAAAAGTAAAACCCATTTTTTGATAGAAAGCAATGGCTCGCTTATTATCTTTCAATACCCATAAAAATATTTCAGAGAAATGATCGAGAGCAACAAATGCAGCATGCATTAACTGTTCACTCACACCTTTTCCATAGTAATCTTTTAAAACATATAAGGCAATGATTTCACCAGCTTGAATGGTCTCATCACGAAAATTTCCATAGCTGATAAATCCAACGACCTGCTTTCCATCCATAGCAATCAAGGTATTTTCTGGATATTTTTGACTAAAGAATCGACATCTTTCTAATGTCATCGTCTCCTGAAATTCCGCGGGTAAAAGATCGTCATAAGCCTCTCTCCACGTTTGCCAGTGAACGAGGGATTTCCCTTCTATCTCTTCAGGAGTTTCCATTGTTTTAATGATAATCTTCATTCGATTTATCCTATCTAATCCAACGCCTTGACTTCCAACATCATATCACGAATCT
>BNJU01003211.1_pt1 | contig 51176 bp, 49 predicted proteins | sample 8539281 | NCBI WGS metagenome assembly BNJU01 (sample SAMD00202456, study PRJDB9452) | human saliva metagenome | isolation source: human saliva | place: Japan | reverse complement strand
GATCCTTTTGGTCTTTCCTTCTGACTCACCAGCCAATTGTTTCCACCATTCTGAGAAGTATTGAAGGGATGGCTCGTAGTTTACCAAGATTTCAGTTGCATACCCTTTTACGGTAAAGAATGTTACGAACTGCTCGCATATTGGTAAGCTTCATTTTCAGCAATCTTATCTGAAGTGTAGTCTTTGCGAGCTGCATTAGCACCTTCCATAAGGGCTTTGATGTCTGCACCTGATGCAGCGATTGGAAGCAATCCAACTGCGGTCAACACTGAGAAACGTCCACCAATGTCATCTGGAACCACAAATGTTTCCCAACCGTTAGCATCTGCTTCAACCTTAACAGCACCTTTTTGGCGGTCAGTAGTTGCGTAGATCCGTTTGTTAGCTTCTTCTTGTCCGTATTTCTTCACCAAAAGTTCTTTGAAGACACGGAAAGCGATAGCTGGTTCAGTTGTTGTACCTGATTTAGAAATCACGTTTACTGAGAAGTCTTTATCTGCAACGTACTCTACCAAGTCAGCAAGGTAAGTAGATGAGATGGAGTTCCCAGCGTAAAGGATTTGTGGTGCTTTGCGTTCTTCTTTTGTTTGCAAGTTTGCAAAGTGGTGGTTCAAGAAGTCAATGGCAGCTTTCGCTCCAAGGTATGATCCACCGATACCGATCACGACCAAAACATCGCTGTCTGCTTTGATTTGTTCAGCAGCTTTCAAGATGCGGTCAAATTCTTCGCGGTCGTAGTTTTCAGGAAGGTCCAACCAACCCAAGAAGTCGCTACCAGCACCAGTTCCTTTACGGATCAATTCATCTGCTGCTGTTACTTGTGCTTGCATGTATTCCACTTCATGCGGGGCAACAAATTTGTCTAATACTTTTGAATAATCAAATTTAATATGTGACATAGTATTCCTCCAATATTTCTTCTCCTCTATGATATCGCTTTACAGGGATTTAATCAAGGGAAACCATCTTGTAAAACGTTTTCATTTGCTAATTTTTTTATTTTCACAAATCAAGCAACGACGCAATAGCAATCGTTTGCATATACCGACTTATTTTAAGCGGAACAGACAAAAAAAGAAGCTTCTTCCGAAGCTCCATTTTCACGCTATTATTCTTTGAAACCGCTAATGAATTTCAGTTAAGCAGTTTAAAACAGTAGCTGTTTGCTCAAAGCATTTCTTTGAGGTAGCGGATAAGACTTGCAGTCTTGTTTCGTTAAGGTACTTTATCGGCGACTAATCGTTCATCCCCAAATAAATTTTAGTTAAGCAATTTAACGCAGTAGCTGATTTGTTTCTTCTTTCGCTTTTTAAGCTCAGAAGAAAACATAATCAGCTTTGCGGGGATGGAACTACGAACAAACGTTCTGTTCCACTCCCATCCATTGCTCTAGGATTCGTCTACATCCCTTGAACTTGACTCTATAGATATTTCGAACGTAGTTCTCGCTTTGCTCGAACTGCGTCAATGTACCTAAGTTCATCCGCGTCCGTTGGACTTGATTCACTAAGGTACATAGAAAAAGAGCACACAGTTCACTTCGCTTAGGGCTGCTGGATTCCTCCCCTGACCCGCTTCACGCAGAACTGTTGCTCCGATAGGTATTATATCATAATTTAGTCGATTTGCAAAGGACTGGTTTTTATTCTTGTGTTTCAGTCTTGGTTGCGAGCTTAGCTTGTTTTTTTCGTTCCCGCCCTTGGCGGAAAAAGGTCTGCATAATGGCTGCACATTCTGTTTCCAAGATTCCTGTTTCTACTTCGACTCGGTGATTGAGACGTTCATCTGTCAAAATGTCGTAGAGACTCCCTGCTCCACCGAACTTCTGATTGGTCGCACCATAAATCACCTGGGGAATTCGAGCCAGTCCAATGGCGCCACTGCACATGACACAGGGTTCAATGGTCACAAAAAGAGTCGTATCCAGCAATCTCCAACTCTCTTCCTGCTGATTAGCTTCTTCGATCGCCATCACCTCTGCATGCATGATGGCCCGCTGCAATTCTTCTCGCGCGTTGTGGCCACGTCCAATGATCTCGCCGTCTTTGACAATGACACAGCCAATAGGAATTTCCTCATGGGCCAAGGCGATTTCTGCCTCTTTCAGTGCCTCCCGCATAAAGGATTCTTTCTCCTCAATCGTGTAGTCTCTCACCCTGTCTCCTCTCAATCTCCTCATTTCTAGTTCTATTATATGATGAAGACACAAAAAAAGCCACCTATGGGTGACTTCTTATAGGGAGGTATTATGAAAAAAAGTTTGGATTCTAAACAAAGTTAGGAGGTCTTTGTTTATGATCCTAGTATAAACCACAGGACTTAAAGTAATCTTAAGAAGAAAAAAGTTGAGAGAGAACTCCCAACTTTTATTTGATTATTTACTTGACCAGACACTTTCCAAAGATATTGGTTTGGTCACGATCTGGTCCGACTGAGAAGGTCGAAATGCGCACACCAACCAATTCACCGATCCGGCGGACATAGTTGCGGGCATTTTCTGGAAGCTCATCCAAGTGGCGGACACCAGTGATGTCTTCTGACCAACCTGGCAATTCTTCATAGATTGGTTTGCAACGTTTGAGTTGCTCCAAGCTTGCTGGGTAGTGGTCGATGCGTTCTCCATCCAAGTCGTAGGCCACACAGATCTTCACCGTATCCAAGCCTGACAAAACGTCGATGGAGTTCAAGCTAAGGTTGGTAATTCCTGATACACGACGGCTATGGCGCATGACAACTGAGTCAAACCAACCAACACGACGAGGACGACCTGTTGTTGTCCCATACTCATGGCCGACTTCACGGATCCGATCACCCACTTCATCGAAGAGCTCCGTAGGGAATGGGCCATCACCAACACGGCTGGTATAGGCTTTACATACACCGACAACCTTATCGATCTTACTTGGGCCGACACCTGATCCGATGGTCACCCCACCTGCGACTGGGTTTGAAGAGGTTACAAATGGATAGGTTCCTTGGTCGATATCCAACATAACCCCTTGGGCTCCTTCAAAGAGCACGCGCTTGCCGTTATCCAAAGCATCGTTCAAGATGACAGAAGTATCGGTTACATATTGTTTGATTTGTTGACCATATTCATAGTATTCTTCGAAGATATCGTCAAATGAAAGAGCCTCTGCATCATAGAGTTTAGTAAATTGACGATTCTTTTCTTCCAAGTTGATGCGAAGGCGTTCCGCAAAAACATCGCGATCTAAAAGATCCGCGATCCGGATTCCCACACGTGCAGCCTTATCCATATAGGCTGGTCCAATCCCTTTGATGGTCGTTCCAATCTTGTTGTCGCCTTTAGACTCTTCTTGGAGACGGTCCAATTCGATGTGGTAAGGAAGGATGACATGGGCACGGTCAGAGATTCGAAGGTTATCTGTTGTTACCCCTTCTTCATGAAGATAAGCCAACTCTTTGACCAATGATTTCGGATTGACTACTACCCCATTTCCAATCACAGAGATCTTTTTCAGGGAAGAAGATACCAGAAGGAATCAAGTGCAACTTGAACTTTTTGCCATCGATCACGATGGTGTGGCCGGCATTGTCCCCACCTTGGTAGCGAGCAATGACTTCTGCATTGGCTGATAGGAAGTCTGTAATCTTCCCTTTTCCTTCATCACCCCATTGGGTTCCTACTACAACAACTGATGTCATAATTCTTTTTCATATACCATAGATAGTTGCCTATCTATGCCTTTCTTCAAACTAAGGGCAGGAGTCTCACCTGCAAGTTTGTCTTACACTCTATTATAAGAAATTTCCTCGTTTTTTTCAAGGTTGGCTATTTCTTTGCTTGGTTTTTTACCCTTAAAATCCGCTTCTCATTTTCCGAACATCCATCTTTTGATCGTCATTTTTAACGTTAAAGAATGATTGTTCGTCTTTTGCCTTCTTTACTTCCTAAAACAGATCCTATTCTATTCAGTTTCTAAGCGAAGCTCTCCCCTGAAAGATTTTATCCCTTCACCGTCTAAATAAATCAAGTTACTCCCTTCACCTCTTTTCCTTTTTTATGCTAAAATAGAAGCTATGGACAAAATTATTAAAACTATCTCAGAAAGTGGCTCCTTCCGTGCCTTTGTACTAGACAGTACTGAGACCGTGCGAGCAGCCCAAGAATACCATCAAACACAAGCAAGCTCAACAGTGGCCCTCGGTCGAACCCTCATCGCTAGTCAAATTCTGGCAGCCAACGAAAAGGGAAACACCAAGATGACGGTGAAAATCCTCGGTACTAGCTCACTGGGTGCTATTATCACTGTGGCAGATACACAAGGAAACGTCAAAGGCTACGTGCAAAATCCTGGTGTGGATATCAAGAAAACAGCGACCGGTGAAGTTGTGGTCGGACCATTTGTCGGAAATGGGGAATTCTTAGTGATTACCGACTATGGCACAGGCAATCCTTACCACTCCATGACGCCCCTGGTCACTGGAGAAATCGGTGAAGACCTGGCTTATTACTTGACTGAAAGCCAACAAACCCCATCTGCAGTTGGACTCAATGTCCTACTTGATGAAGAAGACAAGGTCAAGGTTGCGGGTGGTTTCTTGGTCCAGGTCTTGCCAAATGCCAAGGAAGAAGAAATTGTCCGCTTCGAAAAACGGATCCAAGAAATGCCAGCCATTTCTACTCTTTTAGCCTCTGACGACCATATTGAATCCCTTCTTGCTGCCATCTATGGCGAAGAGCCATACAAACGTCTCTCTGAAGATGAACTTCGTTTCCAATGCGACTGTAGCAAGGAACGCTTCATGGATGCCCTGGCTAGCTTACCAGTCAAAGACCTTCAAGAAATGAAGGACGAAGACCATGGCGCTGAAATTACTTGCCAATTCTGTCAGACAACGTACCACTTTGATGAAAACGACTTGGAGGAACTCATTCGTGACAAATCTTAATACACCTTTTATGATTGGGAACGTCGAGATCCCAAACCGGACGGTCCTAGCACCTATGGCCGGAGTGACCAACTCAGCTTTCCGGACGATTGCGAAAGAACTCGGAGCAGGGCTTGTGGTCATGGAAATGGTCTCTGACAAAGGGATCCAATACAACAACGAAAAGACCCTGCATATGCTCCATATCGATGAGGGAGAAAATCCTGTATCGATCCAGCTCTTTGGTAGCGATGAAGATAGCTTAGCACGCGCGGCAGAATTCATCCAAGAAAACACCAAGACCGATATCGTGGATATCAACATGGGCTGCCCAGTCAATAAAATCGTGAAAAATGAAGCGGGTGCTATGTGGCTCAAAGACCCAGACAAGATCTACTCCATTATCAATAAGGTTCAGTCTGTCCTTGATATCCCCCTCACTGTTAAAATGCGGACAGGTTGGTCAGACCCTTCTCTAGCAGTTGAGAATGCCCTCGCAGCTGAAGCCGCAGGTGTCTCTGCCCTTGCCATGCATGGACGGACTCGGGAACAAATGTATACGGGGCATGCGGATCTTGAGACCCTTCACAAGGTTGCGCAAGCTCTGACCAAGATTCCATTTATTGCAAACGGAGACATCCGTACGGTTCAAGAAGCGAAACAACGCATCGAAGAAGTCGGTGCCGACGCGGTCATGATTGGCCGTGCCGCTATGGGCAATCCTTACCTCTTCAATCAAATCAATCATTACTTTGAAACAGGAGAGATCCTGCCTGATTTAACCTTCGAAGACAAGATGAAGATTGCTTATGAGCATCTGAAACGCTTGATTGATCTCAAGGGCGAGCACATTGCCGTCCGCGAATTCCGTGGACTGGCCCCTCACTACCTCCGTGGAACATCTGGCGCTGCCAAACTACGCGGAGCCATTTCGCAAGCAAATAGCCTAGCTGAAATTGAAGAACTCTTACAAATTGAAAAATCTTAATGACAAAAACAGCATCGACATTGATGCTGTTTAAAATATATACAACTTATTTTTTTAACATAAACTAGCTAGCTGGTTTTTTTCAAAAAAACTGACTTAAATTTTTTTGAGTCAGTTAAGTAAATCTAAAACTTTCCGCTGTGAGAAAAGTGCCTGAAACAATTGTGTTTCAGGCACTCGGAATTATTGAGACCTTAGGCTCAATGATTAGTCATGGAACTTTGAAGAAGTTCGCTGACGTCCGTTCTCACTAAGGAAAGTTTTTAGAAGAACTTAACTCCATCTGACAGCATCAACTTTGATGCTGTTTTTTTGTCTATTATTCTTCCTCTTGAGCTTCGCTTTCTTTCCAGCGATAGGTCTTGCGTGGTTTTTCTTAGGCACCCGCTTGACTCCTACCTCTTCAACATAGGAACCGTAGGGTCACAAGGAAATTATTGGTCAAAAATTTCTTTATCTGGATGGATCAGATTCACCAACTCAGTTTGCTTCGTATACGGTGAAAGGCTCTTCTAGGAGATGGAGGAATGTTGGATTCAGGCCAAGCGCCCTTGGATCCGCTTGATGGATTCTTGGACAATCTCATAGTGGTCAAAGGCAAAATCTTCAGCCGTCAAGACACGTCCGTCTAGGGAACATTCCCCATGTTTGAAGTCCACATCGAGAAAGAGAACTTCTTTGGCATCATCTCCAGCTCGGACCATATCTACTGCTACAGCTGGCAAATAAACCAAGTGAGCAATGGTAATGACCCAACCCCGAGGGTCCCGACCAGGAGTAGAGACTGTCATTAGTTGCTCTACCTTTTGAGGGGTCAATTCTAGTCCAACTTCTTCCTGGACTTCACGGATACAAGCCTGGATAGCATCTTCATGCTTTTGCAAGAATCCTCCAACCAAGGCCACCCGATGCTGACAAGGATGCGTTTTCCGACGAATCACTAAGAGTTTTAGGCGCCCCTCCACAAAGCAGTAGGCCACCATATCTGCTGTCACACTTGGATTTTCATAGGTAGGTTGATCCTGCTCCTTGTACCAGCGGAGAAATTCTTCCTCGCTGACGATCGTTTCGTAGTATTCCTTTTCGTTCATTCCTTCCGGAATGCTTGTTGCTATCATTTAAGCAACCTCCTTTTTCACAGCTTTGCTCCATTGGTACCAACCAACCAAACTATTAAGAGTATAGACCCAATACATTCCCTGAATATGGATGCTTTCTCCCCACCAGAGGTAGATACTGAAGAGGTTGGTCGCAATCCAGAAAATCCACTGTTCGCGATAGAGACCGGTCATGAGAAGTTGGCCGACTCCATTGGTCGCATCTGTCACACTATCCCGGAAAGGTCGGGCGCTGTGGATGCTTTTATAGGCATAGCCCATCCCGATCCAAATGAGAGCGGTTAGGACCAGATACTTGATCCATTCCATTAAGGTTAATTTCTTGGCCTCAAAGTGAGATTCTTCTGCATCCCCCTGATCATTGATCCGATTCGACAACCAGACATAGAGACCAATTGGTTTGCATCACGAAGAAGTACAGAGTCGTCAGAACTTCTCCATAGAAGTTTTTTTGTTCAAGGCTAGGACGAGGTAAATTGCTGAGTTTACTGCTCCAAAGAGATAGTTACTAGCCCGACCTTCTGCTACTAGTATAACACAAACGATTCCTGTCCAGGAGGCAAAGAGCCCTAACCAATCGTGACTTGCTTCCTGATTGGTAAACTCTAGGACAAAGGGCACGCTAGATAAAAGCAAGCAAATAGAGCCATTGTGTCAAAGTGCGACCAGCGAATAGGTCTTTCCAAAGGAGTTTCATAATCCCTACGAAGCCAAGTTTGCCAGCTTCTCGATGAACATTTTTTAAATGCTCCCCAAATGTTTGAATTTTTTCTTGTAGTCGTTTCATGCTGCTTCTCCTTTAATCAGCTTGATAAATCGTATCGATGACACGCTTCGCTTCTTCGTAATTCCCCAAGTAGTCTTGCCCGAGATAAGCTGTTGGAATATCTGAGAGGTATTGGTGGCGGAGCTGATCCAGGTGATTTGAAAAACTGTTACGAATTTCGTCATCTGCCATGGTCATATCACGGAAGCCATCATTGACATAGGATCCAATCGGTTGAACAAATAAGATCAAGTCCCATTTTTCCTTAGCTAAGATACTGACAAATAGATTGTCAAAGGTATCCGTCATACTGGTCTCTGGGCCTTCTACCTCCATATAGTAGTCGTAATAGCCCTTCGTTACCAGAGAGTTGGTATCCGCAATGACCAGGCCTCGATTGGCACTACTATCAATCAATTTAGAGGTTTGATCGTATTGCCCCAACAAGAGGTAATAATAATCTTTGGGTGTCAGTTCATCATCCCTCACATTATTTTTAATCTGGTACTCACGAGCATATTCTAAGCTCACTGGTGCATCATAGAAGCGGGCCAAATCTTTTGCCAAGGTCGTTTTCCCATTGCTAGCACTCCCCATGATGAGGACTTTCTTCGTGAACTGACGGCGGAAGGGTTGGGCAATGTATTTCCAATACTTGCTCGGGTTCTCTCTGATGAGGGTCCCTGAAATGCCAAACTGACGTTCTTGTAGGTGAGCTTGAAATCCTCTGGCTTCAAGCTCCTCTTGATACGTTTTTTCTCCAACAAAGAAGATGAGTTCTTCTCTGGCTTCATTATATTGGATTGTTTCAAGAGCTGTCTTTAACCAAGGTTCCCATCCCAAGGGATAGCGAGGAAGTTCTGTCTCATCGAGTTTATAAATCTGAGTGAGTTCATCATTTGAAAAACCTTCTCGAATATAGCGAAAACGTTTTTGCAAAGGAAGGCCAACTTCTTCTCCTCGGTCACCTTTGTAACCAGAGACAATCACACAAACGCGGTCACATTGGCGTTTTGCCCGTTGAATTAAATCAATATGCCCTTGATGAAGGGGGCAAACGTTCCAAATACCACTGCCACTCTTTCTTTCATCTAACTGGCTCCTTTATCATAATGTCAAAAACATGTTTTGCTTATGATTTTATTATAAACTATAATTTCAATCTGTCAATACCTTTTTATAAAAAAATATAATTTTATAAAACAAAAATTAAAAAGATTCAACTCTGTATGTTATTATACAGAATTGAATCTCTGATTTCAATCATTTTTAATTTTCTCAGTGACGAGCTATTATTCCCGAAGCAAGGCATGCATGGCCATTTTCTGTCACTTGAACACTTGCCAGTTGTCCATCTTGACCAACGACTATATCCAAGCTAGTCGCAGATCCATCTTGGGCGGAAATCAAGCCAGCATGATAATGACCTTGATCCAAGTTGTATTCATAGCTTCCAATCGTATAGCCCACTGCATCGCCACCTGGAGTTTGTATGGTCACTTGGCCTCCTTGCCCGATCGTTACACCTGTATCGCGACCGTCGGTCCAACTACCTATTGCTCCAGAATAATCCCCTGAGGCATAAGTTAATACACCTTTATAGCGTGGGTTCTCTGTCTTAGAGGCTTGCTCTTTTGCAGTCGTGCGACCTTCCTCCAAGCTAGGTAGTTTTGGTTTTTCAGGTGCTGGGGTCACTGCTGGATGTGTTTCTTTGGAAGGAGTTGGGGCCAGGCCTTGACTGACTTCTGGAACTCTTGGTGTCACCGGAGTTGACGGAGTCTCTTGGCTCGCTTGTGTTTCACTCGAAGCGATGGCAGGAGTTTTTGCCACTTCTGCGCTTTGTTGGCTTTGTGTGGTTTTGCCTGTAGCCTTTTTCTCTTCTTTTTTACTCGTAGAGCTTTGTTTCACTTGCTCAATTTTACTAGTTGAAGATGGACTGGTTTCCTTTTTCTTTTCTGATCCACAGGCGCTTAATAAAAGAGCAGCGGTTAAAGCAAGGGTTGATAGACTAAAGAGGATTCCTTTCGTTTTCATGATCACACCTCGTGTTTGTAATATTTGTTACATTTTGTAATATAATTGTAACAATAATCTATGAGTAAGTCAAGTGAATTTTCTATCCATCTCCCAAAATAGAAACTAGTTTCAAAAAAAGAGTGAACTCCTGGAGAGTCCTCCAATCATTCACTCTTTTTCTTATTGATAGACTTCTTGATAAAATTCGATGGTATCTCCATCTTGGACAGTCGTTTCTGCTGCCTCTTTTGGTGCCATCTCTCCATTGATCTTGTACATCCAATAGAGCCCCTTGCTTTCATCCTGGGCTACGCCATCGATCGAGGTGATGAGTCCACTCTTCTCCTCAATTTTGTAGTTAGCTTTCAGGACTTCCATCAGGTTAGATTTTTCTGCAACCTTTAAGGTCTTGCTTTGAGCTTCTTGACCTTCAGGGGCGATACTGACCGTAATGGTAATTTGTTTTCTTTAGCTACTTGTGAGCTAGAAGCTGAGTTTTTCCGTGGTCGATGGTGTGCTTTGTCCGCAACTGACCAATACAAGAGCCGTTAGGACAGCAAACAAGCTATAAAGTGTTTTTCATGATACAATCTCCCTAAATACTACATAAAGTAGAGGTAAAAACAGGCGGTGGAAAAGGCATGGGCCAGGTTAAAGCTAAAGCCATTCACCAGGGCATAGGTCCACCAGGGCATATGATAGAGGACAGCATAAAGACTGTCAATCACTATCCCGTAAAGAAAGGATAAAATGCCGACCACTAGAGTCTGGACTTGCAAAGACAAGTGGCGGTAAAGTCCCCGCCAAAGAGTCAAGAGGAGGCTAAAGGCCAGTATCTGAGCGAGCACCACTGGGCTCATCCCCAAGAGAAAAGCCGAGGTAAACATGGTGACCGCCATCGCCAAACAGGCAAATTGCCAGTCTTCAAATAGCACCAGTAAAAAGAAAATGGCACTAATGGGTTGGACATTGGGCAAGAAGGCAAAGGCTTGTCTCAGCACCACACAGAGGGCTGCTAAGAGGGTGATTCGGGTCAAGCGTTTGAGAGGCACTGCATATCCTCCTAGTCAATCGTGAAGTTAAGCTGACCAGACTTGACACCTACCTTGAGGGTTTTGCCCTTCAGCCACTTCTCCTCTCAAGAGGATCTCTGCCAAAATGGTCTTCCACTTGGGTCTGGATGATCCGGCGCAAAGGACGTGCTCCCATCTCTGGATCATATCCGTGAGTTGCCAACCATTTAAGGGCAGACGCTTGAAATTTCAGAGCAATGCCCTTCTCTGCTAGAGATTGAACCAGCGGTTTCACCATAATCTTGACAATCTCATGCATTTGGTCACTGGTCAAGCTATGGAAGACAACCTTCTCATCAATCCGGTTGATAAACTCTGGGCGATAGGTCTTCTTCAATTCTTCGAAGATGCGTTTCTCCATATTGGCTTGGTCAAAGCGAATATCCTTAGCGCCAAAACCAACTGTCTTATCATCTCGTAAAGCGGTAGCTCCCAAGTTTGAGGTCATGATAATAATCGTATTGGAGAAATCTACCTTGCGTCCCTTGCTATCAGTTAAGACCCCATCATCCAGAACTTGCAAGAGAACGTTAAAGATATCCGGATGGGCTTTTTCCACCTCATCAAACAAGAGGACTGAGTAAGGTTTGTTGCGGACTTTTTCCGTCAACTCGCCCCCTTCTTCATAACCGACATAGCCTGGAGGAGCTCCGTTGAGACGACTGGCCGCAAATTTCTCCATGTATTCACTCATATCAAAGCGGATCAAAGCAGACTCATCATCAAAGAGGACCTCTGCAAGGGCCTTGGCTAGCTCGGTTTTCCCGACCCCAGTCGGACCGAGAAAGAGGAAGGAACCAATTGGCCGTTTGTGAGACCGGATTCCCGACTGATTGCGACGAATCGCTCGGCTGATACTTGAGACAGCCTGATCCTGACCAATCACGCGCTTATGAAGTTCTGCTTCCAATTCAAGGTATTTCTTAGTCACTGTTTGGGTTAGTTTCTCCACAGGAATGCCTGACAATTGACTGAGCGTCTTCAGGATATCCTCTTCCTTGACTTCTAGCTGGTAGCCTTTCGGACTAGCGTCTTCTTTTAGCAACTGAGCAACTTTTTTCCACTGCCCCTTGAGCAAGGCTTGATCAGCAGCTGTCAAATCGGACTGAAGCCCCGCTTGAGGCCCCTTGTTTTGCACGGTTGCTGTCGCCTCATCCAAGAGGTCAATGGCCGAATCAGGCAAGAGGCGACTGGTCAAATAACGATTGGCAAAGACAACAGCTGTCTCAATAGCTGCATCCGTAATATGGACGCGGTGGTGACGCTCATAGGTCTTCTTGAGCCCTTGCAAAATCGCGATGCTATCTGTAACAGAGGGTTGCTCAATCAAGACCTTAGCAAAGCGTCGTGAAAGAGCAGCGTCTTTTTCAATGTGTTTTTGGTATTCTTCTTGCGTAGTGGCTCCTACGGTCCGTAGAGTTCCGCGAGCTAAGGCCGGCTTCAAGATATTGGTCGCATCCAAGGTAGAGTCAATCCCAGAGCCAGACCCCATAATGGTATGGAGCTCATCAATAAAGAGAATGACATGACCATCTTCTTCGATATCATTGATGATGTTGTTCATCCGCTCTTCAAAATCTCCACGGAACCGCGTCCCTGCGACAACATTCATCAAGTCCAATTCTAGGACCCGCATTTTAGCTAGTTCCGTTGGAACATCGCCGCTGGCAATCCGTTGGGCCAAGCCCAAGGCTAGAGCGGTCTTTCCGACACCGGCATCACCGACAAGGACTGGGTTGTTTTTCGTTTTGCGGCTCAAAATCTGAATCATCCGCGAGATTTCTTGACCCCGGCCAATCACCGGTTCCAAACTGCCATTGCGAGCCATTTCTGTCAGATCTCGGGTGTAGTCTTCCAAACCACCGCTGGTAGAGGCTGGCATGCCCATCATATTTCCCATGGTTTGACGATTTGGTTGCTGGGCACGATAGAGCGAACGGATAGCTTTCACAGCTTCCTTGTCCCAACCTGCTCGTTGTTCCAAGCTCTTACGAAGCTCGACGATTTTAATGCCCTCTTCCTGATCATCATAGCGGAAGCCAACATACTCCAATACTTGAGAAGCCAAGGTTCCCCGCTCTAGTAAGAGCGCCAAGAGGACATGCTCCGTTCCAAGACTTTTGGCATGGACTGCTTGAGCAATCTCTTGCGCACGATTCATGATTTCTTCGACACGGAAAGAAAAAGGGAAGACATCATAGCGCCCCTCTTCTTGATACAGTTGCCCTGTAATATGTTCCGTCGCATCTTGAAACTCATCAATTTGTAGTGGATAGTCGCTTAAGACGGAACCAGCTACACTGTATGGATTATTGCCCAAAGCGACTAAGATATGCCAAGTATCGAGTGTCTGGCCTGTAAAATGGCCTGCTAAGACTTGTGCAGCTTCAATACTTTCTAATAGGGCTTTTGAATAGTTCATCAGAATATTATAGTCCCTTTCTATCAACTTGTTGGATGATCTTTTGGACGATGCTAGATCGAATGCGATCAGCTTCCATTCCTAGAACTTCATCTGTTGCCGTCACAAAAAGAAGTTCAATCTCTCTTTGAGTTAAGAGTTTTTGTTCATAGAGCATTTGCAACAGATCCCAAAAAATCGTCTGACTAATGTGCTCTCCAATACTGTCACGAAGTTCTTTCAGCATTTGATGTTGGTCTGAAAATTGAACCTTTCCAATGCGGATATAGCCCCCGCCACCTCGTTTACTCTCTACAATATAGCCTCGACTTTCAGTAAAGCGGGTCTTAATGACATAATTAATTTGACTTGGGACAACTTTGAAAACATCAGCTAATTCACTTCGCTTGATCTCTGCAATTCCTGCTTGCGATAGCAAGGCCTTGATATAGGCTTCAATACTATCAGATGTATTTTTATTTCCCATAACTCTCCCTTCCCTTTTCGATGATTGTAATTGGTACTCCAATACCTTTCTGTTGATGTCTTGACTTGGAAAAGTCGGACGACAAACCTATTTTCTCAAGATTGACCTTATTTGACTATTATACAATTTTTATGACGGTAAATAAAGCAATTACACTATTGAACTGTTAGAGAAGACGAGGATTGTCAATGAAAGAGGGAAAAAGCCTCAAAAAAGAGGCTGGGATATCCCAACCTCTTGTGAGAAGAATCAACTACTCTTTCCGACGAGCGAATTTCACTCTTCCGCCTAAGAGACCTAAACTAAGAACTCCTAGCCACGCAATCATGCCACTTTCTTTTGTACCAGTTTGAGGCAGTTTACCTTCCGCTTGTAGAGAAGGACTTTCACCCTCTTCTTCTACTGGATGCTCGGCAGTCAAAGCAGGAGTTGTTTCCGGAGTCGTCTCTTTCAGAAGAACCGGAGTTTCTTTCTCTTTTTTATCTTCTATTGGCGAAAGAGGGGCCTGCACTTGCAAGTCTTTGCTTGAAGTTGCAGGGATTATTGAAGTCGGCAGATCAGGTGTCACAGGTCTTTCTTCTACCTCACCTGTTCCGACTTCTGTAATTTGGTCCTGGGCTTCCACTTCGACAAAGGCATCGACTTCTGTCCGAATTTCTTTGCCTTCTTCTTGTCGAACCTCGATCAACTTCAATTTACGACCTACTTGCCCTGCTTGAAGGATCCGGCTTTCCCCCTTAGCTAAGTCCTTGTTCTCACGCGTTTGAAGATTGAATGGAATCTCCTCTGCTTCTATGAGAAGCTCTGGCTTTTCAAGAATCAAGTCCCGAACACCTTCGTCTGGACGTGTTTGTGTTAATGGTTCATAATTTTGAACATTTTCTAAGATGGTTTCAAGGGCTTCCACTTGATTCGCTGCAGCAACCAAATCTGGTTGCTCTTGATTCAACAACTGAGTCAACTGAGTCAATTGATGTTGAATAGTCGGTTTGAGGTCTGCTTTCAAGCGATCGAGAGAAGTAGCCTTGATCTTTTCTACTCCTTCTTTGATAATCTGTTGTAACTCTTCTTGACTGAGCAACTGACTATCTTTTCCTGATAGGACAAACCGGTCTACCTGGATGGCTCTAGATGACTGAGGATCATTGAGGGCTGGATCTAGGTGCAAGCGTAGCTGGTGGTATCCTTTTGCTAGACCTTGCAGATTGACCAAACTCTGATCGAGCTTGCGTTGGTCTCCATAGCCACTGAAGTAATGATCGCCTTCAATCTCATAATCATGACCACGCCCTTCTTCAAAGGCGATTTCTTTTCCGTCTAGGGTGACGCTGTAGAGACCATGGCTTGGAGCAACCACTCCTCGAACCTCCACACCAGTTCCCTTAAAGGTGATGGTCACATCAATGTGTTTCTTGCCTTCCTCATCGGTCACTTGGTTAAAGCTAGACCAGGATTCTGTTCCATTTGAGAAGTTTTGATTATCTGTCTCATGATGCCAGCCTTGGCTGTAGTGCAGTTTTGGATCTTGGTCATCCACTTCTTTGCGATTTTCTGGAAGCAGGTCCTCGTTCATCACTTGGACTGTCAGCTCTGGAATAAAGCCGACCAGACTTCCTTGATCCGGATGCAACAATTTGACCTTAAAGTCATAGACATCTGTCGCCTTGCCTGCGAAATCAAGGGTTGGGACTTGGACTGTTTTTTCTGTCTCTCCATCTGCAAACTCGAGAGTGACATTGGTATCTTTATAAACCTTGCCATGAACCCCTGTTCCTGGTTCTGTGATTAATTTAAGACTAGCGCTTCCTTTAGAACCGCCTTTTCTCTTGACGACGACTTGCGCTGGGTCGCCTTTCTTAACGGCTAGGGTTGGCTGAGCAAACTCAAAGAGACCCTTTTCTTGGTTATTGAGGGCATAAATCCCTTCCGTTGCGATCGCATCTCCCTTGCTATTGACCAAGGTCAAAGTATGGGCTCCTGCTTTCAAATCCGGTGTTTCATAAACCTTTTGGCTGCGTTTGCGGGTTGGACTTTGGGTATTAACCGTCGCTAGTTTTTGGCCATCGACATAGACATCCATTTCCCCATGACCAGGGTCGACAGTTGCGACGACATAGGCTTTGGTCCCTTCAAAATGGTAGGTTGCAGAAGCTCCCTTTTCCTTGGTCCACATAGAGGTGCCTCGAACGCCTTCTCCCTCTTCATTCCATTGGCTATTGGCACGGTCAGCAGTCCGGTCAGAATGATAGGCCAAACCAAGCGGATAGCCATCCGTTTCTTCAATGCTAGCTGGCGTCTTATAGACAGAGACGCCGTTCAAGATTGGAGTGGCTTGGGCATCGGTGATGGACACCCGGAGGTAGCGACTATCAACTGGTTGCCCTTTGATCAAACGGCGGTATCCAACGGTTGACCCAGCCCCAAAAGGAACCCATTGCCCATTCACCGCTACATCGATGGTGAAACCGGAAATCCGTTGGCCTTTCTCGATGGTTTCTTTGAGCTCTACCACATCAAAATGTTGCTCTTTTCCAAGATCGAGGACAAAAGATCCGGTCTTGGCATCATCGGCAGGTGCCCAACTGGTCTTCTCATCTCCATCCGTCAAATGGCTGGCTGAGTAATGAGAATTGCGCCGTGTCGAGTCAGCTTCTACCAAAGCGCCCGTCGCATAGTCCACGCTGTAGAGTTGATCCAAGGTCTGGCGGAATTCTTTCAAACGGGCTACATCGGCATCCGCAAATTTCCCATCTTGATTCGGTGGAATATTGAGCAAAAGCGGGGTTCCACGGCCGACCGATTTGAAGTAAATGTCCATCAATTCGCGTAAAGACTTAGGCTCTTGATTGTCATGGTAGAACCAGCCGGAGCGAATAGAAACATCCGCTTCTCCCACTGAGTATTGCTTCCCTTCCGGATCCCCGTGATTGAGGTAACTATTCGATGGATTGTTGCGAATCTTATCTGGATTGACCTTATGCCAAACTGGATCTCCGGCAATCCCCTTTTCATTTCCGATCCAACGAACATTGGTTGGCTCAGCTGAGAAGATGGCAATATCTCCTTGGGCCTTACGAATGGCATCAAACCACTTATCAAAGGTATAGGTGACTTTTTGAGCCCCATCGCCACGCGCTCCATCCATCCAGACTTCTACGAACTTGCCCTTGTTTCCATATTTTGGATCTTCAAGAATTTCTTTGAGCTGGTTGAGATAGTATTCGTTGTATTGGTCCTCTGTATCCACATGGTAGAGCGGGCTGTGAGCATCCCAAGGCGAGAGGTAGACCCCCATATCCATGTCATACTTGCTGGCAGAAGCAGAAACCTCGGCTAGGATATCGCCTTTCCCTTCCTTCCAACCGCTTTTAGCAATGGTATGGTCGGTGTATTTGGATGGGTACAAGAGGAAGCCATCGTGGTGCTTGACGACCATGATGGTTCGTTTGAAGCCCGCGTCTTTCAGGGTTTTGATCCACTGATCGGTATCCAGATGCTCTGGATAGAAATAATAAGGGTCTTCTTGCCCATCTCCCCACTCACGATCGTAGTAAGTATTCATCCCAAAGTGGATGAAAGCTGCTAGTTCTTCGCGGTGGTATTGCATCTGAGCCTTGCTTGGAAGTGGTCCATAATCCGCAATCTCAGGCTCCTCATCTAGAGAAGTGGCTGGTTGGCTTGCTTCTGTCCCTTGGCTAACTGCGCGATTTTCTTTCTCACTAGTAGCTGATGAGGACTGTTCTGATTCTTCTTGGTGCTCGTTCACAGTTTTCTCCTCCTTTCCTTGATCCCCTGCATCGCTCGTTTCGACACGTTCTTCACGCGGTTCACTATTCTCAGCTTGTTCCTCTGCGTAACTGGTAGTAGCTCCTAAAAAACAAGTCGCTACGACTACCGAGCAGACGCCTACTGAGAGTTTACGAATACCAAATCGATTTCTCTTATCAAATAATCTTTTTCCCATATTCCATTCCTTTATGTCATCAGGTAAAGAGGGTGGAGACTCTCCCCATCCTCTTTCTGTTACCTGTGAACTTTTTCACCGTATGTTTACTTGTTTATCCAGTTTTTTTACTTGGCCTTATCGGCTCTTTTTTTCTTATCATCCAGCACAGCACTGGCAAGGCCTGCCACTAGGAGACCTGCTACAAGGCTTGCGACGCTTTCTTCCGTTCCCGTATTTGGTAATCTACCTTCGGAAACTGAAGTTACTGAAACTGCTGGTGTTTGAGCTGTTTTCTCGACTTCCTTCCCTGCTGCATTTGTCTCTTCATGATGCACCCCTTTAACCTCAAGAGATGGCTTAGGGAGTAGTTGCCTGCACTGGTCTTTCTGAAACTGGCGCATGAGGAACTTCTGGGTTCGGATGCGGTTCTGGCTGTGGCTCTGGTTGTGGATGCGGTTCTGGCTGTGGTTCTGGTTGTGGAGTGTCTGGAAGAGCTTCTTTAGTACCCACCTCTGTAATTTCTGCCACTGGCTCTAGTTCTACAAAGGCATCCAGTTCCTTCCGGCTTTCCACACCATTGTCTTGAGAGACTTCCACCAAGCGTAATTTGCGGCCTTTTTGTCCTTCTTGAACCACACGCTTCTCACCCTTCTGAAGATCCGCATTTGGACGTTCTAGGCGCTCAAAGTCAAGTTCTTCTGAATCAATCACCAACTCTGGCTTGGTATGAACCAGATTCTTAACCCCTTCTTCAGGAATGGCCGAGCCTGTAGGAAGCGGACTTCCTGGTAATGTGAGGGAAGTCACCTCTACTGGAAGACCATGCAGACTGGCTATTGATCCTGAACCAAGTCCTATCACGCTTGCACCCGCATCATTTCTACCAGCCTTAAAGAGGAGGGTATGAGCGTCTTTTGCGTTACAAAGGAAAGGCTATTTCCATTTGAAAGGGTAAGAGTCGTTGGCTCTGTTACCAAGACTTCATGGTTGAAGCTTACTGCCAACAGTCCTTCTTCTGTTTCTTCCACCTTTGTAGCAAGAACTTTTTGTATCATGGTGAGCTCCGGTTAAGAAGGTCCAGTTGAATTTCTTAAAGGAAAGAGTGTAAGGATTCCCTCCAGAATCATAGTGTTCAGTACAAGAGCCCAAACTCATCCGGTCCGATTTGTTGAAGAGAATTGTAGGCATACTCTCCGTCTTGAATCAAATAATGATGAAGCCAAGTTAACTGACCATCTTCTTCTACACGAGCAACTCGAATGTAGCCATTCTTCCTACCAGGACCGTTGGCATTGGCTAGAAGGATATACTCTTTGCCATCCTGGACAGTATGGTGGGTCGCCATCTGGACATATACATCTGGCACATCATAGCGGTCTACATGGTTATCCCATGTTAGCCCACCATCATGACTTGTTGCTACTTGTAAGTCGCCGGTTAAACCTCGCATAAAGAGTTTCAACTGGCCATTATTGAGTTGTACGACTGAGGACTCTGTATTTTGAGCATAGTAGTCACTCATGGTGCTGGAATCAATCACTGTCCCATCTGTAAGGGTTCGATTGTCATTGACACCGCCACCTAGTTGCCAGGTCTTCCCATGATCGTCTGAATAAATAACACGAGATGATTGAGAACCGTTGAGGTGGTTGGTTCTGTTTGTCGTATAGACAGGGACGACAATCCGACCTTTATGAGGTCCATTCTGGAGGGTAATTCCCACTCCAGGTCCCACACCTAAGAATTTCATCCAGTCAGCTTTGACCATTGGAGTAATATCTTGTGGTGCAGACCAAGTTTTACCATCATCATCACTGTAAGACATCCATAGGTAGCTGTCTTTAGCAATTCTAAATGGAGAAGTTTTATTGCTTGTAAAGTAGATATTTCCTAGTAACTGCTCACCTTGATAAAGGTCACCTTTATCGCTATAGGATGGTTTAACAGGATCTACAACAACTCGGTAATCCGTTGCCTGCCCATCTGGTGTATAGACAAGGCCATTTTCACGAATGGTATAGCCAGCTTCTTCCCCTTCTCGGTACAAAATCTGATAAGTTTTCCCATTGATTGTCTTGTAGGCTTCTTCTTTTTCATCTGACATTCCAAAGATACCTTTGCCCTCTGGAAACATATCATAGACTGAAAAAATTCGTTTAGTCTCCGGATCTTGCACCAAGACCATATCGATATTGACTGGTGAACCAATCGTTGGATCGTCCGCTTTTGGATTGTCTCGCAAATTCGTAACTGTAATCCGATCGCCCCATGTTTGTCCATTGTCCTCACTTCGTCTGACAACCATACCGATGTCACCCCAGTCATAGTGGTGCAAACGTCTCTCATCTGCTCCGGCAATCAAGGTTCCTTTGTCAGTCTTCAACAAAGCAGGAATACGATAGCTAGCAATCCCATCTGGATTGGTTTGTCCATCCTTACCTCCTGTAAAGACATCCACCTTATCTGTCAAGACTCCGCCCTCCGGCATTTTATCTGGAAGTGGTTGGCGCAGGAATAGTTGGGAACGTTTTGCTACTTCTTCTGCTGTAAATGGACGGTTATAAATGGTTAAATTCCGAACCTCAAGCGGACTACCCCAGACCTCTTCAGATCCTCGACGAGTAGCACCAATTTGCATATTGGTCATCAGGCTGATCGAGTAAGAAACGACCTGATTTAGAACTTACTTTTAGAAAAGCATACCGTTCACATATAAGGCAATTTCTCCTTCTGGACTGTTATTATCCGGACGTTTTACTGTTACGGTAATAGAATTCCATTCACCCTTCTTCACAGACAATGGCGCTTCGTTAAAGGAATCGTAGAACTGATGACCATTGCTATCTCGGCCCTCGACAATAGGGACACCATTGTTCACTGCAATTGTGAAATATTCATTGTTATGACTAGCCGATGATACTGAAAATAGATTATAGAAATTTGGAGCTTGGGAATCTGCCTTATATTCGATATGAATAGTTGCTTCAGCTTAATTGCTTCGCCACTTCAAGATCCGCGCTCAGATCAACTTTTTTTATCCTCTGCATGGATTGTTTCCTTGTCCTTATAGACAAGAAGCTCATCTTTACGAAAGGTCTACGCGCCACGTCATCACGCTCAATCGGTGCTGGATCATCTGGAACTGCATCTTTTGTAAAATGAAGACGGTATTCTCGCGTCAAACTTCCATCCTCTGCAGTCACTCTCACCAGTGCAGGCAAGCGTGGATCATCTGCCTGAACCACCGTCACTGCTGCTCGTCCTTTTGCTTGAGCTGTCACCTTTGGCAACGAATCCTTGTAGAAATAGTGTAGTCTTACTGCGCCATTCGGAAATTGTTGAGAGGGCTACCACCTACCGAAATGTCTGCTTCAATATCCTTATCCGCATTTTCTTCAGGAGAATAAAAACCTAATTCGACAATGCCAATTCCTTTCTTATCATCCTGTCTTTCCATTCGGAAACGCATAGCCTTTGCAGACGTTGGTTCATATTCGAGGATCGCTTTTGCACCAGATACTATAGGTGAAGTGAGTCTATAGTCAACTTTTTCCCAATTTTCAGCCTTATAAAGAGGATGCTCCGGTGTGTAGCGAAGATTCGAATAGTATTCTGGAATCGTAAAATCCGGTCCAATATATTTTTCTAAAAACCAATTTAGACAGGGTTCCGTCTCCTTATCAACAAAGAATTGGACCTTGGCATGATCCGATGTCTTTTCAAGAATGTTCCCATCTTTTTGGTAAATGACTCCAACTGAAACTTCCTTACCTTCCGGATTTGAACTCCAGTTCGTCCATCTATAGCGCTCATCAGTATAGCCATCATTGATGTAATCAACATAATCCTTTGGATTCGATGTGATATCATTGCTTTCCGTTGCAAAAGAACGATTCCCTTGCTCATCGTACTCTTCATTCAGTGAGAGGTTTTCAGCTTTTTTATCTGAAATTCGAACCTTCATAGTCGTTGTATGCGGGGTCCCCACCACCTTACCTTTAACAACCAATTCTTTAGCTACTTTCAGATCTGTTTCACTGACTGGCTCCCACTCCGTTGCCGCCTCTTTTACTTCAAACTGGTCTCCCTTAGGAGAATAGACAGGAACCGTCGTCGGCAAATTCAGAGACTCTCCTCGTCTTATAAAACGACTATATTCTTGAGCAGCAACGGGTTCAACAGAAGTAATGGTATTCGTTTCTCTTGTAGCAGATTCTGTTAGATGTTCGCTATTTTCCGATTTCCGTTCTTCTCCTTGATCCCCTGCATCGCTCGTTTCGACTCGTTCTTCACGAGTCTCACTCCTCTCAGCTTGTTCCTCTGCATAACTGGTAGTGACTCCTAAAAAAACAAGTCGCTACCACTACGGAGCAGACGCCTACTGAGAGCTTGCGAATACCAAATCGATTTCTCTTATCAAATAATCTTTTTCCCATATTCCATTCCTTTATGTCATCAGGTAAAGAGGGTGGAGACTTTCCCCATCCTCTTTCTGTTACCTGTGAACTTTTCACCGTATGTTTACTTGTTTATCCAGTTTTTTTACTTGGCCTTATCGGCTCTTTTTTTCTTATCATCCAGCACAGCACTGGCAAGGCCTGCCGCTAGGAGACCTGCAACGAGGCTTGCGACGCTTTCTTCTGTTCCCGTATTCGGTAAAGTCCCTTCGGAAACTGGAGCAGCTGAAACTGCTGGTGTTTGAGCTGTTTTCTCGACTTCCTTCCCTGCTGCATTTGTCTCTTCATGATGCACCCCTTTAACCTCAAGAGATGGCTTAGGAGTAGCTGCCTGCACTGGTCTTTCTGAAACTGGCGCATGAGGAACTTCTGGGTTCGGAAGTGGTTGCGGCTGTGGCTGTGGTTCTGGCTGTGGCGTTGGCTTGTCACTTGGATTTTCCGTTGGAACTTCCTTGGTGCCGACTTCTGTGATCTCTGCTACTGGTTCCACCTCGACAAGGCATCCAGTTCCTTCCGGCTTTCCACACCATTTTCTTGAGAGACTTCCACCAAGCGCAATTTGCGGCCTTTTTGACCTTCTTGAACCACACGTTTCTCACCCTTCTGAAGATCCGCATTTGGACGTTCTAGGCGCTCAAAGTCCTTCTCTTCTGGCTCAATCACCAACTCTGGTTTGGTATGAACCAGATTCTTCACACCATCTTCAGGAATAGCTGTTCCTGTTGGTGCTTTTGCTATGAGTGAGATTTGATATACTTTTTCGAGCTTGCCATCTTCTGATACAACCTTGACAAGAGCAGGTGTATCAGAACCTTTAGCATCAACAACTGTAACAGCTGCCCCATTCTTACCTTGTGCTGAAACTATTGGACGTTCTCCCTCATACTCTAGATGATAATCCGTCACATCTGGGTTGAACCCTTCCAAGTCTTTGCCATTTACTTGGATAGAGACATCTGTCGTTGCATTAGCTTCTTCCGTTGGTGCATAGGCACTCAGTTCAATAATTCCAATCCCTTTTAGATTCTCATTTCGAACCATTCTTAAGCGGATGGCTTTGGTTCTGGTTTCATTGAAGCTAAGGTTGGAGATATAACCAGGTTCAAAGTCATAATCCAAGCTGTAAGGAATTTCTTCCCAGTTAGAGGCTTGGTTAAATGGATGATCTGGAAGGTTTTTTAGATTGCCATAATCATCCGGAACATCAAAGTCTGGTCCAATGTAGCGTTCAAGAACCGTCTTGGTTGGCAGACCTGTTTCCTGATCTGCAAAGAAGTCGACTGCTACTTTATTGACTAAGCGCTCTGTTACTTGACCATTTTTCTTAAAGATGAGACCGGCAAACACTTCTGTTTGATCTGGTTCTCTCTTCCAGTTGGTCCAACGATAGTACTCGTTGTAGCCACCATCATTGATGTAATCGATATAGTCGATTTGATTTGGATCGAGATCGTTGGTTTCACTAGCAAATGCTCTGGTATCCTCTCCATTATAGTTCGGATTCACAGATAGATTTTCCCCTGTTTTCTCTGAAACTCGAACCGTTAATTGAGCGGTGAGATCATAGCCAATGACTTTGCCTTGTAAGGTAAAGGTCCCTTCATGAGAAAGAGCATCTGCTGGTACAGCTTGCCAGTTCACCGTCAGTTCCTTGCGTTCATAGCCTGTAGCCCCTTTGAAGTAGACGCCTACGGTAGATGGTAAAACTAGATTTTGACCAACCTTCACAAAACGGCTACCTGCTTCCACTGCTACTGGAGCAGATTGTTTCAGTTTTTCTGCATCGCTTGTGAGATGGAGGCGGTATTCTTGTAAGATGGTGCCATCTTCTGCTTTGTGGATGACGCGGATTGGCTCACCTTCGTGGACGCTTGGAACCACTGTTGCGAGGCCGTGTTGACTAGCGCTTGCATCCACTTGTGGACCACGCCCATCGATATAATAATCAGTCACACTTGGATTGATACCTGGTAAGACTTGGTTATTGACACGAATGGTTAATTGACTCTTGGATTCTGCTGCTACTTTCTTAGCAAAAATTTGCATTTCTGAAATAGAGCTTCCACGCTTGTCTTCTGGAGTCTTCATACGAATCCGAACTGCGTAAGTGTCTACCTTGTCAAAGGCAAAATGATTCATCTTTCCAGCTGTTACAGGTTCTTCAACGGTTAAGTGGCTCACTTCTTTCCAGTTAGCTGGGTTGTTAAATGGATGGTCTGTTTCGTCTTTGACGCGATTTGGATTGCTTGGTACTGCTGGGATTTGCTCACCCACATAGTATTCAATCACATACTCACTAGGAGCACCGACTCCATGGTCTTCATGGAAACCAACGTGGAGATTATCCACAGCACGCTTGGTCAAGATACCAGAATCCCCAAACAAGATTCCGACTGAATCTTCGGCATTGTTGCGACCCCAGTTGGTCCAACGGTTGGCGGGAGCATCTGTAAAGGAAATCACTTTATCATTGACCTTAGCAACCGGGTCTGCATCATTGGAATCACTTGCAAAGGCTAATGGTAAGACAGAACCTGTCCATTGTTCTGCTACATTTGCACCTTGAACGGTATCTTGAGAAACACGAACATGCAAACGAGTTGGCAGGTCTGTTCCTTCCACTTTCCCAGCTAGAACAAATTCCCTTCTTGGGCAAATTGTTGTGGATTAACTTGATCCCAAACGACTTTTCTCGCGAAGGACTTCCGTTAGAGTGATACGCACGAACACTTTCTGAAGCGCTGGTCGCTCTCCGACGAGGCGTCGTCACGCTCACCTCTTCCACTGCAATAATGCCTTCTACAGTTACTTTTGCCTCAGCTTTTTGGTCGATTCCTTCAATGTGGCCTTTGACGGTAAAGGTATGGTAACGACCCGCTGATCCGCTGACACTGGCTCCCCAAGTCACTGGTTTTTCTTTAGGAATCCCTTGTCATATTCCACTAAAGCTGTTTCTGGAAGAGTTGGCAATACAGCTCGATCTGTGCTCACACGTACTGGACGAACTTTTACGACTGATTTTTCTTCTTGGTTTGGAGCAATCGTAAAGTCTACATGCCCTGTTTGTCCTTGATAGTGAGCTTCAAGGCGGACTGCACCTGGCTCTCTCAGCTCAAGACCATTTTTTGTTACTACAGCCTTCCCTTGGCTACCAGAGGCTGTCGCAATATCAATTTGATCTGCTTTTAGATAAGCCTTGCTACCGTCTTGGTAATGAGCTACGACTCAGGAAGTGTTTGATCTTCCTTGAAGTCCTGGCCTTCTGGCAAGCGCAATTCTACTTTTTGAACTTTTGGACTTTCTTCTTGGAATTGAACAGCATAGGTCTGCACAGCTCCAGTATCTTTAGCCGTCACAAAAATCTGAGCCTTCAAGCCATTTTCACGATTGGCTTGAATCACTGTTACTTCGCCATTTTCAGCTGTCGCAGTTACCAGACCCGGCTCCTGACCATAGGGAAGTGGACGGAAGATAGTCAGTTGCCACTACCAAATTTAGGGAAGTTCTTGGCCATCCAGATGAACTTTTGGTTTTTCACTTTTGAAGCTTCACTACCTGCGACAACAAGAGTTGCTTCAACAATCTCTCCATTTCCTAACTGACCGGTTGCTTTCAAGCGGGCTCCTGGAGTCTCTGAATCAGCTTCTTGGCTGCTTCTAAGGTCCATTGGTCGACTTCATAGCTGGCAGTTTGGCCATCTGTGAAGACCAATTGAACGGATTTGTCCACAGTGGATGAGATCCGCTCCCTGAGGGATTTGTTTGATGACAGGAAGGACTCGATCGACTCCAATCACATTGACAAGGGCTTCAACGGTTTGTCCTTGGACACTGGCCTTTCACACGGACTTGGCTAGCACGACTATAGTCTGCTGCTCCCATTCAACGGCTTCCTCTTGGGCTTGGCCATCGCTATACACTACAGATACGGCTTGGAAGCATAGGACTTTCTCCCAAGTAAAGCCTGAGTTCAGACCGGTTCAACTCCCAAAACAGAGCGTTCTGCTTGGTCTTTTTACCAGTAAAGAGGCTCACTTGATCAGAATCCAAACGATCAGGTCTGCAAATAAGGTAAAGGGAGCCTGCCTGCTCAGTTGACTTGACAATGACAACCCTTTGCCGTTAAAGGCCCGACGTTGCCATGACCCATCTTCCTGGGCTTTATAACGTTCGCGACTAGCTTGTTCTCCATTATCTACTCCGACTATTTGACCTTGTCCATGAAGGTGGAAGTGTACCAAATTGTTAGCTGTTGGCACGACACGCCCCTGATCATCGACCACCTCGTAGGTAATGTAGGTCAGGTCTTTTTCCATCTGCTTTGCAATGGCATGTTCTTCTTTGACCAGACGAACCCCTGCTGGCTTCCCAGCTGTTTCGATCTTATCGTAAAGCAATTTGCTCACCGGCTTCATTCCGAGCAATCGCTTCTACTTTACCAGGCACGTAAGACCAACCATTCCAAATAGAGTTGGTCTGGACTTGCCCCTTCTTGATAGGTTCGACCATCAGCTGTTGTCTTCTTGGTAAAGGTTTGAACTCTCTTGATTCTCCATTGACAACCAATTCCACGCTGTGGGCATTGGAGAAAAACGCGGACTGGGATCCGACCTTCTTCATCCATGACATTCTTAGCCAGTTCTTCATTTTCCCAGTTCCAGTGTGGCAAGAGATGGGCCATCGGATGTTTGTCAGCTGACAACCACTGGCTTTGGTAGAGGTAATAATCGTTCTTTGGAATTCCTGCTGTATCGACGATACCAAAGTAAGAGCTTTTACAGGGGTTGAGGTTTTGGTTATGCCATGGAGTTGGCTCGCCAATGTAATCGGTACCGGTCAGATAAATTGCCCTGCATAGCCAGCATGATCGCGATCAAAAGTCCAGAATCCGTGGCTGTTCTTCCCCAACCTACTCGATCATTTCCGTAGTCTGACTGCTCATAATGACGGTCTTCTTGGTTGCTACCCACCCATTCTCTTTCAGGGTGATAGTAAGATCCCCGTGTCCGTGTTGCAGAGGACGTCTCTGAACCATAGATGAGCCATGTTGGATGCTTAGCACGCAAGCTCTCATAGTTGGCTTCTGAATAGTTAAAACCAACAGCATCTAACTCATTTGCTACCTTTTCATGGCCACCTGTTCCATCGCCAAAACGGAACTTATCTGCTCCCATGGTGACATAGCGGGTCGCATCGACTTCCTTAATTGTCTTGACCAAACGACGAACAGTTGCAACAGATTTTGTCTGAACCATCTGCCTCGCCGACTTCATTTCCGATTGACCACATAACAATGGCTGGATTGTTCTTGCTGCGTTCCACCATGGTTCGCAGATCATAATCTGACCACTTATCCCCTTTCCGAGCTTCTGGGTGAGTGGCATCTTGCTCAAAGAAACGACCATAGTCGTATTGCTTTTTACCGCCATACCAGGTGTCAAATGCTTCTTCTTGAACCATCAAGCCCAGTTCCGCTGCGATTTGCAAGGTTTGCTCACTTGCTGGGTTGTGGGTCGTCCGAATAGAATTGACTCCCATGTCCTTCATTTGTTTCAGACGACGGTACTCCGCCTTATAATTTTCTTCAGCTCCAAGGGCCCCATGGTCATGATGAAGGGATACCCCGTGGAATTTCGTAGCCACACCATTCAGGAAGAAACCTCCTTCTGGTGTCCAGTTCATATAACGGTAGCCAAAGCGTTCTTTTTGAACATCCACTAATTGTGCATCTCGATAAACACGAGTATACAAAGTATAGAGGGCTGGGTTATTGGTCTTCACATCCCAGAGGGTCGGTTTTTCCACTTGAAGAGTATGAGATAGGTGGACTTCTTGACCAGCTAAGACAGATTGAGCTTCACTACGGACCTTTTGACTAACGGCTTGACCATTTTGGTCTAGGATTTCGTACTCCGCATAGATCTCATGGGCTTGATCGTCTTGATTGACAATGCGACTCTTAACGAGGGTATCGACAGCCCCATTCTTTTGTTCTTCTAATTTTGGACTAGTGATAGTGGTACCATACTTAGCCAGATGGACCTTATCTGTGACTGTTAGTTTCACATCCCGATAGATTCCACTACCTGAATACCAACGACTACTTGGTTGTTGGTTGACTACATGAACTGCAATACTATTTTCACTACCGTCTGTATTCAAATAAGGAGTGATATCATAAGAAAAAGCATTGTAACCATTTGGATAGTGTCCAACAAATTGACCGTTGACATAAACCTTGGAATCCATATAGACTCCACCAAAGTCGAGGCGTACTTTTTTATCTAAGTCCTGATCCTCTAGACGGAAGGTTTTACGATACCATGCATCTCCACCGTTGAGTTGGCCTCCTTCGTTTTGAGCAGGTGAGTTGTGATCAAAGTCAAAGAAAATAGACCAGTCATGGGGAAGATCCAGTTTCTTCCAATCCTTGACATCGACATTTCTCCCTTCCGCACCAGAGCCTGCATTGAGTTTAAAATACCAATCTTTATTAAAATCTCGTTCGCGATCTTGCACCATATCCTCTGCTCCCTTGCTTTGTTCTTGAGAGCTCACTTGAGCAGCTTCCACTGCACGATCCCTACCACTCTGCTCAGCAAGAGTTTGTTTTTCTCCTGCTGGCACTACTTGCACTTCCTCTTTCTTTTCAGGAGTAATGACAGCTGGAGCCTCTATAGTAGTTCTTTCAACTGCGCCTTCTGTCACAAGCGGTTGCTCACTAGATGGTGTTACCTCCTCTTCTGCTAGAGCTTTCCATCCTCCTGAGCTAAGACAGACGGAGCACCAAAGAAGGAAACACCGATTAACACGGAGCAAGCTCCAACCGCTAACTTGCGAATACTAAACACACTGCGCTTTTCAAAAAATGACTTTCCCATAAATAACCTCCTCTTGGGATCATGTGATAACGTAAGCGCTTTCAATACTGGGTAAACAGTAGAGAATCTCACCTAATAACTATACCAAATAATCTTACTTAAACAAGAGAAGAATCCGAGTGTCTTTAGTTTGATTAAAAAGAACTATAATTTGTAGAGCAAAGAAAATCGTCCTTTTTTACCGAAAAATATAAAATTTGGATGAAGCTTAACTATTTAATAGATTTTGGTAAATTTCCAAATTATTTTCTGAAAACTTGAAGAGCACTAAAATTCCTCTTGCTTTTTTCACAAACTAGCCGGAAGTTACTGCTTCTGTTTTAGATTTGCAGAATTTTTAGTCTGAATGGTTGTGAATTTAACGAAGATAGAGTAGAATGGAAAAGGATCAATTAAAAAGGAAATCTAATGAAATACATTCTTACATTTTTAATCTCTATGGTTCCTCTCGTGGAACTCCGTGGCGCTATTCCTTTGCCATTTCAAGAGAATTCCCTCTGGCAGGCGCTCACGATTGGGGTTATCGGCAATATGCTTCGATTCCTCTTATCTTCTTTTTGCTCGTCATATTCTCGCCTGGGGAGCAGATAAACTATCATCAGTTCCTTCTTCACCTGGTGTTTGAATAAGAGGCCATAAGGGCGGTCAAAAAATTAGAAAAAGCTGCAGGAGATAAAGGAATCTTTTGGGCCCTTCTTCTCTTTGTTGGGATTCCTCTCCCAGGAACAGGAGCCTGGACAGGAACCCTCATGCTTCCATCCTAGATTGGGATTTCAAACGCAGTGTTCTAGCAGTTATGTTAGGGGTTATTCTAGCAGGTCTTATCATGGGGATTCTTTCTCTTTTTACTTGGACTGGATACCTTCGCTCATTAAGCACAAAAGGACTGAAACAGTTGTTTCAGTCCTTTTCATCTTACATAAAAGAGGTTTCTGTGTTGAAACCTCTTTTTGTAACTATCTTAGTTATTAAAGATTGCTGCCATTGTAGTTTGCAACTTCTGCTTCAAAAATCATTTGAGCTTTTTCAATACTCTTCACCAACTTCAAAAGCGAACAGATTCAACAACTGAAGCATTTACTGATTCAGGTAGCTTCCACTGTCTTGCTGTCGTCCATGATGTAGACTTGTGCAAGAAGTGTGTAAGCAGTCAACTTTTCGTGTTGTCCAAGAAGAAGCGATCCATTTTACCTGGGATGATTTTATCCCAGATTTTTCTGGTTTACCTTCAATTTTGCCAATTCAGCTTTGATATCTTCTTCAGCTTAGAGCGACAACTTCGTCAGTCAATTGAGCTTTAGAACCATACTTCAAGTGTGGAAGAGCTGGTTTACCAACCATTGCACGGCTTTCGTTGTCTTGGTCGATCACGTGGTTCAATTGTGCAACTCATCTTTCACGAATTGCTCATCCAATTCTTTGTGAGAAAGAACGGTTGGTTTCATTGCGACGATGTGCATTGAAATTTGTTTAGCAAGTGCTTCGTCTCACCTTCGACAACAGAGATAACACCGATACGTCCACCGTTGTGTTGGTATGCACCGAAGTGTTGTGCATCTGTTTTTCAAGCAAAAGCAAAAACGACGGAATGAGATTTTTCTCCGATTGTAGCTGTTAGCAGATACGTATCTTTGCTTCAAGAGTTTCACCTGAAGCATTGTCAAAGCAAGAGCTTCTTCATTGTTAGCTGGTTTCCTTGAGCAATCACTTTCGCGGTTTCGTTTACCAATTCAACGAATTGAGCGTTTTTCTCAACGAAGTCTGTCTCAGCGTTCACTTCAACTACTCTTTGCAACGTTTCATCAACATAAACACCAGTCAAGCCTTCAGCGAGCATACGGTCAGCTTTCTTAGCTGCTTTTGCCATCCCTTTTTCACGAAGCAATTCGATCGCTTTTTCGATGTCACCATCAACTTCAACCAATGCTTTCTTAGCGTCCATGACACCAGCACCAGATTTTTCACGCAACTCTTTAACAAGTTTAGCTGTAATTTCTGCCATTTTGTTTCTCCTATATTTATTTAAAAATAGGAGAGCCGGGCTAAGCCCCGCCCTCCTAAATGATACGATTATGAATTAAGCGTTGTCACTTCTAACTTCAACGATTTCTTCGATTTGAATCTGCTTGAGTTTCAGTTCTGCTCAATTCAGCTTCAACTGCTGCAACTGCGTCTTCACCTTGACGACCTTCGATAATTGCGTCAGCCATTTTCGCAGTGATCAATTTAACAGCGCGGATTGCATCATCGTTAGCTGGAATGATAACATCGATATCGTCTGGATCAGTATTTGTGTCGACCATCGCTACAACTGGATTCCCAATTTCTTCGCTTCTTTAACAGCGATTTTGCTCTTTATGTAGGGTCAACAACGTACATTACGTCTGGGATACGAGGCATATCTTCGATACCGCCCAAGAATTTTTCAAGACGAGCGCGTTGTTTTGTTAAGAAAGTGCAACTTCTTTCTTAGGAAGAACGTCGAGATTCCTTCTTCTTCCATACGTTTAATTTCTTTCAAAGCGAGCGATTGTTTTTGGATTGTTCCCAGTTGGTAATCCCACGCAACCAACGGTGGTTGATGAAGTATTGACCAGAACGAACAGCTTCTTCAGCAACAGCTTCAGCGACTTGTTTCTTAGTACCAACAAAACAATACAACTGCATCGTTTGCGTGACATCACGCATGAAGTCGCATAAAGCTTGATCAGCGTATTTTACAGTTTGTTGCAAGTCGATAACGTGAGTTCCGTTACGCTCAGTGAAGTGTACTTAGCCATCTTAGGGTTCCAGCGACGAGTTTGGTGACCAAAGTGTACACCAGCCTCAGAAGTTGTTTCATTGAAATTACTGCCATGATAAATTCTCCTTTTTGTTTTTCTCCTCTCCCAGACGTCAGCATGCAACACGACCACAAGAGCAGCGGTGCCACAATGGATCCAGGATGAGTATGTTGCTTTTACGCAACTTTATAAGTATAGCAGATTTAGAAGCTTTTGCAAGTCATTTGAGATTTTCCTGACTAATCAAATCCTCCTTGCTCACTACTTGCAAGAGAAAATCTAGGTCCTCGTTTCGATGAAACTCCTCTGCTCCTAAACTTTTTCAGTCACTCTTTCTCCATCATGAATCAACTCAATGATCATCATATTTTCAGCCCCTTTACCTTAAAAATGTTGAGCCTGTCAACAAGGACTTTCCTTATTTATTCTTGTCTCTTTTGTAAGGTTGTGAAAAACTTTTTCTTGACCAAATCTGAGTTTTTAGGTTAAAAATAGTATATGTGGCGGTATAGCCAAGTGGTGAGCACGGCTCTGCAAAAGCTTGATCGTCGGTTCAAATCCGTCTACCGCCTTGATGATAAAAACATATTGGTTTATTCCTTTATATCGTAAAGCCCTAGAAATAGGGCTTTTGTTTTGAAAGTAGCAATTGAAGGCTACTATAAAACTCTGGTTAGACGATTCATCTTAACCAGAGTTTTATCTTATAATTCAGCAATTTGGTTGAGGTTAACTTTCAGCAACTGTATCATTTCCGAACATGGAAATAATCATTTTCACATTTTGTTATTGTCAATTTCAGTGATCTTACCAGTGTAGTCAGTAAAGGCTCCATCGATAATCCGAACGGTATCTCTACCTGACATCAATGTTGAAGTCTTGTGCAGTTTGTCCCATAGAAATCAAGATATTGCGAATCTCATCTTCCAGAGAGGAGTCGGTTTTGAACAGTTCCCTGTGAGAGCCAACAAAGCCCGTTACGTTTTGGCGTATTCCGAACGACAAACCAAGCTTCATCTGTCATGACCATCTCAACCAAGACATAACCAGGGAAGCGGTTTTCCTCGATTTCTTTTTGTTTTCCGTTCTTTTCAACTTGTACAGTTTGAGTAGAGATTTCTACCCGCAAGATATTTTCCAACATGTTGTGGGTCTGCTGCTCGTTGAAGATTTTCCTTCACTTTATTTTCATAGCCTGGAGTAAGTCTGCAAGACAAACCAGCCTTTATCAAAACTATCCATTTGAGTTTCCTTTCTGATCTGATAGAAGTCATCGCTTCATCAGATACTAGCCTAGCGGCTCTCGTTTTCCTAGGTCCATTATAACCATAAAACTAGAGAAAAGCAAAAGTAATTTCTTTGTTTTTCTGTTCCAGTAAGAAAAAGCATCCTCTTGGGACGCGATTTTTCTGCTTCTTAGAACAAATCAATAATTTGTAAAAATACCTTTCGCTACTACGCGGTCGAAGAAATAAATCAAGACTACGAAGAAAGCAGTATACTCAATCACGGAGATAAAAGTTTTTCCATCTTTTCTTTTGCGAGTAGGCCAAGTCGTGTTCTTAAGTAAGACAAAAATATCTCTGATAAATTTCACACAATCTCCTATCTGGTTTCTTTATGAATTGTATATTTACTACAATGTTTACAAAACTTGTTAACTTCAGACGTTTTGGTTTTGGCGTCGCACTCAACTTGATTGAGTAGTTGCGTGACCCACAAACCGTACACGCTAGACTTGCTTTTTAATGCCATAACGCCTCCATTCACACCATTATAGCAAGTTTTCACTTTTTGACAAGAACTTCTGCTTTATAGAGACGCATTTTTGTTTGGCTTTTCCCACATGATTTGGTACAATATAGTAGATAAAGGAGAAATTATGAAAAGCGATCATCTGAAAGAAAGTAAAAATATTGAAGACCGGCGCGGACAGAGCGGAAGCGCTTACTCATCTGGACGCCTCGAGTGGCAATATAGGAGGGATCCTCAAATCCTCCTCTCTCCAGGAAGTTTCAAGAGCAAGATCGTTATGATTTTTACTGTTGGTTCTTTTTGAGTGGGGAGCTGGCCTGAGTGGCATCTTTAATCCGGAGCAAGCCACTCAGAACTACAACTCCAGCCAAGTCACGCGCCAAGAGCAAAGACCCAAGTTAGCGACCAAGACACCAAGTTCGTCAGCTGAAGTCTTGGGGACGACAGAAGACTTTGGACATAGCTTTCCAAAAAGAAGGTCGAACCTATCATAAACCGACCTTGGTCTTCTACACCGGTCAAACGCGAACAGGCTGTGGAGTGGGGTCAGCAGCGGCGTCTCTACTGCCCTAGCGATCAAAAATTTATCTGGATATTAGCTTCTACAAGAGCTCACCACTCAAATACAAAGGCCAGCAGTGACTTTGCCATAGCCTATGTTATCACACATGAGGTCAGCCACCATATCCAAAAAGTGAATTAGGTACCCTTCAAAGTTACCAACGGGGCTACCCAGGAAATCTGAAACACAGAAAAACGCCCTGAATGTTCGCTTGGAGCTTCAAGCAGACTACTATGCTGGTGTTTGGGCCCGCTATATCGAGGAGCAAGGTCTCATGGACACAGGTGACATCGAAGAAGCTCTCAATGCTGCCCATGCAGTAGGGGACGATACTCTCCAAGAGCAGGCCTATGGTTACTCTGTCCCAGATAGTTTCACCCATGGAAGCTCCGAGCAACGCATGCGCTGGTTCAAGCGAGGATACCAGTACCGGAGACTTTGAGCACGGTGATACCTTTTAGTGTTTCTGATGCAAACCTCTAACACTCTGGTCAAAAAGCCTTCAGATATACTCTGAAGGCTTTTTAGCTTTCATATTGAAGGACTTTTCTTTAATAGCCAAACCAACCTTTAGGTATCCCAAGCATTCTTGGCCTTACCAGGAAGGTCTAGCTTCATCGATGGCCTTCTTGGCTTAGTCTACCATATTGGAAGCTTGCTCTTTTACCTGATCAAAGAAGCCTTTGTCATCTGTCTGAGCGTCAGTTTCTGTTTCTTGGCCGACTGGCGCAATCCCATTTTCCGCGTAGGAGTTCTTCTCATCGTCCAAAGCTGGTTCCTTCCGTATAAAGCAGGACGCTGTTGGCGACATTGCGGAAGATGATCGAGAGCCGTTTCCGCACTGGTCCCCGTCAGGGTAATGGGTCTCCATCTGTTTTTGGGGAAACCCAGCCACTGGCTGAGGACCACATCTGGAGTATAACCGATTACCACTGATCTCCAGATAAATCTGGGTTGAAGTCGGTCTCTGTTGTCCCTGTCTTCCAGCCATGGTATAGCCATAAGGGCGCGTTGACCCCTGTCCCGTTGGAGAACGTTCCTAGCATCATATTGGTCATTTTTCGATTAACAGAGGTGCTGAGGGACCGGGTAGATTTCTGACTATGACTCTTGACGACCTGGCCACTCGCATTTTCAATTTTGGTAATGAGAGTGGGCATCGTTCATGACTCCATCATTAGCAAAAAGCCCCATAAAGCTTGGGCCATCTCCAGAGGATTGGTCGCAACACCAGATCCGAGCCACACAAAGAGAACGATGAACCTTGTCCATATTAAGTCCAAACTTCTTCCCATAATCAAAGACTGTGTCAAGACCTAATTCATTAGCTGTGGCAACTGCCGGTAGGTTAAGGGATTCCGCCAGGGACCTGATACATCGGAACCGTTGGACTAGTTTGAATTCCCCACATAGTTGTTTACAGTGTAATTTCCATAGGTGGTTGTGGTGTTATCCAATTCCATGTTGGTAGGACCAACCCTTAGCAACTGCTGGACTGTAGACCACAAGCGGTTTAATGGTTGAACCAGGACTTCTTGCAGACTGGGTCGCGTAGTTGTAACTTCTAAAGCCGACTCCTTGGTCGCTTCCGGCACGACCGACAATAGCACGAACTCCTCCTGTCTTTGGATCCAGCCACACTACCTGATTCTGCCCGGGTGCCATCCTCTGCAAGGGGAAGAGATCCACATTGTCATAGATGACCGCATGCTGGCCTGGTAATTCTGATCCATTCTGTATGAGATCCGATAGTCACTTTAATAATGTCTTCTTCCGTCAGGCCGCTACCGATTGACGGCTTCATTAATCACCGCATCGAAACTAAGAAGGATAGCGATAATCTTCTGACTTGCCTTCATAGGCATCGATGAGCTGACCGTGAATATCTCACTGTAGCAGATTGGTCTGCTGCGGCCTGATCGATATAGCTAGCGACTCACCATATTCTGCAAAACAGTGTTCCGACGGTTGGTCGCATTTCGACAGAATAAAGGATTATAAATCTCTGGTCCTTTAAGCATCCACCGCAAGAACCGCTGATTGATCGAGAGTCAATTGACTATCCGACACTCCGAAATATTTCTTAGAAGCATCTTCAATCCCCCAAACCCCATTGCCGAAGTAGGGATTATTGAGATACATGGTCGAATTTCTTTCTTGCTGTACTTTTTATTGATCTCGAGACCAGGAAAAACTCTTTGCCTACGCTCAATGGTCTGGTCTTGAGAGAGGTAAGCGTCTTAGCTAGACTGCTGAGTAATGGGTTGATCCTCCTCCAGAGCGCCCTGCTGTCAGGATAGCTGAAAGAAACGGCCGTAGTTGATCCCACTGTTCTTGTAGAAGGTCCGGTCTTCTCGCCAATCACTGCATTTTGCAGATTTTCACTAATGGCATCTAGCTCAACATAAGTTCCCTTTTGACCTGTCAGACTCCCAGCCTGGTTCCCATCCTTATCGTAAATAATGGTGGTCGCCTTGAGGGCATTTTTGCAAATCTGCCACATTGGTCGTCTTGGCAGATAAAAGAGATAGCCTCCTGTCACCAAACTGCAGAATCAAGTCAATGAGCAAGAAGATCTTGGTCAGCAGTGGTACTTATAAAAAGCGTCTAAAAAGGATGCTGGACAGGAGTTTCTTGTGTTTCTTGTCTGAACGGCTATAGGTCGGACTAACTCTCACCATCCGTCGACAACTCCACCTCCTCTGCAATCTTGGTTGGTTTTTTTGTCTCGTTGGAGCTGACGAGATCATTCCTCCATCAATTCTTTTTAATTTTGTTCATAATCTTTTATTTTATCACCTTCCCGACTAGACAAGAAAAGACCTCCGAGCAACTTCCTCTTTTAGATTTCTCAAAAAGCTTCTACCAATTCTAATAATCTGAGTATTCTCTTCTGGCAGGCAGATTGGTCCGTCTTTTCTTTCCCTAGCTTTGATACAATAGCACTATAATACGTTACCATCCAAAGCCTTTCCAACTACTGACGAGTGGCGAAGCTCGAAGACTATTTCCTCGTCCCACGAAAAATTCCGCCATTTTTGCCGGACCACGTCAGTCAATGGTCACCAGTCCACTGGCTGCACTCTCTTTCAGGCAGGAGATGACCTCACTGACTCGACCCGAAAGACTATGAAAAAGTCTCTCAGCTGGTGGCCTAGTCTGGTTGAGGTCCTACTACGGATGAGCACCTGATCATCGTCAATAAGCTAGAAGGATGAAAACCCGCAATCAACCAGACGAAGTCGCCCTCTGAATCACGTCTCTAGTTACGTGGGGGCCCTGATATGTCGTTCATCGTTTTCGACAAGGAGACCAGTGAGCCCTTCTGTTTTGCCAGAATCCCTTCGTCCCCATCCTCAACCGTTTGCTAGGAGGATCGGAAAATCAAGCGAGAATACTGGGCCCTCATCCAGGAAGCTCCCCAAACAGGTGGTTTATAAAGATAAAGCTGGGTCGTGATCGCCATGATCGTCGCAAGCATCGTCGATCCTAAAAAGGACTCTATGCGGAAACCCACGTGACGATTTTAAAGGTCTTCAAAACGAACGAGTTTGGTCAAGTGCCAACTCCAGACTGGCCGGACGCACTAACCGTGTCCATCTCTCTCATCATGGGCATCCCATCATAGGAGACCTCTCTACAACCCAGAAAGAGGATCCGTCTCATGCTCCATGCCCACCGCCCACCTTGGTTCATCCCCTACCCTAGAAGCCCATCCAGGTCGAAGCCTTATCCCAAGTTTGAAAGAAATTCTGGCCCAAGATGGAAATGACCGATAAAAACTCAGATCTATGCGATTCGGTGTTTTTCTACAGTATGATTTATTCTGGTCTCCTTCACAGGACTTGCTGGAGCATTCTCTTTCTCCCAGTACTGCAAGTTCTTCCGAACTGGACTCTTCTTTTGGATTGTTTAGCCATAGCGGATGCAGTAGCGAATCAAACTAGCGTCTCGCTAGCAAGGGGTGCTACGAGCCCTCACTGTGGCACTGCAGTGGAGAGCTAACTCTGTGCGAAAACTGAGACAGCCTGAGCAAGGGCCATGTCTTGTCACTCTTAGACGATTGCTAGTGATCAAATGCAGGCTTCAAGCCTCAAAACTGCATCACTCGCTCCTTTTTCAGCGGTGTATGCAGGCCATCAACTGAGTTGTAGAGCTGTTGGTAAAGAAACAAGATCATCAATCTGAGGTGTCTGTTTTCTTTTTGCTTTTTAGCTTCTCAATGGCTTCCCACTTGCCGAAAGTAGGTCAGACCGCTGGATAGGCCTCGCCTGTTTCCTCTTCTTAGCTGGCTAAATGCTCTTCATCCTGTTCGCTGACCTTCTTCCACCTGAGTGAAGGCCTCGATTTGGTCAAGAGACTGCTAGCATGTTGGCCTCTTCGATGAGCTTCTGTCGCCTTATCCAACTCCCCATAGACCCCTTTGAAAACTCATCAAACAGCTAAGTTATAAAGAAGGGCTCACCTCCTTTGATCCAAAACGGTCTTTTCAATCAGGTGAATCGAGCATGCTCTTGAGAAAAGAGGCGATCAATATTCCTTTGGCTTGGTAAAGTTCATAAAGTGGGCTTTTGAATCCCAGGCTTCCTCAAAGCATGAGCACGATAAAAGTTTCAAAAGCCAGATCTGCAACTCGGTGCGTAATTCTGGTGTCAAGCGCGCATCACTCAAGCTTTGATAGAAATACTGAGGTAGTCCACTGAAGTCACCCCAGTTCGATCTTACATCTCCTGAGATAGCCTGTGTGCAGTGCCCTTGCCCCTCTAGCAACTGACCATTCTTGGTTGCATAAGCTCTCTTTAGTTGAGCCACCAGTTCTTCCTTCTTAAGCTGGAAGGCCTCTGTATCCAACAAACGAACCTGCTCTAGCAACTCTTGGTAACGACGATCAAGACCGTTTCTTCTATTGGCTTAACCGCTTGGGTAGCATGGATATACTGTTGATCAACTCGGGTCGAGACAGCAGATAACCTGCTGTCGAGGTTGCGCAGAGCTCTTGACATTCTCCAAGGGTGCCCCAAATCAACTCAATCCGTCTTTGTTGCAGAGGATCAGAAGCATAAAAGTGCGACTTTCAGCTAAGAGTTGGTTGACCTGGCCTCTACAACCTTCTGGTCCAAAGTCTCCTTTTGATAAGGAGATTGGATGGTAGGTGAGCGGTCGGGCTAAGTAGCGGCTAAGGCCAGCCGAGCGAACCTGATGTAGTAGTTGTGGTCTCCGTGTGGAGATGACGAGCGACCATTCTCAATCTGTAAGCTATGGAGAAATTCCTGAACGAAGGGCAGTCGTATAAAGCTGTTATGAAATCTGGTTCCGGATTGCCCGTTTCGCGGAATCCGGACATGTTCCTTCCGAACGGCATAAGGATGGATATGGGTCGGATCGACATTCTTGGTCTGGATTGTTACATGAAAAAGCGTTCAAATCTTGATTGCTTCTCGAGGAACTCCCGTAGGTTTCACTAATGTACTGAATCTTTTCTATCAGTAAAGACATCACGAGAGTAAGTGGTCACGTCGTCTGTCAGTGGTTTTCCTTTGTCTTCATGTTAACACCAGCCAGAACAGCCTCTCTTTGCTGACAAGTTTCTTGAGAAGAGATTCTTCTTGTAGAAATAATGGGCTGGTCCCCGTGAGCGACCATATAGCCCTCATCATCCTTGCTGATGACTTGATCCGCATGAAAGCCATGATCGTGCTCCTCTTCCTGCTTATGGTGATGGTGATGCTCACCCTCATGATCGTGATCGTGCGCATGGCCTCTGGCTCTGTCTCTGGAATCGAAGGAAAGATTTGGTGTCTCTTCGGTTGCGGCGACTGCCTCCTTGGGCACTGGAGGTATTGATGTCGCTAGCTAACTCGCTCTAGAGGCGAAAGTTCCTGATAAGGGATAAAGTGGGAAATGATCTCCGTGAGGATAGACTACCTTGGTCTGACCATTTGCTAATCTTACTTGGGTCAAAGACTGAACCATCGACTCCACATGACGAGAGTCAGAGGTGTCTTTGCAACTCTGCAAGAAGGCTGGCAGAGCTTGAGGCTGATGCCCCTCTGTTGACCCGGGTGAGTCGGACCTGTAGGAGTGGAGTCAGAGGACTAGGGGAGAATGGATTTGGAGTTTTCCTTTTCAAGGGATGGGTGGCCTGTCCCTGTGAAAGCTTGGGCCACCTCTCTTATCTTCTGTTGACCTGTTGCTGAGGACTTTTTCTTCATTTTTCCTAGACTGACCATGCAAGACGGACAGAGCAGCCTCCAACTCTCCAGCTGACAGGGCACTCTTTGGAATGTAATGATAATGGCCTCCGTGTGGAACAATAAAGCCATCACCTGTATCTGAAATCACATCCCCAGGACTAAAGACATAGCCATCATCTGTCCTGGTAGCCACCTTTGCCAGGACGAGTTCACTGAGTGAGACTTTCAAAGTCTTGCCTTCCTCTCAAACTTGACTTGGTTGGCTAATCTCGCAGTTTAATGAGTTTGAAGACAGTCGCTCCCAAACCTTCCTCTCCTTGCTCCTTGACGATCCTCCTTTTTCTGCTCGGCAATTTCTTCAATCGAGCACACATTAACGTATGGCGGGCATCTGTCCAGATAAAGGTAGTATTTCCAGCTCGTTTAATCCAACTAGCCATCCTTGACGGGTGACGATATCTGCTTCCTTTGAAGCTGATAAAGACGGGTCTCGTAAAATGAGCTCCTCATCATAGCATCATAAGGGACCTTCCCATTGTAATGGTGGAAAGTGATCCCTCGTGGAGGTCACAAACCATCATCCGTAATCTTTGACAACGATCTGCTCTGCCTGCGTATTTTCCTTGGACAACTGAGTCAATAGTTTCTTCTTTTCTTTATCAGCCTTTGAGGCTTTCGTGGTTGTCTCCGTAGTATTGAACCTGGTGATTCTCTTCTTTTCTTTCTTCTTTAACAGGTGCTGGTTGACGAAGGGCATAGGCACAGAACCCAAGTCCCACGTACTGAGACAATCGCAATGGTTCCTTTTTCATTCATGCTTGCTTACTCCTTTAATTCCTTGGCTAAGACAGCCAAATTTTTCTTCGAACTTTCTAGTAAATCTTTTTGTTATTCTGGGATCTTAGCTTCTAGAGGATCCAAACTAACTTGACACGCGCTCCCGTTGCCCGAGCTGATACCATCCGCCACCTTGGAGGAAGTGTGCTTCTCGACGAGAAATGGTTTTCACCTGATGAGTCCTTCACGAACTGCTGATTTCAGCTAGTTGGCGAGCCGTCGGTCTCTGCTCAGGAGAAATTCCTGCAAATCCCTCAACTGCTTTCAAGCCAAAGCGCTTGGCTAGATAAGAGAAGGCATGTGTTGAGCGCCAAAGGTCTTGCTTGACTTTCTCAAAAGAGAGGCTGAGTTGCTAACCAAATCCAAGTAGCGTTTTCTAGTTTCTTGGCATTGGCCTCATAGAGGCTCGATGATTTTGGGGTTCATCTCTCCCAGCTTTGGGGCTAGTAGGCGACCCTCTGCTATTTCTAAGGGATCCACCCAGCCATGAGGATCATACAAACTCTGAGCCCCTTCTCTTCTTTCCTCACTGAGGTTTTCTAGACCAGTCACCTTATCCAGGTCATCCCTTGACCTGCTTCGATGACCTGAGCTTGGATCCTTGCAGACTCGGATCTAGCACCGCCCACAGGATTCCCAAGGTTGGAAATGGTAGACGAAGACATCCGCATTACATATCTGGGCCACCTCCTTGGCAGAAGGTTGCGTAGTCATGGATGCCCTGCCCTGACTGGACCATCCACACTTGGTTCTGATCACGAAATTTCTGACCAGGCATAGATAGGATAAAAACTGGTCACAATCTTTGAGCCCTGTTTCCAGACTAGAGTCGGATTACTAGGAGCCTGCAAGCTGTTAGAAAGGAAGAAGCATCGGAAGAGCTGAGACCTTCCATTGCAAAATTTCACTAGAATCTTTCTTTCTGTTTTCTTGTGGCTGGTTGATAAATCGGTTGTTTAACCAGTTAATAATACTTTTTCTATGTCAAGTTCATGTTGTAATTTTTCTCTATCACTAAACCAAGTCTGTCATCACAGGGCGGTTCATGTCCTCCTAACTCCGATCTTCCCATAGCATTACTACTACTGCCCTCCAAGACAAAAAAGGAGCTATCCGTTGATAAGCTCTCTTAGTCCCTTCCTGTTCAGTTTGATAGGACATGACTGATCAACGGATTAGTTAATTGTAAGCCCAGTAATAGTTACCGTCTCCATTTACGACTGTCTCAGCACCTTCTGTCGCATTTGGATCTAGCGTCAATTCACGTAAACCACTGTTGTACCATTTATTTGCAACTGTTGTCGGATCTTCTTCACGACGAGCTACGAAGCCAGTCTATCATATTGGCGTGAAATTTGGGCTTTTAAGTGCTAAGAATTCAGACATCATCAGACCGTCAATTCTTTTCATGCCTTGTGCTTTTTCAATTGATTGATTTTCGAAAGGCTTCTTTGGCTTTTTCTAAGTAGACATAGTTTTGTCGCTTGAACGCGGTAAACGAATTTCATAACCAAATTCAACGTCTTTGTAGTTTTTATCATCTACGCCACTTCAAGTTGAAGATCAAGACATAGTCTTTCGCCCATGGGTTTTCTTCCTTTATTTCTATTCTGGGTCTTCGATTTCCATCCACTTTAGCATCCCATCCAGCATTGTCAATGAAAGTAGGATGCATTTTTCATGACATAGTTCTTGAATTCTTCACGTTCTTGAATGGAAGAGCTTTACCAGCTTGAGCTGTTTCACCACGTTTGTGAGAAAAGTTTCACACTTGAGTCGCGATCGCTGTATGCATACTCGTCATCTTTTGCATCTTCGTGGAATTTTGGATCGATGACAGGATCGTTAGGATCTGTCATTCCTTGAAGTTTCCATTTACCATCAATCCATTTCCAATAAGCAGAATAACCAGTTGCTTCTGTATCAGATGGAATGTAGTAATAGTGGGTAGAACCGTCAAAGTAGTAGTTCTTATCTCGGCGTAATGTTTCAGAACCTGGCTTACCTGGAGGTAGACCAACTTAGGTGCACGTCCATTTGAGCCCATGGGAGATAGTTCCAAACCTTCGTGTTTCCATATGGAGGATTTGCACTTGGCTCATCTGTTGTTACCAAACCTTCGTTTCCTGGTACCTCAGGGTTGAACAGGTTCCTCTGGTGTTGGTTCACTTGGATTTTCTGGACTTGGTTCAAAAGGATTAAACTCTCCATCAGCTCCTACAAATGGTGGGTTCTCTGGGAAGACCAAACTATCAATGTTATCAAGATCAGAAGGCTGTGATGGTGTTACCGGTTGATCTGGTTTATCAGTTGATTTGGTTCTTCTGTGTTGGCTGGCTCCGGAGTTGGAGTTGGATCTGAGTCAGTTCCTGGAGTTGAACTTGACAAAGACCCATTTGCCATCTTTGTAATAGTAGTCACCGTTATCTAAAACGTAGTAATGGTAACCATTTCATAACGGTAATGAGGATCATTCTGTTATTACTATTATTATGTGGTTTGTTGAGGTTTCACTGACCATCGCAGATACATGTCCATCGTTCATACGGTAGTGGTTCCTGTTCCAATAAACATAGTTTTCATCATTGGCTAAATTGTTGTAGCCGTTAGAAGATCTAGTTGAAGAGTAACCTGTAAATGTAGTCATATAGTTATTGTTCAGTTGTTATAGTATGGTTATTCAGCCATAATTGTAAATATAGTTCAAACCAGTTATTCAAGACACGGCCAGGGTTATAACCAAGTGCCCCAGTTAGAGTAGCTTGGACTATAAACCGTAACTATAACGGTTGGTATTCATCCAATTGTATCAGCTTGCATTGGATACAACAAAAGCACATGCAGAAGCCAAAAACAGCTCTGCGATATCTATATTTTTTCCATTAAACAACCTTAGGATAGTATTATATGAAAAGGACAATATTCTTACAAGTCATTTGTGTCACCACTGGTTCAACATGTATATAGGGTTATTTTTGCATTCACTAATTAGTGTGCCTTTTAAAAATGGATGCTTGTTCTGATATCTACAATTACCCTGTCGAAATTCTAGTAACAACGCAGTTTTTTAATATTTTTCACCCTTCATTTGCATTATAGTATACAAAATTTCTAAATAGTTTGAAACAAAACATATTTTACTCATCAAATTATACTCATTATTTTTACTGTCTGGTTATTCTTTTGCCTCTTTACACTTGTGTAATAGTATATATAGGATAAAACAATAGGATAGTATTATCTCATTTTTAGAAGTTTTCTAGTTTTATTTCTATTCTAAGGAATCATGACCCTCTAGGGGAAGAAGCTGACATCATACACCTCAGAAGCTTTCCCTCGTAAATTGCTAACAGAGAGGGAAGGTCAAGGCCCCCAGTTCTTCAAAAGAGGAGGTCTGACCTTCTCTCACTAGTTTTGGGTTTTTCCAGAGTCTTCACTTCTGTCTTCTTCTTGTGGTATGAATGAACATGAGAAGGTTGACCGGAGGCTAAGAACTGCCCTTTTCACTGCAGTCGGAGCTTGTTTGTTTTCAAACACTGGGCTAGTGGCTGGACGATCAATGCTACTACTTGCGCTGGTCAGGTTCTTCTTACCTGCTAACTGGTTTGACTAAGTTAACTGGATTACTGGGTTAACTGATTCAACTGGATTCACTGGGTTAACTGATTCCGTTAACGGTACTGTCAACTGGACTACTGGCTTGACTGCCTTCGCTACCGTAGTAGATAAATCATCAACTGGCGCAACAAGCACCTTACGTTCTAGTTCTTTACGTCCAGTTTCCACCATCTAGAGGTGATCTCTTCAACGATCAGGGCTTGTCCTTCACCAACTGTCACGCGACGTTCTTCACCCTTAGCAAGTGCTGCTGGGGTTTTTATTGGATGACCTTGTATGGTAATTCAAGAGTTTGTTCCACTTTCTTGGTTGTAACAACCGGCAGCATGTGGTTTAGTCCCTACTCAATCACTCTTCAACTGGTTGTTTCATACTTTCGCTCTTCTTCTCAGTTTGTTCTGAACCTGCTTTGTGTCACGGCATAAACGATAGTACGCTACCTTTTTGGACCCGGGTCTTGACTTGCGTGTGCCTTCTGAGATCTGCATTCTTTCTCTACTATTGTAAATGGAATTTTTCGTCTCTGTGACTTCAGAAGTTGTTGACTGGAGCTTTTCCCAGTCCAACCATCACTTCTTCGGTTGTTTGGTGTCGTCGCCTTTCACAATACGATCTGTTTCAACTCTGTCTGTAGGTAACGGTATAAACAATAGTCCGTCTTCTTTTGACCAGGTTTTCACATTCCGTGTGCCTTCTGTGACCTTCTTTTTCTTCACGGGTTGTGAATGGAACTTCTGTTTTTCACTTCTTCCTGAGTTGTTACTGACTGGAGCTTTTGGTGCCACTCAACACTTCTTCAACTGGTTGTTTGGTGACACTTTCGCTCTTCTTCTCGCGTTTTGTTTCAACTCCGTCTGTGTGTCACAGACAATAGTCTTTTCATCTTTTCACCTGGAGTTTCACATTGCGTGTGCCTTCCAGAAGGTCTGCGTTCTTTTCTTCACGGCTGGTGAATTGGACCTCCGTCTCTGACTCTAGTCGTTACGACTGGAGCTTCTTAGTTCTACCTTCAATCCATACTTTCTTCAACTGGTTGTTTGGTGACACTCTCCTCTTCTTCTCGCGTTTTGTCAACCCGTCTGTGTAAGTCACGGTATAGACAAGGTCTTTTCACCTTTTCACCTGAGTTTTACATTGCGTGTGCCTTGGGAGATCCGCTTTCTTCACGGCTGGTGAATGGAATTTCTTCCGTCTCTGTGACTTCCTTTAGTCGTCTTGACTGGAGCTTTATAGTTCCATCAACCACTTCTTCAACTGGTTGTCAGTGACACTGCCTTCTCTTCACGTTTTGTTTCAACTCCGTCTGTGTGGTCACGGTATAGACAATAGTCTTCACCTTTCACCTGGAGTTTTGATACTGCGCCTTCCGAGAAGGTCTGCGTCTTTTCTTTCACACGCGTGGTGAATGGAATTTCTTCCGTCTCAGGACTTCTTTAGTCGTCACGACTGGTTTTAGTCCCCGCTTCAACCACTTCTTCAACTGGTTTGGTACGCTTTCTTCATTCTTCTTCTCAGGCGTTTTGTTTCAACTCCGTCTGTGTGTTTGACGGTATAACAATGTTCTTTCAATCTTTTCACCTGAGTTTTCACATTGTGTGTGCCTCCAGAAGGTCTGCGTTCTTTTCTTCACGGTTGGTGAATGGAATTCTCCTGTCTCTGTGACTTCCTTATTGTTAGACTGGAGCTTTCTTAGTTCTGCCATCACCCTTCAACTGGCTGTTTGTGACACTTGCTCTTCTCGTGTTTTGTTTAATCTGTCTGTGAAGTCATTGTATAGACAAGTCTTTTCACCTTTTCACCGAGTTTTCATCAGCTTCAATGCCTTCTTCACGGCTGGTGAATTTGAATTTTTCCGTCTCGTGACTTTAGTCACGACTGATTTGTGCCCACTTCAACCACTTCTTTCAACTGGTTGTTTAGTGACACCTCGCTCTTCACTACATCGACTGTTTCAACTCCGTGTTTCACGGTATAGAAGGGCAGTCTTTTCACCCTTCACCTGGAGTTTTCACATTATGAGTGCCTTCTGGGAGAGTAGGGTCTTTTCACGTTTTGAAATGGAATTTCTTCCTTTCTGTCACTTCGTTAGTTGTGATCACCGCGTTTTCTAGTGCTGACTTCGATGACCTTATCAAACGTTGTTTAGCGACCGTTTCGCGCTTTCTTCTGCGTTTGGTTTCACACCATCGGTTATGTAATTGTGCAACAGTCTTTCACCATTTCCTGAGTCTTCACGTTACGTGTACCTTCTGGAAGTCAGGATTGGTTACGGTCTGTTCTCCATAAGGGATTGGTTCTGTAACTGTGGAGTCTTGAGTTGTCACAACAGCAGTTTCTTGGTCCTATCAACCACTTCAACTGGTTGTTTGTAACAGTTTCGCTCTTCTCGTAGTTTCGTTTCGTTTTACCGTCGACACATAACGTTAGACAATGGTCTTTTTCCACCTTTGACCAGGAGTCTTGACGTTGCGCTCTGGAAGATCTGTATCTTCCTGGTCATAATGAATCTTCCGTCTCTGTCACTCTTCGTCGTTTCAGTTGGGGGTAGTCTTACCTAAAGCGACGATTGCCTGGAGCAACCAAGGCGTTGTAACGAGCTTCTAATTTAGTAGCAGAAGTTGACCTTCTGACTTTTGACACCGTTTTAACAACGGCAAGTTCAGTAGCTAGCCGGATGCTATCCTCAGCAAACCCTTCATATCCTCATCAGAAGGATCATCCTCAGCTTGAATGTCTCCTTCAATCATTCAATTTATAGTTGAAATTAACAACCAGTTTGCCCTTCCTGCATCTGAATTTCTTCGTCTTCCTGCAGTGTTTCAGCCATAAACTGTTGGGATAAAGTTGGGACCGTATAATGCACGCTACTCCAAAGCATTTAAGGCAAGAATTGAAATCCCTAATTTAATTAACTTTCACTCATGATAATTTCCTTAAAATTATATTATCACTGCAAGAAGAGTATAAAATATTTTACCTCTTTCTAGTAATATGTTATTGCTCCTTCTTGCGTTTCCAGATAAGAGCTAGTCATTCCCAAATGTGAGGTACCCATACAAGATTCATTACTGGAGAATCAACTTCGCTGTCTTCGGTAAGATTGGCTGTGGTTGTTCTGGGACCTTCGGTGTTGGTTTTTTAGGTTTGGTTATCTGGGATTGAGCTGGTGGCAAGTCACCACCATTCGGTGCCGGTGGAATCACTGGCGTTGGAGGTGTGTATATGACCAGGTGGTGGTGTATTGTGCTGGTGGAATATTTCACCAAAGTTTCTTTTGGTTTATGTAAGTTTACTTTTTTAACGTTTGTACACCATTGTCGACGTACTTGCTAACATCGACGCCACTTTGAAGTTGTACAAGACAAGACGGAGGGTGCTCTCGAGGGCATCTAGAATAGTTTCATCTGCATCAACAGTTACTTAGATTTGTTTTAATTACAGGTGATGTAAAAAGGCGCTCAAGGTCATCACCAGTAATTTCACCACGTTCATTAGAAACTTTGCTTAGATTTTCTCAACTGCCTTATCAAGCTTTCGCTTTCCTGGCTCTTTTCAGGATTTCTTGTTCAGTTTCTTGAGCTTGTTTTGATCAGCTGATGTTGAAGTCCACCTGACTTATCACGTTTTCTCAGAGTCAGATTCATCTTGAGGCGCGTTTGTTTTCAGTGTTGTCTTGGCCGCTTTTTCTGCTGATTCCATCTTCTGTCACGAGTCTTGCGCTTGAGCGTCAAGTCAGCGACTTTAAGGCTTCTGCTGCGGCTTACTTGTTCTGCAATTGAACCATGTAGTTGGTTTACCAGCAATATTTCGCTCTTGTTTTGCTGATTGCTTGGCTTGAGGTCATTGGATAGAAGCAAATTGAGTATTTTCAACCTTGAGGGCAATTTCTTCACTTTAGAGCCTTATCGATCTCATCTGAGAGGTCGGTTGGTCAATTTGTCTTGACGGTCGCGACCGTATTGGTCTTTGACTGGATCCGTTGCTCATCTTTTGGATCGGTTGAACTGGAGTAGTGATGTCGAAGCGGAAGAGTTCGCCAGCTGTCTTCATGGTAAGCAGAGCCTGGTGCTGAACCATCCTCTGGACAAACAGTTTGTGGTCTGTTTGGATCTGATCGCGTGGTTTTTCAGGATCACGGTCACCGTCACCGGCTTAGATCTTTGTTTGATTATCATTGTGGTCCTGAAGGATACAGTCGTATTGTTGAACAAGTTCTGTATAAGGTGTCAAATCGCTGCAGTTTGGTTTAGATGGAATGTATAATTGAGTTTTGAAGCCTTTGGGGCGAGCAAGTCTTCACTGTCACGGTAATGATGTTGCTTCCACTGTTTTAAGGTTTCTTTGCATGTGTCGACGTAAGCTGCTGGTGTACCAGCGATTTAATACTGGTTTATGGTGTCTGTTGCGGAATTTTTTATACTTGTTATATTCAAAATTTCTGTGTTGACATTGTAATGTAGCCGTATCTGTATGCATCCAAGTGATCAGGTTGATTGTTGATCTTCGAAATTTTGTTCTAGGATTTTACAACTTGGAACGGTGTTGTATTTTTCTTCAATCATTGTTATTATGATGTAGATGCTGTATTTGTAGCAACATCTGGTCGATAAGGAGTAAGATATGCGTTTTTTCAGCTTTGACTTTGGCTTTGAAGGTTGCTTGTTTTTTGCCAGCTTGTTTTGTTGCCTGGAAGTTAACTGTCAGAGTTTGTCCGTCGTTGTGACAGTAGTACTTGCTTACCATCGAGAGTTGCTTGCAGTTCCTTCGAACTTTAATAGATAAGAGTATTGGTTTTGCGTGAAGGCTGTTGCATCTTCTGGCATCATGTTGATCGTATGTAAATATTCTTGTCACGGTCTCCAAGGGGCTTGCGCACTGTGTTGACTTGTTTTTTAAATTTAGCTGACCTGGGTTTGGGTGTGTGTGACTGTGTGAGTCTTTGGTTACGCCTGGTTTGTTGGGAAGTCTGCCTTGTAGCTTGTCTTTGTTAGGGATCTCTCTTGATCTGCTAGGTGTGATGTAGGCTGAGGTTGCACCTTCTTGATCTTAGCTGTGGAGGTCAGGTTTACTGCTTTCACAGTCACTTGCTCTTCTGTGTAAGGTAAGGTTTGTCCGTCAGCTCTTGATTGTTGTTCTGGTTCTTTGCTGTCTGTTGTTCTGATGCGAGCAAGTGTCAAAGACATCTACCAAGGTACGTGAAAAAGGCTGTCGCACCTGTTGGAACACTTGTGGTGATGTGGTAGTGAAGACTTCATCACGTTTAGCTAGTGTTTCAGCAGGTTTGTCGTTAACATCCTTCTTAATTTCCCTGGTGTTTGTGGGATAACTGACTATTTAGATTTTTTGCTCGTGTGACTGCTGTTGAAGTTGTACTTAGCCGTATTTGGCACACGCCATCTTTGTTCATGGCATAACCATCTTGATCTTGGCTTTGAAGGCAATCATCTGTTTACCAGTATGGTTTTCGCTTCTTCTTCAGTTAATTTCACTGTGATCACCCTTAGCTGATGTATTAAAAACAGGTTGGCCGTCAGGTTGCGACAGCTTCAGCGTTTTCGTTTGCAAATTCAAGAGACTTTTTCAATCTGTATCGCGATCTGTAACATCTTGGGAACTGAGTGGTCACTTTGTAGTAAGACTTAATGCGTGCTCTAAAGTTGCTTTCTTCGTTACTTTTTTCTTCTGGTTGGAGGAAGTTCTATGGAGGTGTAACTGGGACTCATTTGAGTCTTTGGTTACGCCTGGTTTGTTAGGGAAGCTTGTGGTAGCTTGGCCTTGTTCGGAACTTCAGTCTACTTTCTTTGGTTGCATATAGAAAGTTGCACCTATCCTGATCTTAGCTGTGAAGGTCAAGTTTACTGCTTTTCAGCGTTGGCTTTGACTTGGTCCTCAGTCAATGTGACTGTACTTCTGACCGTCAACTTGCAGTTTGTTCTGGTGGAATTGCTTGGCCAAGAGGTTTGCAGTTGCGTCTGTGCCATTGGAATTCAGTACGTCTACCAAGGTGTCGTGTACTTGAAGGCTGCTTATCTGCTGGAACTTCAGTGTTGAGCATGGTAGTGACTCTTCACTGAGCTTGAAGCGTTTGGCTGGCTTGCAGTTGACATCTTCTTGATCTCTGGTCACCTGGTGTTGGAGGTGTACTGTGGAACCGTGTTGGAATCCTTGGTTATGCCGTGGTTTGGGAAGGGTTCACCTTGTAGTTTGCCTTGTTGGGATCTGGTCTTATCACAGGTGGAGGTGTCGCGAGGTTGGCACCTCTTGATCTTGAAGGTCAAGTTCAGTGCTTTACCGCCGTTTTGTTTAACTTGTATGCGTCAAGGTAGGTTTGTCCGTCAGCCTGATTTAGTCATCTTCACCCGGCCGTCGTTAAATTGACGCAACAAGAATTCACTGCTG
>BNJU01003890.1_pt1 | contig 51178 bp, 65 predicted proteins | sample 8539281 | NCBI WGS metagenome assembly BNJU01 (sample SAMD00202456, study PRJDB9452) | human saliva metagenome | isolation source: human saliva | place: Japan | reverse complement strand
TTCAAACAAATCTTCAAACTTCAGGGTATCATCTTTTTATAACCTTACTTCTGCTGTCTCCGTAATCATAGCAAAGTCGTCCATAGGTTTCTTCCAACCTATTTTTACAAGTTTATTCTAAACGATACCGCCCTGTGGAAGCTCTTTTAAAAATCGCACAGCTCATCAAGAGTTTTTATATCGACAAAATCATTTATACCCTGTTTAAAGGTTATAGACTTATACTCATTGTCGTCTTTATCAAAAATTTTATATGCTTCATATTTTGATTGAAGTTATTTATTTTCTCGGCTGTTTTCATTGCCTCTATAAGAGAGAAACCTCGCATATAGGCCTTTTCATCTTATAATCCTTAATGTATCATCTTCTCGGTTTCTTTCGATGTCCACATTTTTACCGTCATACTTCACATCATAAATATCGCCTTAAAATCCATATATTTAGGGAACATGGCATTTGGAACCATACATTTTACGCCTGCTCTTCCTGAACCTTTTAAGGCTTGGCTTTGAGAACCTTTTTATCATCTTTAGACTTTGAGTATTCAGCCATATCATCTCTCGGAACTCTTAGGCTCGAACTATTCATCATTAGAGAAACTGTTATCGCCACCGCAACTGCCGCTATAATAATTACATTCATACCTTCTTCTTCCGACAGTCGCCTTTTATCTTCCCGGCAATAAGTACCATACAACTTGCCTTCAACAGATATCTTTTCGTCTTCTGTCTTAACAACTTCTTTCTCAAAAGGTATTTATATCATCCGTATTTACCATCACTTTCCATGAGCTTCCTCTCTTTATGGTAGGAAGGAAACTCATGTCTGTCCCAATGCATATTTAAGATAATATATATCCTGTTTCTTCTATGTATTCCCTACTGTCTGTTATAGTATTCAAAATCCGGTTCCAAACCTGCATACCGTGGACAGAGGTTTAGACTTTCCACGTCTGAAATATACTCTTCTGAATCCAAGCATAGCCCTTACAAAGTCAAGAAAGTCCTTATTCTGTTTTACAAGCTTTCAATTGAAATAGCTTATATCATTGTCCTGACAATATGTATTATTATTTCCGTTCTTTGACTGTAATATCTCATCGCCGCTGCATACATCGGAGTTCCTTAGAAATCATCAAAAGAATACGGCATTCAACACATCCTTTCTTAGGTTATACCTGCATCTTTTTGGTATCACCTCAAATCCGCAGTTCCAGGAAAGTTCATATTCGATCCGTCAGCATTGTCTTCACCATTGTCTCTATTATGCTTATAATCATATCTGCATATATCGGCAAGCGCAAACTGTTGATATCTGAAATAAAGTTTAACACTGTTTTATCCGCAATCACATTTGCAACGAAAGGAACTATTCCTCATCACCCTTCAGATATTTTCTCATATTGTTCATATAATCATAATCCATAGAGATGATGTTTCTTGTTTCTACATATCTTATTTGTGAAGATAAATTTGCTGTCAAGAAGATAAGGACTATAATATCATCGGTAATCAACTCCGTGAGATGAAACCGTCTATATGGTATTCAATTTTCCAGCATCTTAATACATCAATTATAGCTGATATTTTCTTGGCAAAGAAAACCCGTATGACTGATACCTGCTTCATGCAGGCCTCACCATACTTTATATTCATTTACAGGATTTCTGTTTTTTCGTAGAATAACTTGCCTTAGGTGCAAAGTTAAACTGTCTGCATATCCCCAATAGTTTATTCTGATTTTTCCTGCTTTTCTTCTCCTTATCAAAGGAACCAACTCCGACTCTTATAAATTCATCAAATTCAGTTGTAGGCATTATATCAAACCACACCAATGTCTTTAAATAGCTCTATCTTACTTATAAGTCCTTTAAATGTACCCTTGTCCACAACCTTGAGCTGTTTGACTTGTAAATCATATGAAGCCAAACAAATGCTTCATCCAAAGTTTTATTGTCCAAGTTGTTTCAAACCATTACCCCAGTCAAATTCACTTTATACACAGGGCTTCTTCGGATTATCTATAAGACTGCCACTGAAACTGTCTCACCTGAAAGCATTTACCGTATTCATCCGGAAAGTCCTTTTCATCCTCTACGCACAACAAAAGTTTTCTTACGTGTATTTACCTGTAAACCAAACATCTCCTATTCTTGATTCTTTAGGAAACTCTATCTTCTACAGGCGCTTTTCATTTTCTTTCATAGTTATCATGAAGGTATTCACATTTTCTTATAACCTTTATAGAAAACAAGAGGGCGTCGCAGTCATACCAAGCGGATAAGAATAACTTACCTCTCTTCTGAACCTACCATAACGCACCTCCTTGTCATATATTTATTTCAATATCCAGTTCTACCGGATTAATGGTCTGAACCTAAGATATCACTATGTATCTTAGCTTCCTTTATTCTATCTTTAATTTATCAGAAACTATAAAATAGTCAATACGCCAACCGACATTTTTTGTTTGGCACCCCCATAGTGATCACCATGAGTAAGCATCTGTTTTATCCGGATACACCTGAAGCTGTCACAAAAGCCTGAAGATAAAATAACATCCATCTTGCCCTCTCTCCTCATCTGTAAATCCGGCATTTTTCCTATTGGTCTTAGGATTTTCAAATCTATCTCTTTATGAGCAAATATCCAAATCACCGCAGAATATCACCGGCTTTTTTTTCGCTTTAAGATGTAGGCGAGAAAGCATCTTCAAGTCATTCTGTAGTCAAGTCTTGTAAGACCCCTTTGAGAGTTTGGAGTATAGCAGTCAGATAAAAATCATACTCCGCCGTAATAATCCCACTCATTATCATGTTCCTCTATGCCGATGCTCATAGGTCACATTAAGAGGCTTATCTAGTAAATACAGCCACGCCTGAGTAGCCTTTTTTTACACCCAATAGTCATAATATCCCGGAAGACAGTTCAATTTGACCTTCTGAGAGCTTTTGACCTGTATGCAGAAAATGTCCACTCAATTTCTAAAGAAGTCTAAAACTTTGCACAGCGGCTCTAAGTCCGTTGACATTCCATGAAATCATTTTCTTTGTACTTCGCCATATCAATCATCACTTTCATCTGCTGAAACAGTATATGTAACTTTTCTGCCATCTCGTCAGACCAAGGTACCATCATATGTAGTAATCTTGTCTATAAGACTTCCGTTAATGATTTACATCTGTTAGCTGTAGTCTGTACTACCTGATGGTCTCTTGATGAGAAGATGGTACACCTCAACTTTACAAGTCCGGTGTTGAGTGCTGCAGACTCCATATCAAGGTGGTCTGTGGTGCTCGTCGTATAAGTACTATTTGCACCACACAAGCTTTGAGAGCATACAACGAACCTTCTCCTCCTGAGAGTACGTTCACTTTCTTTACACCGTCTTCACTCTGCAAAGCATTCTTCCAAGGAAGCTCTACATATGTAGCATCCTTGATTTCAGAATATCCTGTAAGCCAGTCAACTATTGTTTCATCACCTGAGAAATCCTTTGTATTGTCCTTCGGGAAATAGCTCTGTAGTGGTAAGACCCCATTTATAGCTCCGCCGTCAGGCTCCATCTCCTGTAAATCTTGAAAAGTACGGTCTTTGCTTTCATTGTATCTCATGCGCCACCATCTTCTCTATTCAGTACAAAACTGATATTATCCAAAACTTTCACCGTCGATGGTCTTTGAAAGATTCTCAACTGTAAGAACTTCATTACCTATCTCTTGCCGGTCTGAAGTCGATGTATGATATTTTAGTTTGATATCACAGTCGATTTTTCCAATGCTCTCTGGATGTAGCCTGCTTGACTTTGAAGCATTAGCAGAATCTGATAAACCCGCAACCTCGACCTTTTCTTCTTTCTTTCTGTTGGCTTCCTTCATCTGGCGAACCATAAGCTGACTTGACTCATACCAGAAATCATAGCCGGCATAGAGCTGTATCTTACCGTAGTCGATATCCGCAATCATTGTACAGAGACTCTTATTAAGGAAAATATCTGTCGCGAGATACAACTATAATTGTGTTTTCAAAGTTTATAAGGAACTCTTCGCCAGGCAACAGCATCCAAGTCAAGGTGGTTTGTACTCGTCAAGTAAGAGTATATCGATTACCGAAGAGCGCCTTTCGCGTAAGTACCTTTTATTCAAGGTTTGACATATCACTCATCAATGTATAGTGATGTTCCGTATCTACCCAAGTCCGTTTAGAAGTGCTGCAGCATCGGATTCGGCCCCAGCCGTTCATATTTGCAAACTCACTCAAGGTCAGCCGCTTATACCACTGTCTTCTTCTGTAAAGTCAGGCTTTGCATATATTGCATCCTTTTCCTTCATTATCTCACAGAGTCTTGCATTCCATGATTACAGTATCCAAAACGGTGTAGGTATCATTTGAAATCATCCTGCTCCAAGAATGAAAGTCTCCCGGTGTTATAACTATATCACCGTTTGTTAGGCTCTATTGAGCCTGAGAGTATCTTGTTGAAAAGTTGATTCTTTCCGCACCGTTTGAAACCCATAAGTCCATAACAGTTGCGCGAGTAAAATATCTTCAAAAAGGGCTTTCTTCCCCAATCTGAGGGTTGATTCTACTCTAGTAATTAATTGGCTATAATTCTCTTAAGAGGTTTATCAACTGCCGCCATCTTTTGTACATAGACTACACGAAGGTTTGTGACATCTCCCAAACTCCCGCCACAGGCGAGAATGAGCGATACGAGATATTCTTATCACTCGCGATCTTTCGCCCGGATATGGGTTCGCTGCGCCTGTCATTACTAACACTGCTACGTTTGGTACAACTTCTTTACGCATCCGATCCATAGTACTGCAAGAGAGGTAGCGTATCCGCCCTTCGGCTGTCCAGCTTGCTATACCAAGACAGTTCTTTTCAAGAGTATCTATTGCATCTCAAACTTAGGTCTGAGTGAGTCGGCATGCTTTTTCATATGCTCTACCATGCAGATGAATATTCCTTTGAAACTATCTTACGTCTGCTGATTTTACCTTTATCATGTCCGACGTCTGCATCTTCAACTGTTCTCTGTATCTCTCAAGATTGCTTGTGTGATGCACAGTGCGCTGCAATGCTGAACTCGGGAATGTAACTTTGATGTCGAAGCAAACTTATACACAAGGTCCGATATCTGCCTCTTACACTCAGCCAAAATCTAGTGTAAGACGACGCACGAGGTCATAGAGATGATGAATCAGATATGCATTATCAATAAATCTGACTCATGTGGCAGTTTAATCTTGCACGTCTTCTTACACCTAGTCAGAGAAGTGAGTTCCTTGTAGTTGAACACTTTCGGTACACCAGATTCCTTTATTGAGTCATCCTTTTGCACAGGTTCTGCTATCACATCCATATCGGGACCCTCTCAGCCATCGGTACGCCATTTCTCAAACTCAGCACTCCGTTGTGCACAAATGTCTGTCATGTCCCGTACTATACAAAGGAACTTTACTCATTTGCTTTATACCATGGTGTTGGAACCCGATTACTCCATGTGTATACGAATCTGAGATCTGCTCGTACATTACAGTAAGACTTGAGTTTCCGTAGATATGAGGTTATCTGCCGGAACCTCCACTCACATCACCCATAAGCTCCTTTGCCTCAGGAATACTTCAGTCCAGTACGCCATGGTTTCTTAGTCTGAGACTGTTCTTACTCATAGCATCTTTGTCCCAGACAGTACATCCCTCAGTCCCAGGAAAATATCAAGCTGCCCTGTGAAGGCTCTGCTCATATCAAAGTTTCAAGTCTTTGAGCACGTGTATAGGCCTATTCAGCCTTTCAGCTCACTTTCTGCCTCCGGAGTCCTCTTTGCTCAATTCTATGTCTTCACTACCATCTCCTTATACCTGTTGTTATTTTGCTCACTTCTCGAGCTTTGCATTCAACTCATCTAATTTCTTTGCATTCAAGTATCTTCTAGATCTCCGATCGAAATACCAGCTCTACCATCTTTTAGATCGTTACGTCAGCATACATACTCCTCATAGTCCATTGTAGGACTTTATAATATCCTCTTCTATTTTATGTCTCTCTTTTGAGCTTTGTAATATCGGCAATTTCTCTGCCCTTATTTACAAAGCACTCTGTGCTATTTTCTGTCCTCTCTTCTTTAGCAATACTTCCACTATCTGCTTAACTTTGATCTTTCCATAGCTCTTTGTTTCAAATATGACACGGTATAATTACTTTTATCAACACCCAGCAAGTCCAAGGTTACAGTTAGACAATAAATTATTTTAATGCAAAATGCAGCATATATCCTCGAGTATACATCCTATTGTCTATGGAGATAGCATCTGGACTATGGCATGTACAATCATTTGATCTAATATATCTCAGGCAAAACTCCCGCTCTTTAATGCAGTTTCATTCGCTTTCCAAAAGGAAAGTCTGAAATGATTCTTCTGTCTTCTCTGAATACCTCGATATCTTCACTTTAAAATGAAAACTCATCATACAGCCTCACTTACCTGATAGCGGTCTTGACATATTCTGGGGGCCTACTAGAGCACTACATCCTTGCATCGAGCCGAAATTTTTGCCATCTCATCTATTACCAACCCATTCTTTGCGGTGTACCTTCAGCGTATGAGCAAGCCTTATTACCTGTCTGTCCAATAAGTAAAGCGGAATGCAGTCTGCAAAGCTCTCATCGTAATGCCTCTCTATCAGTTATCAATGTCCTGTAATGTTTCTGTAGTCTGCAGCGATGCTCCTTACCCATATCAAGCTTTTATTCACTACTCTTACATTGGTGGAATGCTCTGATATGAGCGCAAAACTGTCCTTTCACTCCCAGAGCTGCCATTCTTTGTAATTCCTACGCACACTTTATTATCAGGCTCTGCTGCAAACTTAACTCATAAGAGCATAAGGGCTTTCGTTACACCCTCCTATCCTTGTGGAAAACTGAACAAGCTCTCATATTTTCCCAATGCTTCAAACGTGCAACATGTTCACCTGTTTTCCGCCTTTTTCAGTTTCAAAATGTTTTTATCATTTCTTTTCATATCTTTATACCCACAAATGCTCCCTTTTGTCCAGTCTATCTTCTCACCCATTGTTCCCATACAGTCCGATCTTATACTGTGCGCCGACACGCTTTTCATTGAGATCACCTGCCAGTTTTCGTGTTTTGCCGCCTGAAAGATCCTACAGACTCAAAGCGAGATCCAGTTTTCGATCTTTCCTGTATGTTTTACTTCTACATATCACACATTTGCCTCTCTGGCGATAATATCTATCTCGCCGAATCTGTTTCAGCAGTTTCTTTCACGTATTATAATCCCGTTGGCCTCAAGAAAAAGAGGCAGCAAATTTCATACATGTTTCGACTTCCTACATCTCACTCACAAATTTCCTACAGTGATTTTCTGTGTATGGCACATATGCATTTCGCTAAAGCCGCTTATATGTGTCGCCGTGCGCTGTAGCATTTGATGCAACCGTACTCAGGTAGATTTTTATCACTTTACCCATAAGCCTGTCTCTGGTGACCTTTGCAAGTATACTTGCACATATGTTTACACCTTGGCATCTCCTTTTACTATACCCACCGCTTATATTTATATCAGGTATATGTACAGCATCCACCAGTAAAACATCGGGTGTTTTTCCAGTGCATTTACGGCCTTCTCATTGCCTCACAAGTAGCCTGTCAATATATTTATCTCATCTATCAGTATTTGAAGCAATACCTATACCGTAAGCTATGTGTTTTGCTTTTTCATCAAATAAAAACATCTCTTCTTTCCGTCACCTGGAGTCATTTAAAAAGGAAGAAGATGTCCTTCGGCAAAATTACTCAGCGCACCACCACAGGACACTGCAAGCGGCCCTCTGCCCGCCTCGTCTATACCGGCAACATATGCCAAATCGCTGTATCATTTTCAAATTCTCTCATGCCTCAAGTCTTACTCTCTCAAGGGCAAGTTTTTCTTCACTTATTTTCTCATCCTGTTTTCTACGGCATTTGTAATGTGACTCTTCCAGTTTCCCTTGACTGAACTCATTTTACAAAAGATACTTCAGTCTTATCATAGTCAGCTCATTGCCCTTCTTGTACAACCTCTTAAGTTTGCTATTTTTATTAAACGCATTTTCATCATCACTGTCTTCCATCTCAAATCTTTCTGTAAGTATCTCAGTCTGTTTTAATAAACCATTTGATAAGTTCAAGCTCAGCTCTCTTATATCTATAATCATATCGTTTATAGAGCCGATAAATGCAATCATCTCACCGATGTTTTGTGCCTCAAACTTTGACAGTATTCCCGAGTATCTAAAGTTCATCTGACCTTTAAGTTTTATCCACTGATTCCCTTGGTAACTCCTGGCCATTTTCGGTCTTTGCCATTGCTTTTCCTGAAACTGAGTTTATAGGTGACTTGTTGACATTCGGAATACCATACCATTGCTCTTACAGGTCTGTTTTTAATTCCTCTTGGTGTCTCTTTCTTTTCCTTTTGAAACATTCTCTAGGCTTTTATCAGTGCATATCATCGTCTTTCTGGAGTCCATAACATGCACTCATAACTCCCGCCTCTATAATGGCTTGCCCATCTGTGTAGCACTCTCATCGAGAGATCGTGCTCATTTAATATATAATTCTGGACTTATTGAGCCCAGTTCCATGATTTCGGATTTCTTGTAGCCTCAGTGTGCCTGGCATCAGTCATCTCATAATAATATCCACAAAGCTTTATGGCATCTGACATGGCTCTTTTGCCTATGTCATGATGACCCGGTACCATTAGTATCTTCATACCATCCTTTCATCAGGCTCTATTTTGATAAACCCATCCCTTTACAGGCAACACTGATCCATGCATTACCTATAATCATATCTTCCGTTACATTTCTATTGTTGAGATTCTTGAGTCTTCACTTCCGACTCTGTTATCACCCAATAAAAATATTCATACTTTTGCCAACTCAATCGTCGCCGTTAAAACCGCCCGATGAAGCCTCAAAAATTTATCCAAATGCTTCACCGTCTATATAAAACCAAACCTTCTTATATTAACACTTTACCCTGGAAGCCATATCTTCTGATACATACTTTCCCGTCTGTATTTTGAAATGTATATCAAATGTATCTTTAGGTTTTCAGAGGCGCGGCTTTATTTATAAGTACAGCCTCTCCTCTCTATCTGCGGTGACATGGACTGACCGACTATAAATGTGTCTCGAGATATATACACCACAAAACCATGCAAGAGAAAAGTATCACTGCTACTGCATCAATATGTCCATATTATTAAAATCTTGATCTTGTTTTTATTTTCATTTATTATTGTTTTTATTTTTGTTTTTGTTAAACTGATTATAGTATAAATGATGTTAGAGAAAACTATGAATATCATAGACATGACTCTATGGGCAGTATTGAAGTATCTCAGACAAATATTACGGCGTCAAACAGCAAGAAGTCTTCAAACTTTAAAATCATACGATTTCCGATGGAGGTGATGAGCATTTGCATATCTGAAATCAGCTCTGCGCTACAAATCTTGAACTTTGGAAAATTGATCGAGGAAAAGTCAAACATTATAAGTAAGGTTTGCAATGAAATACTGAAGGTAAATCGACGAGCACTTTCTGCTCTCCGTAGCAGACCGGCGGGCTACCAGAGCAATATGGAGATGTAAACAGAGGTGAGTACCACAGAGGCAATGAGATCTTGGGTAGCTTTTGCATCCGAATGATGGTGGAAAATATGCTCTACAAAGTTCAAACGATACATACTCTTTCCTGCGCAATGCATAGAAGCAGTAGCTCCGGAAGTCTCAGGATAGCTCCTCGCCTTCTTTAGAGAAGCTTATACTTGCATTTACTCGAAGAGAAAATGAAGGAATGTAAATCGAAGAGACACATTACAGGATGCCTACCTATCGCCTTTTCACGGAGAATGTAAGCGATGGAGGGCTTCCCTTTGAAAATGATTATAGAGCAGATAAAGTGCTTTCCTATACTTTGACTCTCGCGCCACAGCTAGGATGGACTGAATGCTCCTAAAGATTGACACTCTGGTTGCAAAGAATATATCCAGCTTTTACCATGTAGATTTTGTCACAGACAAGGGCCATAAATTCCTATGCTTTAACTCATCGACTCCTGCCTTTTGCTACGGAGCACTTTTCATCTCTTTCAGGCGGACTGATGACAAACAAACGATATAAGATGGCTTTTCAAGCGGGTCCAGATGATGCGGGTTTGGGGTGAAATGTTGTACTGAGAAACGAACCCGGAAGCCTCAATAGTGCCGGGAAAAGCATCCTACTCGATTGAGTCAATGACTATGGTATGCGTGCAGGTGTCCACACTACGGCTGTACATGGCATCAAGCCAAGGAGGTACAAATTTTGAGCTAGATGTGCTTTATGCCTGTGCTCACCGGCATAACTTTCTAGTCTGTCAGAATTTTATCTTGAAGGCATGGACTCCACTCAGAGTTCACTGTGGTGTGCATTGTCCAAGTGCCAAACAAACAAAATCGCTGCCAAATCTGCTATGCACTGATGCTTGTAACGCTAACTCAGTCCATATATCGGATATGAAACGCCGTGCAAAGCTGCTAAGCTGCACATGAGATATACTCTAAAGAGGCGACTGCTTGTCATGAATCGACAGGAGAAAATTTGATGAGAGTATTTAAACCTGAAGAATGATATGATGAAAGGATATTTATGCAAACAAACCACAGCGGATATGACCATGTGAATAGTACCTTCAGGCTTTTATTATTCTTCTTCCCTCATACCTCCTTGAACTCTTCCACAACTGTATAACACTGCAGACGCGGCTATCGTGGGTCAAAAATGCTCAAAGCTGCGACCCAGCCGCAGGTGGAACCAGCTACTAATCAATCTCTTTGATGGCGTTTTGCAGGATTGTCCTCGCTTCAGTCTCATCAAGGTCTCTACACTATGGCGCCAAAAATGATAAAGCTGTAAGTATGTGTTCATGCTCGATCGCATTTCACTATAGTGTGGAATCATAGTCAGTATATGTGTATAGCGTTTTCGATGACAATGCTTCTGCAAATATAGATATTCCGGATGATAGATGTCTATGGCATTGTCTATTTGACAAATATACTTTTCTGGGACTTCGCACTTAATCTTATCTACCACATTATGGAGCCGACTCCTTCGCGCTATGGTAGATTCCAAAACTCCTTATTCCTTGTTATAAGCTGTTTCAGAATATATGATTTTAGATATTACATTGATACGCTTATATGAATATGGGCGTAGCGAGCAGCACATTACCTTCGTTACATCGCGAAAATAATCAGTGCCGTATTGGTCGTCATGGTGTCTATCACCGAAAGCCAGTGCATCAAAATTGAGGTTGAAAGAGCTACAAATAAATCGAGCTTTGGCGAAAAATGATAAGTATTAGGTACTGCCAGTGCAGTCTGCCATGTACACCATTGCAACATAGCTATGCAGGCCTCTATAAACAGCCCTCGTACGATACAATCTGCTGCCTACCGCCCACGGTAAAATAGACACTCTCTTTGGATGACTTATACAGGTCTCTCGAATCTCCTGTTACCACCATCACCGAACAAAACTTCGCTACGGTAATAAAGAAAGAGTAGGAATAATTATGGGCATGATTTGATCATCTGTCGTAGTTACCGGAAATAGTAATGATAATGTTAAGCTCTTTGAAGAAGTATTTATACCCTGTTTACCAAGGGACGAAATGTGTTAAAGATGGCGTACGGATATGCTGAATTTTATGATTTGTCGCTTCAGCATACATCATTATTGGATCTTTCAGGGTCTCTCAGAGGAATAGGTGACAGCTGGATACCTGATAATGACCGCCGGTGTATGCGTACTTCAGATGGTCTGGATAATTGTAATGGTGCCAAATTCCCGAATTTCTATACAATACTCTGGGCTTATCCGTTTCATGGATCAATACCAGCACTGTTTTGATATACATATTTCGGCTAGCAAGATGAAGCTTTGGTTAAAATCCAATATATACTATTGATTAACAAAAAGGCTGTAACTTAATTTTCATAAGTTACAGCCCACTTATATCGGTTTTTCTTACTTATACCTCTTGACTCTATGCTTTGTCTTATATTAAGCATTTGCTGGTCCGTATTTTGCTATCACATCGGCACATTCCTAAGCTGTCTTTCAACATCGTCGGAATCAATAAAATCTTTTGTATTTCAGCTGATGATCAGAGCTCGCCCATCCATCAATAGTCTTATCTGTACCTCAACCCTCATGGAAACTGCTTTTTCTCCGAGAAAAAATACCGGGTATCTCGATAGTCAGATGGTAAGAGCGATATCCGTTTTCCTTAAGCTTTTTATATAATCCTTTACTGCAATCAGATTTGCATCGTCTGTCTTGTAAGCATATCGGCTCACTTCATAAATATCATCAAGAAATAGACAGATAACTCTATACCGCGACATCATCCAGGATTATTGACTATTGAATCAGTGTAGCGGAAGTCCGCGCCTTTTAACTTTTCCACAATGCTCGGCTACTCTTGATTTTATCACCTCTATAGGGTTCTTCTGTTTTTAACCAGTTCATCATTAAACTTCAACTTTGTCTTTACTTCCTGATTGCACAGGTATATCATCATGGCCTCCTAGAAAATTTCAGTACTTCATGTATTTCTTCAGGTATCTGTACCAAATCAGAACTTGTACAATGGATGCTCCAATTCGTTATTCAGGGTTATTTGATATGCATAAGCTCTCCATTCTTTTGCATATCTCTTTCCGGTATATTCCCGGTCAAAAATAATTATTTTAAAATATAATCTACCGCCTCATCAAACCAAGGTGCCTTAACATATTCCAAGACCTCATCCAACCTGTCTCGCCTACTTCAGATCTATAGGCTCTGCACACTGTCAATCTTCTTTTGCTATCTCATCAATATGACTCTTTCGAATATCTCGTGCTAGCTTTCACAATCAGGACCTCAAAATAGCTATATTCTCAACAAGACCGAGTATCAGGAAACATCTCATCTTTTTAGCCATGTTTACAGCCTTTGCAACTTTATCATTGAAACAAGCTCCTGAGGACTGGTAACTTTATAATTCCGTCAACAGGTATTGACTGGAAAAACTGTAAGCGGAACATCTCCTGTAGCGGAGCATATCAACAAACATATAGTCGATATTATTCCATACGGTATCCTTCCAAAACTGCTTCCATAACACCGCTATTACAGATCCTCTCCATATAACGGATCTGTCTCATTCTCTAAGATAAGATTTGTACTTACCACATTGATTCCCGCATTTGTAACAGCCCGGAACCATGCGCTCATGCTATATAACCCCAAGCTTTCCGCTAAGCCCAATGCTAGGTATGGAAGGTCCTGATATCCGCATCTATAATAGACTCTAAAGCCCAACTGACATTGCCTTTACGCCATAAGAGATGTTACAGGCTCTACCGACGCCTCCCTTTCCAGAAACAACACCTATTACTTTATTTACACTGCTTTTGAGGGTCAAGCTCTTCTGAATTCATTATTTTGCCATATTAAAACCGTATAGACTGATGTCTATAATCTTCCTTTCTTACTTAGTATAATACTCTATTGAGCTACAAAAGTAATTATACTAAAATAATCAATATTTTCTGCGTTTTGTTACATATCTGACTTTTTATATTTTCAAATCTTCTACTACCTTTACATTGTCGCTGTAAGTCTTTCGCTAGTATTCTGACAGCCTCATCTGCGGGCACTCCCCACTCACCTCCAAGATCCTTGCTCTTTTCTTTTTCGGATATGATAACACTGTCATTTCCGCTCATCATACCTATATCTGTAAGAGAGGTTTCGAGATCACTCTTCATAACTTTTCCTTATCAGCATACTGTATCCAAAGTTCTTTTCCTCTTTCGAACTCACTTACAGTATCCACTATCAGTTTGCCTCTCTTCTCCCGAGTGTATCGCTCTTCTCAATAAATACTTCTCACCCCTCTACCAGCTCATTCCGTAGTTTTCCAATGCCTCGGAATACCTAGTTCTATTCTTCCATACAGATCTTAAAGAGTACATATGGCCATCATATCGCCTTTTTGGTAAATCTTTTATTTACTCCACCAGCAATCCGCCAATGGTCAACAATTCCCGACTCCAGGAATCTCCGTTTTCATCCGGATAAAAGTCATCGCTCTCGCATCGGAGTGCTCTCAAAAGTGAAATATATTCTTCAAAAGGATGTCCGGACAGCCATTCCCATAACTTCCATCTCATATTTTAGAAAGTTCTTCTAGGATACTCCTCATATGAATAAGTTCAGACAAAGCTATCCTTATCCTCTTCACTTACCACATCATGACATCTGACCGATCGCGCCTTACTCTCCTTGGACTTTTATCTATAAAAGGTTCCGCATTAAGGATCTTTTCATGTCTGTTTCTCCCTCCATACCGTCAAGTGCTCCCGACTTTATAAAAGCCTTCAATGCTTCTCTTTATTCAAATCCTTCGAGAAAGTCTGTTTATAAAGTTTTCAAGCGAAGAATTTTCGTTTAAAGTCTCTCTTACAATCCTGTCGGATACCCGCTTTTCCGACACCTTTATGGTGGAAAGCCCTGATCTTATGCGTCTCATCCACACTGAATGTCCTCACCAAGATTTACATCCGAGGTAATATCTTTATACCCATATCGAGCCGCCCATATATTCGCTAAAGCTTTTGTCGGATTATCGCTTACAGGGAAGTGAAAGCCGCCATAAACTCTTTTCGGATAATAATATTTCAAATATGGTCTGATGTGAAACCGCATAACATACACATGATTATTAAGCATAGCTCTAAAGTCAGATCGTTTCATCAAAGATCTATGTTTGCTCAGTTTCTTCTTTATACCGTTATTTATATGACCCTTGATACCCTTTTCTTCATTTCCGTATGCGAAGTTCTTTCGCTCCATCTCCATAATATGTGCCTTTTTCTTACTCATGGCAGGCGAACTCTCATCACTTCCACCCATGCATATATCCTGCCAGATCCTCGCACAATCTGCATTACCCTGCTCTGATATACTATACACCATAGGTCTGGCTCAAGTATGGAAATAAGTTGTGGCGTATCATAGCTTACTTTTATCTTTGTTGTTCTTACTCGCAATATATTTTCGCGTATAAAATCCATAGGACCCGGACGATAAAGTGAAATACCGGCAATTATATCCTCAAGATTTTCAGGTTTTAATCGCTTCATATAAAGCTTTGCATTCCGCCGCTCTCCAACTGGAATACCGCATCTGTCCTTCCTGTGGATATGAAATTCATATACCTTATCATCATAGTCGATATTTTTAAGTCGATGTCTATGCCATGATTTTCTTTATCATTGCCAGAGCATTTTGAAGTACTGTAGCAGTGCAGATCCCAAAAAGTCCATCTTTAAAAAGATCTGAAAGCTCTTCAAAGGTCGTCATGGTAAACTGCTGTAAACGCATTATCCACCCAAGTGCAAGCGGTATATTCTTCAACAGCTTTTGAGATTACAACGCCTGCACGCATGAACACTTGCATGCTCTTGGGAGTCCCTCAAGCTTTCAAGCTGTAATGTAGGGTTCATGAACCACTTCATCACTGTCATACAGCTCTTTAAGTTCCTTTATTTCTCTCAAAGATTAAAGCCCCAAGTAACATCCTTATCCATAGGTATCATCTTTTGCAATACTGTCACATCTGGCATATGGAATCTCCATAGCTCTTCCGACATCCCTGATAACACCTTCTGCTCTGCAAGGTACCGAGGGTTATTATCTGGCATACTCTTTCACTGCCGTATTTGTTTACCAGTATTCAATAACTCGCCACGTCTTTCATCCGCAAAGTCCACGTCTATATCGGGCATGGAAACTCTCCGGATTTAAAATCTCTCAAAGATAAGGATTATATTTTATCGGATCGATATCTGTGATTCAAGACAGTATGATACTACACTTCCTGCTGCAGAACCTCTTCCCAGTCCTACAGATACCCTGCTTCTTGCATAATTTATATAGTCCCAAACTATCAAAAATAGTCTATATATACCATGTTTTTCTATTACGCAAGCTCATAGTACATATCGTCTCTTTTTATTTCTTCTGTTTGGATAATCGTCCGGTAATTTCTTTCAAAAGCCGCTGACACAGACTTTCCAAATATTCCTTTGCGACATTTGATTCGGCACAGGATATTCAGACAATTTGGTCTCACCAATTTTATTTCCACATCACACATATCCGCTATCTTACCGGTATTTCTAACAGCATCTATTGCATATGGAAATAGTGCCTATCTCATCTTCGGACTTTTAGAAAAAATTGTCCGCCCTCATATCTCATTCTGTCGGGATCGGACACTGTCTTACCGGTCTGTATACAAAGCGGTATGTCATGTGCTCTGCATCTTCAGCATTTATATGTGTATATCATTGGTGTCACAAGCGGAATATCAAACTCTTTTTCCGATTTTTACGAGAACCTGATTCTATACTTTTGCTCCGGAATTCCATGGTTTTGAAGTTCCAAATAAAAGAACATCACCAAACAGAGCCTTGTATTTTTGTGCAGCCTTTTCTTGCATCATCCTCTCTGCCCCTTGATATAAGCTTTGGAATTTCACCCACCAAAACAATGCTGAAAGCGCTTTATACCTCATGATATTCCTGTAACAGTTCAAAGTCTATTCTCGGTTTATAATAAACACCTTCGGTAAAACCTCTTGAAACTATCTTTGCTGATTCTCATAGCCCTTATTATTTTTGCCAGTAAATAAGGTGATAGTATCTGTCTCCCTGCTTTGCTGCTTAAATCTTGATGAAGGACTTACATACACTTCACAACCAAGTATCGGTTTGATACCCTGTGCCTTTGCCTCTTTATAAAAATCTATGACTCCATACATCACTCCATGATCTGTAATGGCATGTGATGTCATATTGATCTTTTGTCTACTTATTATCTTTTTATCTTACAGGATCCAATCAATGAATATCCTGTATGTACATGTAGATTGTAAAAGACATATTTCTCCTCTTTTTCATTCAATACTTATTATATTATATCATATTTTGGGAAATTGAGAGTATCTAAAAATCAGTATTGATTATATTAGTAAATATATTTTATATAACTTTCTTGTATCTTTACAATGCTATAATAAATTCATCAATATAAGAAAGGAAGTTTTATGGCACAGACCGTTAATGTAAACTTTCGTCTGGATGAGGCGGATAAAAGAGAATGGAAAATGTTTGCATGAGCTTGGACTTTCTATGAGTGCGGCCTTTACTATGTTGCCAGAAAAGTTGGCGAGAGCATCGTCTACCTTTTGAAGTCTCTGATGGACGTTTTATTCGAGAATAATCATAGCTCATTTACGCGCGAGGGTGACTGCCACTTAATACCGGACTTGGTGTAGACATGATATTATAGAGGAATAAAACATATGCATAAAATATGGTTTGATGAAGCATGGGAAGACTACCTTTATTGATAGTCAGTGATAATTCTATCCTGTCGTGGACATATAATTAATATAAAGGAGATATCACAAAAGTATAAAAATTTTATGATATCTCCTTTTAAAACAATTGACCGCTTATAGATAATCTATTTACAACAGTCATGCTTTCCGTTAAAGATTCCTGTACGCATATAAAAAGTACATCATTATCTACGCTGTTAAAATTCTATAAAAGCATATATTCTCTACATTAATTTTTATTTTATCATAAACTTTTTGCATTTGATATATCTCACATATTCCATGAGCTACAGATGCAGCATCTAATTCGAAATAAAACCTGTATACATTTCATCATCGAATCTATCATAACAGTTGCTATGTTCGTTTACTCGAAATTATATATTTCGAGGATATTTCGATAGATATTTCACCGTCCAAGTCATTCATAGATACCGTTTTATCTCTTTTATCCTTTCCAGTAATCTATATAATTTCATTTTAGCTAACATATTCGCATCGCAAAGACATGAGCTTATTATTTTCTTTTTAAAAAGCATAAGACTCGTCTTCTTCCCTGATCATCAAAAGCTTTAAATATACAGATATCGTCATTTTGTACAGCAGATATCCTGCTAAAAGCTCTCATCATCGGTTGAGTATATCTCATATAGCTTTCCTATTTCCATACTCGCCACTATATTCTCGCCCAAATCTTCAATCAAATATTCATCACTCATACAATGCATATCGGAAAACCTTTACCTCATCAGTTCATATGTAAATGAGTGATATCTAGAGATTCCTCAATTGAAATGCTCGTGCAAAAGTTTTCTATACTACGTGCATATTTCTTTTGTAATAACACAGGATTTGCATCTCATACCGGCAGACCTCTTTTCTTCATCACATCAGAATATCTTCAATAATATAATCCTTGCCCTGTATGTAATACATCATATGACAGTACTATATAACTGTTTAATATATCCTGTCTCTGTCAATATTTGATATACTTCTCTTCGTCTTTTCCCAGCTTTTTGCAATACCTTCTATACAAAAGCAACATATATCCAAAACGAAATATCATATATATTTCTCTCCATAAATACTCTAGTACTCTGTTCATTCTCCTTGATTCATCACATGCCAAGCAGGCACCTACTATACCTCCCGAGGATATGAGTAAGATTCGAAATATTGTCCTGTACAAAAGAATCCTTGATATATCTGCTCTCCGATATATAAAAGTGCTACAAGAATAAATGTAAAAGGAATTTTTCCTTCTTTAAACTCCTGCAAAATGATGAGAGCAGTATAAATGCAAACACTACAACGCTTGCTCCAAGCAATCTCAAGACGGAATACAAAGAAATGTACCAATCCTGTTACAAAATGTGCAGTTGCAAGAATAACAGAGTATATTCGCCGAACCGCACTTTTTCTTCAAAGCATCGGTCCGATTACAGGTATCAGCATTATATTACTAAGGAAATGATCAGAGATTTGCATACATAGTACATGTCTGAAAAATCTGATATATGTAAGAGATTTATAAAAAGACGATACAGTATACACCTGAAGAAAAGTCTTGTGGAAAGTCCTCCGCACAACATCCATTACAAATACTATAAAGCTCAAAATAACAAATCCCTAATATAACCGTGAATTGAATGAAATTTCTAATTTGATTGTCCATATTTTCTCCTTGACTTAGGTTTAACTAACCTCCAGTTCTAAAAGGGCGGATCAACCACCTTTTATCTACTATCAACAGCTTCAACTATGTGAATGCGCATCTTTGAATTTGATGCCTATCTCCCTCTATGTAGAGTATGTATTCAACATAGACATTTATCTCTTTCTTCGTTCATATCTATGAGCAGAGCTTTGTCTCTGTTTCCATATCCAATCTTCCAAAGGAGTGTCATTATTGTTTTGTACCTACTGTTATTGGCAAATACCATCTTGGAATTTACCACACCCTCTTTGATAATTTCAACCCGTACTTCTTTACTATTATTGTATTAAGGATACTTTCATCAAAACCATGGGCTATTTCCACGTCAAGTTATTTTGCTATATCACCATCAATATAGTGATTTCTGAACATTTCACGAGTTAATAGATCGTTCTCATCATACCTCAAATGAGAGCCTTAATCTCAATATCTACAAATTCTTTCATAATCTTCTACCTTAAAACCATAGTAGAAGCTGCAATGATGGTCTCTACCCAACCCTAAGCTACCACTGGTTGTTATGCAAAATATCAAGTTTAAAATAAAAGAATGATAGTTTACTAGAAAAATGTATCTCCCACTATTCTATATAAAATAACCTTAAATAAAAACTGATAACTATAGCTCAACAAAGAATGCCTGTCTGCTTTATGTACACTCTTGTCTAGCCAATCCAATTTGTATGCATTCTGCAAAGCTTTAATGTTTTTAATCGTAACAATATTTTATTGTCACTAAAAATTCCTCATATTGACTATACGGCCTCTTTACTATGCCGGGCATAGAAGATGCAAAATCACTAAATCTTTCCGCCCATATCACTGACATAAAAGCTCATGAAAAACTTCGCCGTCATCCACCCGGGCACAAAGATTCTCACGCTCCAACAAAGATTTCACTCCTTTCGCGGTCCCATATCGAGGATTTACAAGGAAACTTCTCTCCATAATCCTTCCAAAAGTCTTATACAGTAAAGGATAATGGGTACATCCCAATACCAGACTGTCAATATGTCTGCTCTTAATTCACTAACATACCTTGAAAATAATCTATCTGTAACTCTGTCATTTATAAGGCCTCTTCTACTGAAGGAACCAAAAGCGGACAGGCCTTTTTGTGTTACTTCAAGTTCATTATTTATCTGATGAATAGTTTTCTCATATCATACCGCTTGATATGGTTCTGCTGGTACCCACAACCTCAATCCTTCCACCTTTGTGGTTTTCGGCGGCAGTTATGGCACTGCATGAATAACACCCATAATCGGTATACAATCTCTGTCTTTAATATGTCAAGCGCAAAAGCTATGGCATGTGCACGCAATCACAATAGCTTTTACATTTTTGTCTGTAAAAATTTTTACAATCTGTCCGGGTATTTAATAATAGTATCTCTTGACTTGGGGCGTATGGAACTCTTGCCGTATCTCAAAATAAACAGTACTTATCATTTTGCATCTGCGACATATTTCCTGCTACCGTAAGCTCCTCCGACACCTGAATCAAATATTCCTATAAGTAAATTCAAGAAAATCACCTTCTCTCAAAAGCCAAATCAATAGGTTTTGTCAATCAGCTCTTTCTTTTCCGATACCGCAGCCTCAAATACTGGGATACATACTTATTGCGGTAAATCCGGGCATTGTATTTATCTCGTTAAATACAATCTCCGTCTTCCTTTGCAAAAGAAGTCCACTCTTGAAAGTCCGAATCCGTCCAAAGCTGTAAAAATCTGCGCACTCGGGAAGTTTTTCTCTTACTCCGTCAGGGAAGACTGAGTCAAGCAATGAGTGAATCCAGCTTATATTTTGCATCATAATCATGAATGTTGCTGCCGATTTTTATCTCACCGACTCCGCTTTGCCATTACATCTCCCGGTTTCAAGCACTCCACATTCCACCTCATGTCCTGACTATAGTTTCTTCCAAGAACTTTTCTGTCATGATTTGAAACCTTTTATACCTTTTTCCAGTTCCTCTCTGTTTGAGGCTTTTTGATACCTCTCTGAAGAACTGCGTTTGAAGGCTTTTACAAATACCGATAGTCAAATCTGTTTTCAATCTCTTTATACTCCTTTCAGAAAATCCTCCTCGCTTTATAGTCAAGTACCAGCTCACTGCGGGCCTGTCTTATGCAGGCTTGTCAGCACAAGTTTTGTATGAGACTTGTCCATACCTACGGCACTGGCTAAAAACTCCCACACCCACTAGGGAATCTTTGCAAGTCAACAGTCGCTTGAACAGTACCGTCTTCACCATAGAGTCCATGTCAGTACTGGGAATACCACATCCACATGATTTCTTTATATTCCCCATCTGTCTCTACTATTATACACTTTTTGTTGCATCAGGCAAAATAATGCGAATTCTTTGAATTAATCCAACTTCCGTCTTCCATTGAAGATATATTCTCAACCTGGAGCCGTTTACCTTCCTTAGTGATACCGCTAAAAGTCAAAACATATTTCGAGTATCCACCTGTTTTGATATATTGGTTGCAGATATTACAGATATCTCATGTTCAGAGGACTGCGTCCTCGAAATATTATCACTAATTTCTCATTATTTTGTAGGTGTCTCCTTTGACTTTCTGGAAACATTCACTCCTGATTATTTATATGCTCAGTAATGATTCTCTCAGCCTCCGACTTGTCTCTGCACTTTAGCGCCTTTAATATCATCTCATGCTCTTCCATAGCTGATTTCTTGTCCTTCAGCCTTTACATATTCAAGTCTGTAATGATACATCTGCTCACGTAGATTATTTATCATCTGTACCAGCTTATCATTGCCTGTGCTTGCAAATATTATATCATGAAATTTTCTATCTGCACGTGCAATATCAATAATATCTTTATTTTCATTGAATCAATAAATTCCTCTTCGCTGCTCAAAGCTCATTTAACTCCTCATCCGTAATCTTTGTACATGAAAAGTTCTATTGAGCTCCTCCAAGGCTCTTCTCACTTCCAGATATCTCTAAGATTCTTTTCTGTAATCCTGAAACCTCTGCACCCTTTCTCGGAATCATAAGCATCAAGGCCTTCAAGTTCAAGCATTCTTAGCTTCTCTTATAGGTGTTCTGACACTCTAGCTTCTGAGAGCTATCTCCATAAGTCTCTCACCTGGCTGCAACTCTCCTAGAATTGCCTGTCTTAAAAGTTTTTAAAACCACATCTCTCAGTGGCATATATTCATCTCCGTCTGCATGCGAAAAGCTGTCATTGTATCCTCCATGCATCTTTCTATAGCGTATTTGTAATCTGATATAATTTGTTCTATCGTCTTTTCCAATATCTCTTTGGTCTTTATGCATATCCTCATCATTTTCATAGATACCGAATATTGCAGTTCCACTTCCGCTCATAAGAGCTCCAAGACAATTGTGATCAAGCATCTTTTGCTTGATATCCGCTATAAAGGCAAAAAGTCTTATAGAAGCACCTCCAAAAATATTGTTGAGTCTCGGCAATTTTTCTATCTTTGTCTTATCGGCTTCATCCTCTCTAATCTGAAACCATTTCACCTACATCTTATGTATAAATCCTGCCTTATTAAGGCTGCGTCTATATCAAAGGCTCATATACCTGTGAAAGCCCCGCTTTCGGTTTTACTAATAAAAGTTTCATTTTCGGTAGGGGCTTAATCGCCTAAGCTTTTCTCCGATTCCGCTCTGCCAGTACCGTTCCTCCCATTATACAAAAAGGTATATCCGCACCTAGGCTTGCTCCAAGCTCCAAAAAGTCTCTCATCACTTACACCGAGTGCAAGCTCATTTACCGCTTTTAATGTAGCTGCGCATCTGCACTTCCCCTGCCATACCTGCTTCCATGGGGATATTCTTTTCAGCAAAAACCTCCACTCCGAATGTCTTTCCGGTTTCCTTTTAGCAAAAGCTATAGCTTTGTATATAAAGATTGGTACTCATCCATTGCCAAAATCCGTATTGTATGATTCGTAATAATATCTTCAGTTCTTTAATTTCAAGTACGTCAAATATATCAACATTGTCATAGCATTTCTACTTCATGGTAACCGTTTTCTTTTCTTCTCAGTATGTCCAAGCATAAATTAATTTTTGTCAAATGCCTTCACTTTCATTCAATAAACCTCTGTATTTTACTGACTAAAAATATTGTTCCTAAAATTATACATTAAAATTTGTATAAAAACAACAGTTAGGTTTTTCTAACCCATATGCAATTAAACATCATATTAAAATCAACCAAATGATTTAATACAAATATCCTCTGCTGACATTTATTTATTATCACACCAAGTTTTTAGCAAAACTAATCAGATGCTATATTTGATTTGTCTATTTGTGCATATACATCAATTATTTTAACGACTCTCTTAAGTAATCATGTAAATACCGCATACTTTAAATGTATATCCGCACCTTCGGTATCTTTCTTCAGTCATATATGAAATATAACATTTTCATCTTTATTGTAAAATCCTGCCAGACCCATGAACCCATTATCGTTTTCAAATACATATAATCCGTAGCCGTAGAAAATCATGGTAAAGAAAATATATTCCTGTAGGTCATTTTTGTTTTTAAGAGAAATTCTCAAATTGAGATAAAATTTCAAAAGTCGTCAGGGTCTCATCTCCACGAATATTTATACCTTCCACCTTGCCCTATGTTAAAGGCATACCCAGAGTTCTAGGCAACCTTCTATATATTCCTCATCAATGTCTCAAGACTTTCCACCGCATATTTTGAAACCGATATCTATATCTTCTTTACCGAGTACACAATTGTGGCCTTGTGAGGAGTTAAATGCCTCACAAAGCCACATTTTCATCAGATATCAATATATCCACAATGCTGTCCTGACAAATTAACACTTTTCAGGACTTCATAAGTCTCGCCGAATGTATCCACTGTCATAGTTGCAATCTCTGCTCTGTATTCGGTCTGTCATTATAATCTGTATCTGCAGCTGCCAATTCTATCCACTATCATCATTCCTCGATTACCATTCGAATGCGGCATATGCTCAGTCTAAATGAGGTGCATCCTGATGCATTATAAAGAACTGTGAACCTGCGAATTTGGGCTCATAGCTCGCCATTGAAATAACTCCTCTGCTGTGAGCCAAAATCATTCTGGAATCCGTTCTGGTTAAACTCTCCCTTGATTTGATAGTCAGGATCGCCCATTCCGTTTCCTGTGGGCATCCGCCCTGTATCATAAATCCTGAAATTACTCTGATGGAATGTAAGTCCGTCATAGAACTTCTCATTGATCGAGGCTGATAAAGTTTCTTACAGTGTTTGGAGCTACCTCAGGGATAAAGTTCCAATTTTGATTACTGAGCCGTCTATCATTGTTAATGTTACTATTGGGTTTTTCATGTTTTCTCTCCTTTATAATCCCAATAAAGTCACCCCGAGTGTACATCCTTGTGACTTTATTTATAGACCTCTACGGTCATTCATTTATCTGTATTTTACCATATTTCTACTTATTTTGTATAAAAAGTATGGTAATTTATTAGTATTTTACTATCTCGACTGCATTGTATTTGTATATTTTGCAGGGTCCTCTCAGATCTCATCAGTGTATGATGCCTGCTGTAATTACTAAGGTCATTTTCCTTAATGTACTTTTCCTGATTTTAATATCTCAACTGAAGATGATATAAAGCCATCTGTAGTATCGCTCTCTTTGCCTCATACAGGAACTACACCGTAGAAAAGCTGCATCGTGACGAACTGTTGAAATACTTGGACTCATTCCGTAAACAGGTATACTTGATCTCCACTTTGAAAGCATTCTTGTGGTAAATCCTGTGATTGAAGTGCTGTATTGCCTTTTGCATCCAATTGGTCTGCTGTATATACTGCTGCTAGCCAACCTGATTTGAAATATTCTTCCTGTCCATCTTGTTTACTTTTCTGCCTCTGTAAAGTGCATGATCAAGATGTATCTCAGTCTCTTTGCTATCTTTACCATCATCTTGGAGTGCTTCAAAGAGGGTGCTTACCATTGCGGACTCACCTGAAAGCATTATTGCATCTGTACCGTCATATGGCATTTGGCAACGTCTGAAACCTCGGCTCTTGTAGGTCTCGTTTCTTATCATCGAATCAAGCATCTGAGTAGCTGTAATTACAGGCTTTCCTGCTACAGAACATTTTTCAATAATCTTTTTCTGTATAAAAGGCACTTTGCGACATCGAGTCTCAACGCCCATATCGCCTCTTGCAACTATGATGCCGTCACTTGCTTCTGATGATATCGTCCATGATTGTCGATACCTTCCTGGTTTTCAATCTTTGAAATAATCTGGATAGTTGAACCCTTCTCCTTTAATATTTCTCTAATCTGACGAACCGCATCTCCGTTTCTTATAAAAGAGGCCGCAATAAAGTCAAAACCGTTGTCACAGGCAAATTTACATCTTCGATATCTTCTGCGTAAGTGCAGGCAGCTTTATAAGAACTCGGTACATTTACACCCTTTTTCTCTCCAAGCTCACCGCCGTTTAGAATTTTCGTATGTATATCGGCTCCTTCAACAGATATTACCTCAAGCCTCGATAAGACCGTCATCTATAAGTATCCTGTCTCCCGCCTTTACATCATCACTAAGACCGCTGTAATTGATAAAAGCCTTTCTTATCATTTCCCACACATTCGTTTATTGTAAGTGTATATTCATTTCCCGCACTAAAGTTACCTTCTGACCGCCTTCAAGTAAACTGTTCTTATTTCAGGGACCCTTTGTATCAAGTAGAGCAGCCACATGTTTTTCCTGCTCTTCTCTAACTCTCTCAGTATATTCAGTCTGCCAAGATGCTCCTCTATAATCACCATGTGAAAAATTGAATCTGGCAACATCCATCCTCCAATCGCCATATCTTTCATAAGCTTTTTATCATTTGTGTTTGGACTCATGGTACAGATAATCTTTATTCTCTTCATTTCTTTTTCTCTTTATTTTTATAAGCGTAAATACTACCGCTCATTTTTAAATGTATCAAGATATATTTAAAAACTAAACGGCAAAACCAATAATACTTTAAAAATACGGATGTAAGCTCTATTCCACATGAATATGTGTATATAAATGGTCTGAGCAATACTCCAAATTTCCCTACATTTAGAACAGAATCTAAACTCCAGTGTATCGTCATTCTTTTTCGGTTCTTCCACAAACCCGCACATTTATGTATCGACTCACCTGCCGGTCTTATCTTTAACGCCTTTTAAATTTCGCCCTTCCGGCTATACTCTTCGGTGATATTCTATACCAGTTTCTTGTAAGTAAATAGAATATTATAAAGTTGAACAAGCTAAGCCCTATTGATACCTTTGTAATGACGCCACCCATTATAAAAGCTATATGCTCAATAAGTAAATATACAAATGCCAAATATTTTGCCTTTATCGGTAATACAAAGTATACATAAAAGCTCATCTCGGGATAAGTTACGTAAAAGCCATATTGACATATTCGAGGCTGTCGGGTGTAAGCGGAAACATAGCTTACAGCATCTCCGTATATTGCATACAGCACAAATGCTCCACAATAAGGAAGAAATATCCCATAAACATATAGAGATTAAATCTGAAACTTCCCAAACCCTTTTCAAGATTGCTTCCGAGATTATAATACAAATACAGCATTATAGCCCCGAAAAATATACTTTGATCCGGTGCATACATAGTCCATGTAATAAGTCTCCACACCTGACCCGAAAGTATTTTAGGTATATCCAATGATAAATAATTATAATATATTTCAATATTTATCAAGGATATGACAAAACCTATACTATATAATACAGTCAGATACAACATCAAATTTCTGATAGCGTATCTGCTGATTTTTCTCCAATTTTTCTCAAAAACCCATCTGCACTCCTTTCTAACATCTATCTTTTGATGGACTTTATATATCAAAAGCTTTTCCGCCTAATACACGCGCCTATTATAACATTTATACTACTTGTATGTAAATGATTTGAGTTTTTAGTATACACCTAAAAATATTTTGTTGACATAAGAAAATGTATTGAAATTCAGAAAACAATCAAACCGTTGATATGGAGATAAAGTTAGTCATGACTTTCGCAGAGAGTCCGAAGGTGCGAGCCGGATAAGAAACAGTCTAGCAAATGGACCATGGAGGGTGTAGTCAATGCTTCAGCAAAGTATACTACAACGTACGCATACGTCAGTTACAGGGGATATGTAGGTATCTTAAAGTGCACAGGGTCATACTGTGAATCAAAAGTGTGCACCACGATTTTTATTGTTGAAATTTCGTCCTTGACAAATATCAGCCTTTTTAGGTTTTTATTTGTCAGGGACTTTTTATTTTACTCAGGAGGACTTATGGTTTTTATATTAAAAGCGGAGGCATCAGTGAAGAGGCGATACAAAACTTTAGAAAAGAATTTGAAGATAGGATTTGATACAATATATGCACCCGGAACAGAACATACAGCAGTTTGTAATCGGAAACACTTCAAAAATAGATATGGACATATTGGCAGCTCATCCGATAGTTGACTACGGAAAAAGGGTTACAGAAACATATAAAGCTGGCAGGCAGAACCGTTCATCCTGATGATACCGTCATAAAGGTAAACGATATCAGTATAGGTACTGGAACATTTACCGTTATTGCAGGACCTTGCAGTGTGGAAACAAGCGAACAGATTACAATGGTTGCAAGAAGTATTAAAGACAGTGGAGCTGTAATACTTCGTGGAGGCGCATTTAAACCGAGAACTTCTCCTTATGCTTTCAGGGACTTGGCAAGGAAGGATTGACTTTTTGGAGAGTGCCAAGGCGGCAGTCAAATATTCCGATTATTTCAGGGTTATGAATCAGACACAGTTACCGCTGTTTGAGAATGTGGACATCATTCAAATCGAGTGCAGAAACATACAAAACTTCGATTTACTTAAGGAAGTCGGAAAATTGAGCCTATACTTTTTGAAGCGTGGACTTTGTAACACTGTTGAGGAATTTCTTATAGTGCCGAATATATTATGGCTTCTGGCAATGAAAATGTCATACTTTGTGAGCGAGGTATCAGAACCTTTGAGACCGCTACAAGAAATACTTTGGATCTTGGAGCAGTCGCACTTTAGAAAAAACTCATCTTCCGGTGTTGGTGGATCCAAGTCATGCGGTGGGCATCAGATCGCTTGTACCGCCGCTTGCAAAGGCAGCACTTGCTGTAGGTGCATGACGGATTATGGTTGAGGTACACAATGATCCGGCTAAAAGGCTTTATGTGACGGTGCACAATCACTGACCTTGATCGGTTGCCTGCACTTATGGATGAAATCAAAAAGAGTTGTACTTGAAGGAAGGACATTATAGTATGTATTACCCTACATTAAATGAAAATAGAAAAAGATAAAAGAAAATAAAGAATATACTCTCGCACCGGTCAGTATGGAAATATTATCCGACTTTATCACACCTGTTGAAGCGATAAGAATTCTAAAAAAGGCTTCAACACATGCCTATATGTTAGAATCGGCAAAGGCTAACGAGAGTTGGGGAAGATATACATTTCTGGATTTGATCCCACACTTTCTATAAGCTGTAATGACGGCAAAATAAATGTGGACGGTGAAGAATTTGAGTGTAGCGATCCTACCGGCTATCTTAGAGATTTTGTTGAAAAATACAAAAAGCTCGAGACTTACCTCTCTACCTCCTTTTACAGGCGGTTTGGTCGGATATTTTTCATTTGACTATATAAACTACAAGGAACCGAGTATCAAAAGAAATGTAGAAGATTCTGAGGGCTTTAAAGATATTGATGTAATGCTTTTTAAAGGATATATTGTGTTTGACCATGTAAAAGCAAAAATTATCCTTATTACAAATATTTCACTGATGAAGATATTCCTATCGCCTATAGAACGCTGTTAAAAGACTTGAGAAAATAAAAATCTTTTTATTTGGGTGAGAAATCCTATGAAACGGGAAAACTGCTTTCTGAAGTAAAAACCTTTGTTTTCACAAAACGAATTTTCAGAGATGATTGCAAAAGCAAAACATCATATCAAAGAGGGCGATATCTTCCAGATAGTACTCTTCAAAACCGCTTGCAGAGCGGACTTTTAGCGGAAGTCTTTTTGATACCTACAGAGTACTTAGAACGGTAAACCCTTCACCGTATATGTTTTATTTTTCAGGTACCGATGTAGAGATTGCAGGAGCTTCACCTGAAACTCTGGTAAAGCTTGAAGACGGAATACTCCACACCTTCCCTCTTGCCGGTACAAGACCGAGAGGAAAAACAGAGACTGAGGATATGCTTTTGGAAGAAGAATTACTTGCTGATAAAAGGAACTGGCTGAACACAATATGTGCTTGTAGATCTTGGAAGAAATGACCTCGGTAAGATAAGCAAATTCGGAAGTGTAAAGGTGGAAAAATTTCCACTCTATAGAAAGATATTCACATGTAATGCATATAGGCTCTACTGTAAGGGGTGAAATAAGACCTGAAAACGATGCACTTGATGCACTGGAAGCTGTCCTTCCTGCAGGTACCCTCTCAGAGCACCTAAGATTCGTGCCTGTCAGCTTATCGAGTGAACTGAAAACAACAAAAGAGGAGTTTACGGAGGGCTATAGGATATATTGATTTTACTGAAATATGGACACCTGCATTGCCATCAGACTTGCATATAGAAAAACGGAAAAAGTATTTATCAGAAGCGGTGCCGGCATTGTAGCCGACTCTGAGCCTGATAAGGAATATATGGAAAGCATAAATAGCAAGGGCGCTGTAGTCGATGCGCTAAAAAGGCACAGGAGATAAACAAATGATTTTATTGATTGATAATTATGACAGTTTTTCCTACAACCTGTTTCAAATGGTAGGTGAAATTAATCCTGATATAAAAAGTAATGAAATGATGAAATGACTGTGGAAGAAATAAAGCTCTTGCTCCGGAAAGATTATTATCTCACCGGGTCCCGGAAGACCTGAGGATGCGGGTATAATATAGATGTAATAAAGGAGCTTGGACAAAGTATTCCGATTCTTGGAGTTTGTCTTGGACATCAGGCAATCTGTATGGCATTCGGAGCAACGGTAAGCTATGCCAAGGAGCTGATGCATGGAAAAAGACTCTCTTACATATTTTGATACCTCCGGTACTATATTTTTAAATTTGCCCCCGGAGAGTAAGGTTGCCAGATATCACTCACTTGCTGCAAGCGAGGACACAATTCTCAGGATTAAAAAGTGGTAGCAGAACAGATGACGGCTGAAGTAATGGCTGGAACATCAAAAGCTACCGATTTATGGAGTGCAGTTTCATCCGGAATCCATAATGACAGAATACAGGGAAGAAATGTTGAGAATTTTATACAGAATTGAAATTTTAGCCATACATTATAGGTTTTATTTTGTAATCCCTGTAGCGATTAGTTCTTTCTGCAAAAAGCGAGATAGAATTAAACAACCGAGGACTTGTTTGAGTGTAGTTCGCTGTTCTTCAAGCGAACAAACGAGTTCCGCAGTTGCGTAAAATCTAGAAGCTTTGAAAGAACTGCGATGGGATTACAAACTTTAAAAACCTATAAAATAATGAACTGAAAGGATACTATGATTAAGAAGCTATTGTAAGATTGTAAATAAAGAAGATTTAACTTTTGATGAAGCCATGTGGATGAATGAGATTATGAACGGTGAGACTTCGCCCACAAAATGCCGCATTTCTGCAGCTCTTTCTACAAAGAGTGCAAAAGCTGAGACCACACAGGAAATCGCAGGGTTGTGCTATGGCTATGAGAGGCATGCTACAGCTGTTGATACAGATTTTGACCTTTTTGAAATAGTGGGTACCGGCGGTGACAATGCCGGTAGCTTTTAATATCTCCACAACCTCAGCCTTGGTAGCTGCTGCCGGCGGTGAAAGTAAGTAAACATGGAAACAGAGCGGCTTCTTCAAAAATGCGGTACGGCAGACTGCCTTGAGGCATTGGGCGTAAATATTGAAGAGATCCCGATAAATGTAAAAGAGCTTTTGGAAAAAGGTCGGCATGATGCTTTTCTTTGCTCAAAAATATCACAGTTCTATGAAAATATGTAGGAGCTATAGAAAAGAGCTTGGGTTTAGAACGGTTTTTAATATACTTGGGCCTCTTACAAATCCGGCAAAACCGAAGCGCCAGCTCCTTGGAGTATATGATGAATACCTATAGAACCTCTTGCAAAAGTAGCTTGTGGATCTTGGAGTTACAAGAGGTATAGTAGTATACGGTATGGATAAGCTTGATGAAATATCACTCCGCTCCTACCAAGGTTTGCAGAGATAAATAACGGATCACTCTACAACCTATGAGATAAAGCACTGAAGATTTCGGTCTTACACGCTGTGAAAAACAAGATTTGGCAGGTGGTGATCCTAAGGAAAATGCAGCCATTACTCTTGCCATATTAAACGGTGAAAAAGGCCCTAAAACAGATGCGGTACTTTTAAATGCCGGAGCGGCTCTTTATAGGTGATAAGGCGGGCAGTATACAGGAAGGAATAGATCTTGCAAGAAATCTTATCAAGCAAAAGAAAAAGCTCTTAAGGTTTTGGAGGATTTTATAAGAGTAAGCAATGAGTAAAGAAATAACTATTTTAGATACACTAGCCACATATAAAAATGGCGAATTGAAGAGCAAAGAAAAATATTCCGCTGTCTTTGATAAGATCTGAGGCTGAAAATATTCAAGCACAAAATTTGTTTTTGAGAAATGCTTTAAAAACCAGGATTATCTTTTATATGTGGAATGAGAAGGCTTCACCGTCTAAAGGTATTATTGCAAAGAACTTCCCATATCTTTCAATTGCAAAGGAATAGGAGGCAGGTGCAGACTGATATCGGTGCTCACAGAACCAAAGTGGTTTCTTGGAAGTGATAAGTATTTAAAGGAAATATCAAATACGGTTACTCTCCCACTGCTTAGAAAAGATTTTACCGTAGATGAATATATGATATATGAAGCAAAGAGCAATGGGTGCTCTGTATCCTTTTGAGTTTGCTCCATATTATCGGTTGAAGAAAATGAAGTATTTCAAAGATATCAGTGATGATTTGGGACTTTCCACACTTGTGGAATGTCATGATGAATTTGAAATCGAAAAGCCTTAAAGATAAATTCCCGTATGATCGGAGTAAATAACAGAAATCTGAGGACTTTTCCGTAGACACGAATAACAGTAAAAGACTTCGAGACCTTGTGCCTAAGGATATCTTATTTGTTTCCAGAAAGCGGTGTAAACAACTCTTGAAGATATAAAAATATCATCGATATGGAGCCGATGCCGCTTTGGTAGGTGAAGTCCTTATCGTGCGGAAAATAAGAAATTCACTTTGGATTGGTTAAAGGGTAGATATGACAAAAATTAAGCTTTGCGGCATAAAAAGTGAAGAAGATATCAAGGTGATAAATGAAGTATTACCTGATTATATAGGGCTTTGTATTTGCCGAAAAAGTAAAAGATATATATCATTTGATACGGCAAAGATACTGAAAAAGCAGGCTTGATAACAGAGTAAAGGCTGTGGGTGTATTTGTAAATGAAGATATTGAGAAACATAGCTCATCTGTCAGAAAATAAAATCATTGATATTGTCAACTTCATGAAATGAAGATGACCGCTATCTACATACGATGAAAAAGATAATGTACCAATAATATATGCCTATCAGATAAAATCAAAGGCTGATATAAAATCAATAAATAAGAAACACGGATTTTATCTTATTGGATGCGGAGCGAGCTGTGGAGAGACCTCTGATGAAGCTTTACTTGACGGCTTTGACAGAGAATATTTTTATGAGCGGACTCTCAATAGATAATGTAAAAGAAAAATAATTAAACTAAATCGATCGTGTGGATGTAAGCTCGGGAATAGAAAACTGAAGGCAAAAGATGCCGCTAAGATAAGAAAGATTTGTAAATTTAGTAGAGAGGTAGACAATGACAGATATTAAAGGAAGATTTGGAGTTCATGAGGACAGTATATCCCTGAGACTCTTATGAATGCAGTGATAAATTGAAAAAGCATATAATCATTATAAAAAATGATCCTGAGTTTAACAAAGAACTCAATTATCTTCTAAATGATTATGAAGGCAGACCTTCAAAACTTTATTTTGCAAAGAAAATGACTGAGGACCTTGGCGGTGCAAAGATTTATTTAAAAGCGTGAGGACCTTACACATACAGGTGCACATAAGATAAACAATGTTCTCGGACATACTGCTTTGCAGATGGGAAAGACCAGACTTATTGCAGAAACAGGTGCGTGACAGCACGGTGTTGCAACCACAACAGCCGCCACTTTAATGGGTATGGAATGTGTAGTATTTATGGGTGAAGAAGATACTATTCGCCAAGCACTTAATGTATATAAGATGAGACTGCTTGGTGCTACAGTTATTCCTGTAACAAGCGGAACAAAAACTCTAAAAGATGCCGTTTCAGAGGCTATGAGAGAATGGACAAGCAGAATAGATGATACTCATTACTGCCTAGGCTCCGTAATGGGACCGCATCCGTTCCCTACTATAGTCAGAGACTTTCCAGGCCGTAATTTCCAAAGAAATTAGAACAAATCCTGAAAAAGAAGGCAAATTGCCGGATGCCGTACTTGCCTGTGTGAGGCGGCGGCTCAAATGCCATAGAGCTTTACAATTTTATTGAAGACAAAGATGTGGCACTTATCGGTTGTGAAGCTGCCGGAAAGAGATCCCACATTTGAAAACAGCTGCTACTATCATACAGGAAAACTCGGTATTTTTCCACGGTATGAAATCCTACTTCTGTCAGGATGAATACGGTCCAGATAGCACCTGTATATTCCATCTCGCGGGACTTGACTATCCGGGTGTAGGGACCTGAGCATTCATATCTTCATGATATAAAGAGCAAGCTATGTACCTGTAACAGATGATGAATCAGTAGAAAGCATTTGAATACCCTACTCTAAGATGGAAGGTATTATACTGCGATAGAGTCCGCTCATGCCGTTGCTCATGCCATGAAAATAGCACCTACTGTGAATAAGGACCAAATCATTGTAATTACCATCTCAGGAAGAGTGATAAGGATTGTGCAGCTATCGCAAGATATAAGAGAAGACTTACATGAATAAGATATATGAAGCATTAAAAATAGCATTTATACCTTTTTATTACCTGTGGTGACCCTGATGTTGCAACTACCAAAGCTGCAATACTTGAAATGGTAAAAAGGCCGATCTGTGGAAATAGGTATACCGTTCTCAGATCCACTGCTGAAGGTGTGGTGATACAGGGTGCAAATATTCGTGCTCTTGAAGGCGGTATTACCACCGACAAGGTATTTGATATGGTTTCGGATCTAGAAAGGAAGTTACTGTTCCACTTGTATTTATGACCTATGCCAATGTAGTATTTTCCTACGGTCCTGAAAAGTTCTTTTGCCAAATGCAAAGAGATAGGTATTGACGGCATTATACTTCCGACATTCCTTTTGAAGGAGAAATGAATTCTTGATATTTCTGAAAAATATAATATCGATCTCATCTCTCTTATTGCGCCTACGTCCGATGACCGCATTGCAATGATTGCAAAAGAAGCCAAAGGATTTTTATATATCGTATCAGCCTTGGTGTAACAGGAACCAGAAGCGGGATCACCACCGATTTAAACTCCATAGTAAAGATAGTAGAGAAAACACCGATATCCCATGTGCTATAGGCTTCGGTATTTCAACTCCGGAACAGGCTAAGGAAATGAGCCAGATAGCGGACGGAGTAATCGTAGGTTCAGCCATCATAAAGCTCTTAAAACAATACAAAACCAAAGCTCCTTCTTATATCGGAGCCTATGTTAAAGAGATGAAAGATGCCGTTTGTAATCTTTAATACACTTTTAACCTCTTATTCATTGCCTTATTCCTAGCAATATGCTATGATATAAAATCATGTTTTTACATGTGTGGTTTTGTGTACAATTTTATTTTCAAAAATAAAAGGCATGTTCAAGCTACTGATTTTAACGGATTGTGAGTATATTCCTACAACCGGGTTTCAGAGGCATAGCCCATATTGTACTAAATCACAAAGCTTTATAAAAAGAGGTTATAATATGCAAACACAGAAAACCTATGTACTCGGTATAGACATAGGTTCGACTACAGTCAAGTGCATATCCTGACAGCAAACATGAAGTAGTATTTTTCAGATTATCGCAGACATTATGCAAATATACAGGGACTTTGGCGGCACAGCTCTCAGATGCCTTTGAAAAATAGGGAAGTGAATATCATTCCGATGATCACTGGCTCAGGCGGTCTTACCTTTCAAAGCATCTAAAGTCCACATTGTACAGGAAGTTGTCGCAGTTGCAGCGCACTGAAGGCTGTTGCACCTCAAACCGATGTTGCAATAGAGCTTGGTGGAGAAGATGCAAAAATCATCTACTTCACGGGCGGTATCGACAGAGAATGAGACGGTATATGTGCCGGAGGTACAGGAAGCTTATCGATCAGATGGCTTCTCTCCTCCAAACAGATGCTATAGGACTTAATGAATATGCAAAGAGTTATAAGTCAATTTATCCTATAGCCGCAAGATGCGGAGTTTTCGCAAAAACGGATGTACAGCCGCTTATCAATGAGGGAGCTACAAGAGGACCTCTCGCTTCCATTTTCCAGGCGGTGGTAAATCAGACTGTTCAGGTCTTGCCTGAAGCCTATAAGAGGTCATGTGGCATTCCTTGGAGGACCGCTGCACTTCCTTTTCAGAACTTAAGCGGTATTTATAGAACACTGAATCTACAGATGAATATATTGTAGATCCTGACAATTCCACATCTTTTGCAGCCATAGGTGCGGCACTTAACTGTGAGAGCAAGGATGCTATGATCGGTATTTCAGATCTTATTGCTAAGCTTAAAGAAGGGTATTGAGATGGCGCATGAGATTGCCAGACTTGATCCGCTTTTTGAGGACTGAGGCTGATTATGAGGAATTCAGCGGAAGCATTTTGGCCACAGTGTAAAAACTGCCGAACTTTGAAGACTACAGGCAATATGTTCCTTGGAATAGATGCCGGTTCCACCTACAAAAGATTGCTTTGGTAGGTGAAGACGGCGACCTCTTTGGAATTTCTATTCAAATAACAACGGTTCCCACATGGCTACAGCTATCTCAGCTATAAAGTCGGTAAAGGAAAAATCAATCCTGAAGCTGAAAAGATTGTATATTCATGTTCCACAGGATATGGTGAGGCACTTCTAAAAAGCAGCCTTTATGCTTGATGAAGGTGAAGTTGAAACAATTGCACACTACTACGCTGCTGCTTTCTTTGAGCCTGAGGTCGACTGTGTACTTGATATCGGAGGTCAAGATATGAAATGTATCCGTATCAAGGACGGTCAGTAGACTCTGTACAGTTAAATGAGGCCTGTTCCATGGTTGCGGTTCGTTTATCGAGACCTTTGCCGGTTCTTTGAACTTCTCAGTTCAAAACTTTGCAAAGGAAGCATTGTTTGCAAAGAATCCTGTAGACCTTGGTACCAGATGTACCGTTTTCATGAACTCAAATGTTAAGCAGGCACAAAAGAAGGTGCTACCGTAGCCGATATTTCAGCTGTCTTGCAGTACTCGGTTATAAAAATGCTTTATTTAAAGTTATAAAGATCTCAAATGCGGCAGATCTTGGAAAAGCATATAGTTGTTCAGGGCGGTACATTCTACAATGATGCGGTACTCGTGCACTTGAAAAAGATCTCAGGCGGTTTTGTTACAAGACCTGATATTGCCGGAATAATGGGTGCATTCGGTGCGGCACTTTATAGCCAGAGAAAGATATGAAGGAAAACAGACCATGCTCTCTCTTGATGATATCATTGCACTGCAGTATGACACATCCATGACCAGATGCCGTGGCTGTAACAACAACTGTGTAATGACGGTCAAACAAATTTGAAGGCGGAAGAAACTTCATATCAGGAAACAGATGTGAAAAGAGGTCTTGTAGAGGACAGAGTTAAAAAGGATGTTCCAAACCTCTATGAATATAAATATAATCGTATGTTCGGCTATGAGCCGCTTACAGCTGACAAGGCATCTCAGAGGTACTATCGGCATACCGAGAGTTTTTAAATGTATGAGAACTTCCTGTTCTGGGCTGTATTCTTTAGGAACCTCGGATTTAGAACAGTGCTCTCTCTATGTCAACAAAGAAGATATATGAGCTGGGTATTGAATCCATCCAAGTGAGTCTGAATGTTATCCTGCAAAGATTACTCATGGACATATTTCATGGCTTATAAAGAATGGCGTTCGTACAATATGGTATCCATGTATACCTTATGAAAGAAATAGAGCAGCTGATGCCGGTAACCATTTCAACTGCCCTATCGTTACTTCATATGCTGAAATATCAAGAATAATGTGGAAGAAATCGAGAGACAAATACTCAGATTCTTGAATCCTTTCATAGCATTTACAAATGAAGAGGTGCCTACAAATCAGCTATCAAGGTGATGAGCGAATTTGACATAAATGAGAGAAAGTAAAGTTCGCTGCACATGCTGCATGGACAGAGCTTATTCAGTCAAAGAAGATATCGAAAGAGAAGGTGAAAAAGACTATAGAGTGGCTTTCATAAGAACAACCGTCACGGTATAGTTCTTGCCGGAAGACCTTATCATGTTGACCCTGAAATACATCACGGTATTCCTGATATGATCACTTCATCTGGTATTGCTCGTACTTACAGAGGATGCCGTTTCTCATCTTGCAAAGATAGAAAAGACCTGTTATCTGTAAGCGATCAGTGGGATGTATCATTCAGACTTTATGCTGCGGCAAAGCCTGGTATGCTGGATGACTGTCTTGATCTTGTACAGCTTAATTCCTTCGGTTGCGGACTTGATGCCGTTACTACAGTCAGGTAAGTGATATACTACAGGTTCAGGAAAGATCTATACGGTACTCTAAGATTGATGAGGTAAACAATCTCGGTGCAGCAAGAATTCGTGTCACGTCTCGCTTATCGCTGCTGCGTGAGAGATAAGAAAAACTTTGAAAGAAAAATACACTCTTCCGCTTATCACAGAAAAGTGTTTACAAAGGAGATGAAAGATGAATATACAATTCTTTGTCCACAGATGTCTCCTATACATTTGACCTTTGGAGCCGGCACTCAATGCTCAGGGCTACCATGTAAGTTTTACAAAATGATTCACGTTCAGCTATAGACTGTGGATTGAAGTATGTAAACAATGATGCTGCTACCCTTCACTTATAGTTGTAGGGACGAGATATTGGAGGCACTTCTTTTCAGGAAAATACGATCCGAAATAAGACAGCCATTTTTATGAGTCAGACCGGTGGCGGATGTAGAGCCAGCAATTATATCAGCTTTATCAGAAGAGCTCTTGAAAAAGTGGATATGGAACAGATCGGTAATCTCAGTAAATGCCAACGGCATGGAGACAAATGAGGGCTTAAAATGACTCATGAATGATCATCAAAAGCAATCGGGGCTGTTGTATACGCGATTTATTTATGAGAGTCTTGTATGCTACAGGCCTTATGAAAAGGGAAAAAGGCGCCAGCAGACTTCATCAAAAAGTGGAGAAATCGTGTTATTGATTCACTTTCTGTAAGAAAATCGAACTTCGGTGAGTTTAAAAAGAAATATAGAGCTATTGTAAAGTTTTGATAATCTTCCAAGACTCAATATCAAAAACCGAGTAGGTATTGTAGGGAGAAATCCTTGTTAAATTCTCTCCTCTTGCAAAACAACCATATAGTTGATTTGCTGAAAAAGAGGGTGCTGAGGCTGTATGCCCGATCTTTTTGGACTTTTTACTTACGGTTTCTATAACAGTAACTTTAAAGCTGAGAACCTCGTATGTCAAAGAAATCTGCATTTATGGCGAATCGGGTATCAAGGTACTTGAGGCACTAAGAAGTGATGCAAGAAAGGCACTTGAAAAGAGTAAGCATTTCATCGCTCCTTCAAGAATCGATCATCTTGCAAATATGGCAAAGGATTATGTATCTGTCGGAAATCAGACAGGTGAGGTTGGTTCCTTACCGAGAAGATGCTTTTGAACTTATAGAGACCGGTACTCCAAATATTGTTTGTGCACAGCCTTTTCGGTTGTCTGCCAAACCATGTTGTGGGTAAAGGTGTTATAAAAGAGCTTCGCCGTTCACATCCTGAAGCAAATATCATAGCGGTAGACTATGATCCGGGTGCTTCGGAAGTTAACCAGCTGAACAGAATTAAGCTGATGCTTGCAACAGCTCAGAAGAGTGAAAAGAACAAAATAAGAAAAGCATATCATAAGAAGGAAGCTACCGGATATCATACTCGAGTAGCTTCTTTTGGGATAAATATTTGAGAAGAAAATACCGCCTTAAATATCATACCAGTCGACACACGAACATATGTATGTGGTATAATTTATTTATGATAAAACATATGTCTAATGATGATATTTTTAAAAAGCTTTGAAATACTATCAGATGCCACTAAATAGTGATGTTGCTCGCACCTCAAGCGGAGTGGACAGAAAGGAAAAGGAGGATTGCTTGGTAACAGTGTAGCCTCAGGGATATGCCATACTTTCAGTGGAGACGGAAGATGTATTTCTGTTAAGATACTTATGACAAACCATTGTACTGATTGTAAATACTGTATTAACAGAAAAAGTAATGACATACGTGCATGCTTTTACCCTGAGAGAAATCTGTGAGTTGACTGTGAATTTTACAAAAGAGAATTATATTGAAGGCTTGTTTTTAAGTTCCGGTATAATTAACAGTCCGAACTTTACTATGGAAAGGATCTGTGAAACTCTCATGTTGTTAAGAACGAGTACACGTTTAACGGCTATGTCCATGTTAGACAATACCCAGTGCTTTGGATGAATTACTTTTTACAGGCCGGCTCTCTTGCAGACAGAATGAGTGTTAATATTGAATTCCTAGTGAGTCAAGCCTATATGTCTACAAAAAGCTTTAATCTTATAGCAGATCCCATGAAAAATAAAGGATTCCATAGAGATGAATAGGTTAAGTACTCGGAAAGAGTTCAAAGCTCCCAAGAAGTAATATAAATAAATATCTTCCCGGAAGTATATTTAATGATGTAGCCCAAATCGAAGGGGATATATTTTAAAATCTCATACTCAGCACTAAACAGGCTAATATCCGCCCGTTTGTACCGTCAGGACAAAAGCTACAAATGATTATCGAGTGTGTGTGATGACAGCGATTATACTATCCTTATGACTGCACAAAATCTCATAGGAAGCTTTGATTTAAAAAGAGTATTTTATTCCGCATATTCCTATTAACGAGGATTCAGCCACTGCCAAATCTTGGCACACCTGTGCGCTTTTTAAGAGAACACAGGCTTTATCAAGCTGATTGGCGATTAGATTTTACGGTTTTAATGCACAGAGACCTAAGTAAAGATAATCTGGACTTTAACACCTATACGATCCTAAATGTAATTGGGCTGTTACATTTAGAGTTTCCTGTAGAAATACAGACAGCTGACATGGTAAGTTTACTTAGAGTACCGAGTATTGGTCCTAAGGCAAAAAGAAATTGTAAATCTCGCAGACACTCAATTCTTGACTTTAATTCAATTCCCAAGATGGGCGTAATCTTAAAAAGGGCACAGTACTTTTAACCTGTAACGGAAAAATGATGTACAAAACCTATTGGATGAAAAATATATAACAAATAGACTTATCGGATTAAACGGTAATGAGAACTGTAGGTACAACACCGAAAAACAATTGTCCCTATTTGATGATTTTTGGATTAGAAAATAATGAAAATATTTCATACGATGATAACTTCTACGCCTTGGCATCATGTATACACAGCTTGGGGAATACAGTCTTTGCTACAAGGATGAAGGTATAAAGCTGCAAAAACACATTTATTTACACAGCAGATCTGTTTTCTGAAATTATATATTAAGCACCGATATTAATAAAGCAAACAAAAGGTTAGAAAGTATTAAATACAAGCTTTCCACAGACGTATGAGACTGTTTATATGGCTTTTTGTATTATAAAGATACGGGAAATAGATGTTTAGAGTACCTGAGGCTTGCTTTTAAACATGGCATCAATTATATGTCGGGTGAGGAAATTGTTGAAGCTTTTAAAGTTTCAAACAGCAGTAAGTCGTGAGATCTCACATTCCTATAAGGAGGTGACAAGATTTAAAAGAGGTGGATAAGGATCTGTTTTTGGCAACTATGGAACCGAAGCATATATACTTGCCGAGCTCTCCTATCATTTAAAGATAGAATGCTTCTCTTAACTGGATTATTATAGATTCTTCAAGAAGTATTGCTCTGATTCACCCAAAGGACAGTGAATGTTATCTGCAAATCGTTGATCAACTTGAAGCTGCTACGAAATTAAATGACATTAAAATCCTTATTCAAAACTGTGGAAAGTATTCTTTGAAAACATTTCAATAGAGGAAGAAATGTAAATCTGCAAAGACAAAATTGTCCTCAAGAAAAAGAAAGTATATGACCGAATTTATAGATGAATGACAATACCGAAATCCAAAACCGAGTTGTCGTTTAAAAATTAACGACAAACCTGCCTTATATAAAATGTACTACTTTTATTCAATTCTTACTCAGCTATATCCGCATATTCAAAGTGCCAGAAGCCGTCAGGTGAATGCCAGCTGCCTGTTATCTTATCACTCTGAAGATAGAAATCATTGTAATAAAGAAGCGGAACCATAGCCGTATCCTTCATTATAAAGTCCTCAGCCTGATGTAAGTATCCGAATCTTGTCTGTGGATCTTTCTCTGTAGCCGCCTTGCTCATAAGAGCATCAAACTCAGGATTGCTGTACTTGGCATTGTTGTTTCCGTTTCCGGTTAATGCAAGCTCCAAGATATTTGAAGGGTCGTATAATCCATTACCCAACCGTCTCTTGCTATCTGATAGTTACCCGATCTTCTTTGCGGTGTAAATGACTTCCACTCAACGATATTTTACCTGTACCTTAAGACCCAAGTTCACCCATGCTGCTGTAAATACTCGGCAATCTTTTTGTGATAAGCTCTGCATCATTGGTTGAATAAACCATCTCAGGTAGACGACACCGTTCTCATATCCTGCTCCTTTAAAAGCTCTTTAGCCTTTGCAAGATTACCTGCATGATCGTCGATATTTATGTAAGCTGATTTATCTGTTATATTATCCTGCCATGCTGTGCCGTTCCAGTCTGTTACACCTTCACTTACAAAGCCGCTTGCAGGGTATATGTACCTGCTGTAATTGTCTCTGAAATATACTTTTCTGTCAAAAGCAAGTGAAAGTGCCTCTCTTACTTCTATGGATCTTAAACTCATCTAAGGTAGTGTTTAAATCAAGATAGTATGTTCCAAGTATAGGATCTATATGAAATCGGTCTCTCTTTAATGATTGTAATCTCCTGTGTAGGAACATCCTTAATCATTAAAGCATCACCTGACTCATATGCACTGAAAGTCGCATTCTGGTCCCGCATAAGAAGACATTTGATACCGTCAGCTTTTTATGGAATCCGCATCCCAATAGTTCTCGATTTTTCTCAAACATCAGATAGCTTCCGGTTCCCATCTGTAAGCTTGAAAAGGACCTGTTGAGACATATGTCTTAGGGATCGATACTCAACACGTCAGGATTTGCCTCTACGACATCCTTCTTTACAGGTGAGAGAGAAACAAATGCGGCAAGCTTATCAAAAGTATAGGTGTAGGCTTTGCCATATGTACAATCAAGTCTTGTCATCCGGTGCCTCTACTTTAAGCTGTTTAGGATCCAGGATCACTGTGGTATTACCGTCAGCGTCAGGTCTTTCCGACAGCATCGTCGCAACCTTCCACCATATCCGAGTACTGTCTGTAGCATAAGGTGCAGCAACACTCGGATCAACCAATCTCTGCCAACTGTATACAAAATCATTGGCTGTAAGAGCTGAACCGTCAGACCACTTTAAGCCGTCTCTTAAGTGGAATGTCCATGTAAGCTGATCGTCACTACTTCATACTTCTCGGCAAGTCCCGGTACCACTTTTTCCGTCTTTGTCCATCTTTAAAAAGATTGTCAAAGCAAACATATATAGTTTGCTCCGTCTACGGCAGAGTTGAGTGCGGGATCAATTGACTCTACATCAGGTCCGAGCTGAATTGTAGGTATCTTCTACCGGCAGCTGTTTGTGTAGTATCACCACTTTTTGCACTGCCTGATTTTGAACCGCCACATCCTGACAGGGCTATTGCACGGCTGTGCCAATGCGGCAACAATAATTCTTTTTCATTAATTCTCCTCCATTTTTAACTTTATTCAATTGTTTGAATAAATATACCATAATTGAGATCTTTGTCTAGCCCTTAAAATTAAATAAATGATATATTGACAGTTAAAAGGTTTGGAAATCAAATTTCACATCAAAAATTATCAATATTTATACAAAAGAGCCGGAAATAAAATTCGACTCTAAAAATAAATACTTTATTCTGCTATATCAGCATACTCAAATGCCAACACCGTCTGGATGTATAGAAGCTGTCTTTATCTTATCGCTCTGAAGATATGTCCATTTGATAAAATATCGGAATAACTCCGGCATCATTTACAAGAAGCTCCTCTGCCTGATGGAAGTATCCGAATCTTTGTCTTTGCATCAGACTCTTGTGCAGCCTTATCAAGCAGTGCATCGAACTCAGGACTTTTGTATCTTGAACTGTTGTTTGCCTTTGAGCTATATGCACACTCAAGAAGATTTGACGATCGTTGTAATCATTACCCATCCGTCTCTTGCCAACTGATAGTTTCCTGATCTCTCTGTGGTATAAATGCACTTCCACTCAACGATGTTTTACTTCAACATTTATTCCAAGCTCTTTCCAAGCTCGCTTGTAAGTATTCTGCAATCTTCTTGTTAAGACCGCATCATTTGTTGTGTATGACATAGCTGAAGGCCCTCTCCGTTTGGATGTCTGCCTCTGCTAAAAAGCTCCTTAGCCTTTGCAAAGGTTTGCTTCATAATTGTCATTGTCAATGTATACAGACTTTGTCTGTTATATTGTCAGCCCATGCGCTTCCGTCCAATCAACCACGCCGTCAGGAATAAAGCCTGTTGCGGGTGCAAGTATACCGCTGAAATGGTTTCAGCCATATGATTTCTGTCATGCAAGTGAAGTGCCTCTCTCACCTTAGGATTCGTAAACTCATCAAATCATTGTTGATATCGATATATGATATTCCAAGCTAGGATCGGACTTAAAATCAGGCTCTTCTGCATTGTTGTTATCTCACAGTGGTAATCATTAATCATTAAGGCATCGTCCTGACTCATATGCGCTGAAAGCGGCATTCTGATCTCGCATAAGAAGACATTTGATACCGTCAAGTTTTACAGCATCCTTATTCAGTAATTTTCATTCTTTGTAACCAATCAACAACTTCCTGCCCACCTGTGTTTGCGAAAGGACCTGTAGAGATATATGTCTTAGGATCGAGACTCCATCCGTCAGGATTTGCCTCACTCACGTCTTTCTCTTTGCAGGCGAAAGTGCTGCAAATGCCGCTGTCAAGTATGGTGCGAGGATGTGACATATGAACAACCAAAAGTCTTGTCATCCGGTGCCTCTACCTTAAGCTTTGTGATATCAGGATGTATTGTGGATTACCGTCCGCATCAGGCCTACCGATAGCCTCGTCTATCCTTCTACCATCCCAAGTACAGTCTCTGCATATGGGCGGCAAACTCAGGGGTCAACCATTCTCTGCCAGCTGTATGCAAAGTCTTCTGCTTTAAAATCGGAACCGTCCGACCACTTAAGTCCGTCTCTCAGATGGAAAGTCCATGTAAGTCCGTCATCCCTTACTTCGTATTTCTCAGCCAAAGCTTGGCGCTATCTTGCCGTCCTTTATCAAGGGTCTGAGCTGTTGTCTGATATCATTGTTAAATAGTTTGCACCGTCAGCTGACTGATTAAGTGCAGGTCAATTGTTTCAACATCAGGTCCTTCCTCAATAGTAAGAATCTTTCCGCTCTTACTTGCGGACTTGAACCTCCACATGCTGAAAGTGCTACTGCTGCAGCAATTGTCAGTGTAGCCACAATCTTTTCTCATAAATTCTCCTAAAAATTCTAATATTTTTATTCTGCACATATCAGCATACTCAAAAGTGATAGATACCGTCAGCCGTATGATAGCTGTCTTTTACCTTATCGCTCTGAAGATACATCTCATTGTAGTAAAGAAGCGGTGTTACACCCATATCTCTCATAAGCATCTCCTCAGCCTGATGGAAATATCCGAATCTTGTCTGCGGATCCACCTCTTTTAGCGGCTTTCTCTAAAAGTAGCATCACTCAGGATTTGAATACTTTGAGCATTGTTGTCGTTTCCTGTCTGTAGTAAGCTGAAGTATATTTGAAGGATCGTTGTAATCCATTACCCAACCGTCTCTTGCAATCTGATAGTTCCGGATCTTCTGCTGGTGTAAATGACTTCCACTCAACTATATTAACTTCCACATTAACTCCAAGCTCTTTCCATGCTGCTGTAAATACTCGGCAATCTTCTGTGATAAGCTGAATCATTTGTTGAGTATGTGAGTGGAAGTCCTTCACTGTTCGGATGTCCCGTCTCAGCCAAAAAGCTCTTTAGCCTTTGCAGGTTACCTGAAATCGTCAACATTTATATATACTAATGATCTGTAATATTATTGTCCAAAAGCATCCGTCCCAGTCTGATGTACTGGCACTCACAAATCCACTTATGCGAGTATATGTACCGCTGTGATAGTCTCGAAATATACTTTCTGTCAGTGCAAGTGAAAGTGCCTGATTAACTCTTGCATCCTTGAACTCATCCAATGTTGTTCAAGTCGATGAAATATGTTCCAAGTTGCATCAGGTGATAGCTCTATCTCTTTGTACGTTGTGATTTCGTGTAGGAACATCTTAATCATTAAGCATCTCCCGACTCATACGCACTGAATGCGGCATCTGATCCCGCATAGAAGACATTTGATACCGTCGTTTACGGCATCCTTGTTCCAGTAATTCTCATTTTTCTCACATTAAATAGCTTCCTGATTTCCACTCGTAAGCTTGAACGGACCAGAAGAGTATATGTCTTAGGATCAGTGTCCATCCGTCAGGATTTGCATCACTACATCCTTCTTTACAGGTGAAAGTGCGGCAAATGTTGTGTTTGTCAAAATAAGGTGTGGAGTGACATATGAACTACCAAAGTCTGTCATCGGTTGCCTCAACACCAAGTTTTGTAACATCGGATCTATTAGAGAGTTACCGTCGGCATCAGGTTTGCCTATACTCCTCATAACCTTCCAACATTCCGAGAGTTATCTCCGCCATGGTGCGAGCAACCTCAGGGTCGGTCATTCTCTGCCAGCTGTATACGCAGTCATTAGCTGTGCATCCTGAACGTCCGACCACTTTAAGCCGTCTCTCATGGAATGTCCATGTAAGTCCGTCATCACTACTTCATATTTTTCAGCTAAACTTGAGCCACTCTTACCTTCCTTGTCAATTCTCAAACAAAGTTGTCAGTGATATGTGAGATAGTTTGTTCTCGTCGCTTTGTTGTATTGAGTGCGAGGTCAATTGATTCACTTTCTGGTCCCAATTCGATAGTAAGAATCTTGCCTCCTGCCTTGTAGTAGCCGACTCATCCGCCACCGCCGCAACCCGCAAGTACAAGTGCACCGGTAGAATCAATGGAAGCTAAACACTGTTTCTTTCATCAAATCCTCCTAATCATATTTATCAAAACTAACAGGTTCTGCACTCTGGTTTATCCTCTCCAATACAGCGGCGGGCTACAAAATGTCCCTTTCCACTTCTCTCTCCCACTTCCGGAACTTCCATTTGCACACTGCTCTAGCATATTTGCATCTGGTTCTGAAAACGCATCCGTCTCCCGGATTAAGAGGTGAAGGTACTTCTTACCTTCAAGTGTACGCTCCTAGTATCTCTCTTGATACCTCAGGATACGCTGCAGGTATTGCAGAGAGATAAAGACTCTTGTATATGGATGAAGCGGTCTGAATATAATCTCCTCCGGACTCCTGCAAGCTCGACTATTCTTCCAAGATACATAACACCGATTCTATTGCTTATATGATTTACAATAGAAAGGTCATGGGCGATAAACAGATGAGGTAAGCCCTCTTCCTTTTGTAAATCCTCAAACTATATTTACAACCTGAGCCTGAATGGAAACATCGAAGCAGGTGAATCTGGGCCCATCGGCATGCTGATAAAGTCAGGACCTACTGCAAGTGCTCTTGCAATGCCTACTCTTTGTCTCCTGTCCTCCTGAGAACTACGCGAGGATATCTGTTTGGCACGTCGGAGTTAAGACCCACAGTCTTTAAAACCTCAATGATTTTTATCATGTCTGTCTTTTTCAGCCGCACTGTACTGATGATTTCACACGGCCTGATACACAATCGACCATCTCGGGTCATGGGATGCGTAAGGACCGCAAACTATTCGAAGTTTTTCTGTGGGGATACATATTTACTCGGCAGTCTTTTTCGCAAAGCCGTAGTACACCCGTTTTCGATGATATCGCTACTGATTCTCATCTACAAAGCGGGTACTTTCGCCGTCAGCACTTGGTCTCTTTGTGTATTATTCTCTTTCCGATCTGTGTGGCTCAGGAGACTAAGAAGAGTACCCACCTGCTGTGGTTTTACTCGCAACCGGACTCTCCCTACAGGGGCCCAGAGTTTCTCCGCTGCAATATGGAGAAACATCATCACAGCTCTTACATATTTTTATTTTTACCAAAACCTCCAACAGGTAAGACTGTTGTAAATGTTTCAACTCTAATTATTTTTCAGACATACTGATTCTCCTCTGTATTATTATCTTCTTCCAACTCATTTAACCAACACTGCATAATGAGTTTCACTGAAACTCATAACAGGCGGCATTTTCGCTTAAGCATGTCATGCATGAATTACATCTGAGCAAAGGACAGCCCTCATCGGCAGTTAAGCATATCCACTCGGGTGTACCTTCGATAGGTACAAGTCTTTCATCATCAGCCTTACATGCATCCTAGAATACTTTAAAGAGATCCTTTTGTATATTCATGTGCTTCGGATTATAAAATCCCATCTGTAAGGACGCTCTCTATAATCTTTCCCGCACTGTAACCGCTATTCTGGTCGCTAGATGTCGCAACCACCAAGGTCGTGTGATGCATGCACTGAATATGCTGGCTTGTTTTAAGCTCAACTCATAGTCTCATAATCTGTGCCTGAATAGCAACAGTCAAGCTGCTGCTGAGTACCATCACGCAATCAAAAGCTTAGGGCTCATGAGGGCAAGTGCGCCATCCGCACATAACTCCTCTGTCTCATACCTCCGGAGAGCCATGAGGATATGCTCAGTCTCTTTATCAGGCCTGGTTTATACACGAGGTACACGCTCTTTCTTTGGCCTCTTTTTATTCTTATTCAAGCGCACGAAGTATAACTTCCATTATCTGGTTTTCCGATAGATATACTTAGTTCAAAATCTCATTGCATATGGGATCTGGAGATGATTGAAATCATTCTACTTTCGAGTTTTCTCATTCTCTCTCACTCATTTCATTGATATGATATCCAGTTGAAGTATAAATCTCCACATGTAGTCTTTCCGATTTGCTATAAGCTCCCATAAGAGAATAGCTGGTGTAACACTCTTTCAGAGCCTGACTCTCACTACTCTCAGCACTTCCTTCGTTTGCAGATGTAGCTGAAACATCATCTAAGGCTTTTCACCTCTCGCATGGAGTGAAGAGAGGAGTCTCTCATGTTCTATATCTATGCAAAGATACTCATAGTACCTTCCTTTAATTCTTTAGCTTAGGGTCACGTGCATCACGGAGTCTCGTCTCCCAAAGGTTAAGATCTGCAAATATATCAAACTGATACATGTGCCGCGAACAAAAGATGTAGGATAAGGACTGCAAACCTGTTTATTGCATCGGAAGCAAGTGAACCGAGGCAGCATGGGAACAGCCACCAAGTCCAGTGACAAATAGCTTTCTCGTAGCGAAGGTATAGCAGACAATGGTGATGTAGCAGGTTAACCAATGTACCGATAGTATCGAAGTGCTGCATGACAAGTAATCTGGCCGCTCTTTGCACCCAAAGTGCTCTTGCAGCTGGTACATACTCACGCTCCTTTAATACAAGCATCTGTCCACGGACAATTTCTTGCCATAATCACCCAGTAAAGAAGCAAAAACTTTGTAAATATACCCATAAGGTTTATACGAGAACATCGATCCGACTAAATCCGTGACGCCACAGCTACAGCAGGCTTCTTAAGCCGCAAATAAGAAGGATAATAAGTACATATCCAGGAACTGTATATATTATATCTACACCTCTCATCATTATAAGGTCAACCCATCCGCCGGTAAATGCGCAACGGACTGTAAATTGAACTGATTATAAGCACGATAAATGAAGCCAAGAGTCCTACTATAAGTGAAATTCTGGCTCCCATCATTACTCTTATAACATAGTCTCTTCAAGTACCGCTATCTCCGTATATGTGGAAATACCTTTTCTCCCGCCAGCAAATTTCTTTGCGAGTTCTCATAGCAAGTACTTCGCATAGGCATAAAGTCTCTCACTACCCTTTTAAACTGTATTGCACCAGTTAGGCGGTAAATATCGCTACTATAAAATGCAAGTATCAATATAACATACTGCCAAGATGCGAGTGCCACTTTATTCTTTAAAAGTCTTCGAAATCCGTCCTGCCACAAACTGTACACCTGACGCATCACTACCAGACTTTCTTTCTTCTTTGCTGGCGGGCATCTTCAGTAGCGATAAATCTAGCCTGCACCTGAGAATTATGTTTGTCTCATTATATATGGATGCTCACAAAATGCTGTGACAACCTCTCCTTTCTTATAGGCTGCTCAGTTTTATTCCAGGGTGCACGCGTGCGTGCACATCTACTACGATTCATATAAAATAATAAGAGTTGCCAGGAATATAGTGGTTCCCATGATTCAACTGTATGGTCCTGATTTATAACAGACTTACACACACCTCAAAGTCCTGAATATGGCAATATCTTTCATCTGCAAAGCTTCCTACAAAGTGATATACGCTTTACAAGCGGACCCATATAGTATATTGATCGAGCAAAGATATAGATTTCTGAGTGCATGCTTAATACAGGCTAACATTCTCTGAAAGTCCTTTGCTCTCTGCTGCTCTCATATAGTCCATGTCTAGTGCGTGGCTGTCAACACCCTCATCTGACACTGGTAATATAAGCTATGAGATAAACGAAAAGCGCAAAATGCGGCTAATGTAATGGTTTAACGAGATGTGAGATCACATAGGTAGGCAAAAGTTCGAGCTTTCACGCCTAAAAAGTACATTAGAATGGTGCAAACAACGAAACTCGGTACCGCTTATTTCCCAAAGCAAACATTATAATAAGTCTGTCAATTACCTCTCTGTTAAGTGCGGCAATGGACAGAGGCACTCCGAATATCAAATGGCGACGCACGATGATTCCACCCACTCTGGCAGAAACAGGAAATTTTGTGGATATTATCTGAGCTACATCCTCTCCTCTTTGTCTTTATATACTTCATTCCAATCACCTTTCAATGCACTTTTAAAATAATTTGCCTACTGCTACTGTGATAGGCTTATCAAGGCCATATATTTTACCTCCACGCTTTTTGAGCCGCTTTTGAAATTGACTTATCTCGCTAGCGAAAAGGTCCACCGGGAACTTGCTGCATCAGGAAAATCGAGTTGATTGAATATTGTTGCTATTCTGATATCAACCTTTTGATAATATACTAACACGATTTCTCCTATTATTTTTCTA
>BNJU01003643.1_pt1 | contig 51224 bp, 31 predicted proteins | sample 8539281 | NCBI WGS metagenome assembly BNJU01 (sample SAMD00202456, study PRJDB9452) | human saliva metagenome | isolation source: human saliva | place: Japan | reverse complement strand
CAAAAATTATTAATTTGACCTATTGACTTTTTGACTTAATGAGTTTATTATAATGACATAAGGTTAAAAGAAACCTAGAAATAAAGCAAGAAATTAAAGAGACTTAAAAGGTCAAACAGATATACTTGTAGTGAAAAAGTGAGGTAATTTATATGAACAACAACTTCAATAACTTTGGTAGCGAATTTGGCAGCATGAATGATTTGTTCAATCAATTGATGGGTAATATGGGTGGTTATTCCACAGAAAACCGTCGTTATAAAATAAATGGTCGTGAAGTAACCCCTGAAGAGTTTGCTTATTATCGTCAAACAGGTCATTTGCCTACTAACGAAGAAATCCAAGCAGCACAAGCTGCAGCTCAACAAGGTCAAATGAAAAAGGATGGTATCCTTGCTCGTTTAGGTACGAACTTAACAGACGAAGCTCGTAACGGTAAGCTTGATCCTGTTATCGGTCGTAACAAAGAAATTCAAGAAACTGCTGAAATCTTAGCACGTCGTACAAAAAACAATCCTGTACTCGTAGGTGATGCTGGTGTTGGTAAAACAGCTGTTGTAGAAGGCTTGGCACAAGCAATCGTAAACGGTGATGTTCCAGCAGCGATTAAAAATAAAGAAATCATTTCCATCGATATTTCCGGTTTGGAAGCTGGTACTCAATATCGTGGTTCCTTCGAAGAAAATATCCAAAACCTTATTAAAGAAGTTAAGGCTGCTGGTAATATCATCTTGTTCTTCGACGAAATCCACCAAATCTTAGGTGCTGGTTCTACAGGTGATGGTCAAGGCTCCAAGGGCTTGGCAGATATCTTAAAACCTGCTTTGTCCCGCGGTGAATTAACCGTTATCGGTGCTACAACACAAGATGAATACCGTAACACAATCATGAAAAACGCAGCACTTGCTCGTCGTTTCAATGAAGTAAAGGTAAACGCACCATCTGCAGAAGATACTTTCAAAATTTTACAAGGCATTCGTCCATTGTACGAAGCGCATCATAACATTGAATTGCCAGATGCCGTCTTGAAAGCAGCTGTAGATTATTCCGTACAATACATTCCTCAACGTAGCTTGCCAGATAAAGCAATCGACTTGATCGATGTAACTGCAGCTCACTTGGCTTCCCAACATCCTGTAACTGATATCAAAACATTGGAAGCAGATATTGCAGAAGCTAAAGCTAAACAAGAAGAGTTTGCTCAAAAAGAAGATTACGAATCCGCTATTAACGAAAAAATGCGTATTCAAAAATTACAAGAAGAAATCGACAAGCACACTGATAACCAAAAGGTTGTGGCTAAGGTTAACGATGTAGCCGAAGCGGTAGAACGTATGACTGGTATCCCTGTATCTCAAATGGGTGCATCCGATATCGAACGCTTGAAAGACATGAAATCTCGTTTAGAAGCTCATGTAATCGGCCAAGATAAAGCGGTAGAAGCTGTATCTAAAGCAATCCGTCGTAACCGTGCAGGATTTGACGAAGGTAACCGTCCAATCGGTAGCTTCTTATTCGTAGGTCTACTGGTGTTGGTAAAACAGAATTGGCTAAACAATTAGCACTTGATATGTTCGGTAACAAGGACGCTATCATCCGCTTGGATATGTCCGAATACAGTGACCGCACAGCCGTTTCCAAATTGATTGGTGCTACAGCTGGTTACGTTGGTTACGAAGATAACTCCAACACATTGACTGAACGCGTTCGTCGTAATCCATATTCCATCGTATTGTTCGATGAAATCGAAAAAGCAGACCCTCAAGTTATTACATTACTTCTTCAAGTATTGGATGATGGTCGCTTAACAGATGGTCAAGGTAACACAGTAAACTTCAAGAATACTGTTATCATTGCTACATCCAATGCAGGTTTCGGTTATGGCAGCGACAATGACGATGAAAACAAAGTCGATGTAATGGACCGCATTGCTCCATTCTTCCGTCCTGAATTCTTGAATCGTTTCAATGCTGTTATTGAATTCAATCAATTGAGCAAAGAAGATTTGAAGGAAATCGTTGATTTGATGCTCGACCAAGTTAACAAAACTTTGGCTAAAAAACAAATTACCTTAGATGTAACTGACGCAGCTAAAGATTTGTTGATGGAACAAGGTTATGACAAAACAATGGGCGCTCGTCCATTACGTCGTGTTATTGAATCTGAAATTCGTGACAATGTAACTGACTACTACTTGGATCACATCGATGCGAAACACTTGATGGCTGATGTTGTAGATGGTCACATTGTAATTAGCGACAAAGATGCTGCTAATACATCTGATGATAAATCTGCAGATGACAGCAAACAAGCTGATGATGCTGCATCCAAGGATAATAAATAATCGGTAGGCTATTGACCCTTTCATTGAATCCTTTACAACTCTCTCCATATACACACAAATAACAATAGTCCTATTGATTGTGAAAGCACTCGACATTACGTCGAGTGCTTTTTTGCGTTATTATATGAATTTTGTATACATGACAAAAATCATTGATAACGTATCAATATATTTTTGTATAATCATGTTACTATATTCTATAGAATTTAAACAAAAGATGAAGAATATAAGGGGAATTAGAATATAAGAAAAACCAAGCATATAAGAACGATGAAGAACGAGAGGAGCATAGTGATGTCACATTATATAGATTTAAATAGCGATTTAGGTGAAAGCTTTGGTAATTATACATTGGGCATGGATAGTGAGGTGTTAAATCACGTCACTAGTGCCAATGTGGCCTGTGGTTGGCATGCCGGCGATCCTCTCATCATGGAGGCCACTGTTAAGATGTGTAAAGAGAAGGGCGTAGCCGTAGGGGCTCATCCGGGATATCCCGATTTAATGGGCTTTGGACGCCGCAAGATGGCGGTCAGCCCTGATGAGGCACGGGCGTATATGATCTACCAACTCGGTGCGTTGCAAGCCTTTTGTAATCAGTACGATGTAGAGTTGCAGCATATGAAATTACATGGTGCTTTTTACAATATGGCGTGTGTAACACCGGAATTAGCTGATGCGGTGTTAGATGGTTTACAAGCGGTGAATCCCAAGGTTCGAGCGATGGTGCTCAGCGGTAGTTATATAGCCAAAGAGGCAGAGCGACGAGGTATCCCAGTGATACAAGAGGTCTTTGCGGACCGAGGGTATACAGCAGAAGGCACCTTGGTGCCTCGTACGGAAGAGGGGGCTTTCATAAAAGATCCGCAAGAGGCCTTGGAACGGGTGCTCATGATGGTGCAAGAAGGCAAGGTCGTAACGAATACGGGCAAAACGATCGATATTGTGGCCGATTCCGTATGCGTTCATGGCGATAATCCAAAAGCGATAGCTTTCACAAAGTATATTCGTGAAGGCCTCACTAAGGCAGGTGTCGTGGTAGCGAATTTTCAGAATCGATAGATTACAGTCGATTGTATAAGAATAGATAGAATCAGAATAGATAAAAGGAGTCAGTATGAAACCGATTACAGGAAAAGCGAGTTTATCTGTCCTCTTAGGGGCAGCATTTTTGATGGCCACGTCGTCCATTGGGCCAGGATTTATGTTACAAACGGCGGCGTTTACAGGCCAGTTACAGGCGGATTTTGCGTTCGCCATTGTGGTGTCCGTTATTTTCTCCATCATTGCACAGCTCAATGTGTGGACCATCATCGGCGTATCCCAAATGCGGGGCCAAGACATTGCGAATAAGGTATTGCCAGGGCTTGGTTACTTCGTGGCGTTCTTGATTTCCCTTGGAGGCCTTGCGTTCAATATCGGCAACATTGGGGGCGCGTCCATGGGCCTTAACATCGTATTCGGTATCGATACGACGACGGCAGCGGCCATCAGTGGTATTTTGGGGATTTTATTATTTGCATCCCCTAAAATGGGTGGCGTTCTCGATAATACGGCGAAAGTGTTGGGCACAGTGATGCTCGTACTCATCGGTTATGTAGCGTTTTCTACTAATCCTCCTGTAGCAGAGGCCGTAACCCATGCCATTGTGCCAACCAATTACCCTTGGCTAGCTACGATTACCCTTATCGGCGGTACCGTTGGTGGGTACATTACATTCTCTGGCGGCCATCGCTTGATTGATGCGGGCATTACTGGCCGTGAACATTTAAAAGATGTGCGTCGCGCTGCCTTCATGGGCATGTCCGTAGACGCCATTGTTCGTATATTGTTATTCTTAGCCGTACTCGGCGTAGTATCCATGGGCTTTGCGTTAGATCCAAAGGACCCAGCAGGTTCTGCGTTCTTACTCGGCGCTGGTGAAATTGGTCATAAATTATTTGGTATCGTATTCTTCTGTGCAGCGTTGACCTCCGTTGTGGGTGCTGCCTATACATCGGTATCCTTCCTTAAAACCTTGTTCAAGGTGGTGGAACGGTATGAAAAATTGACCATCATGGCATTCATTTTCGTGTCCACATGCATTCTTATCTTTATCGGTAAACCAGCTACGCTGTTAATCGTGGCGGGTTCTGTGAATGGTTTGATCTTGCCTGTTACCTTAGCTGTAATGCTATTGGCAACGCGTAAGACGAATATTGTAGGGGATTATAAGCACAATCCGGTTCTGTTCTACACCGGTTGGATTGTCGTGCTTGTGACCGCTTATATCGGTGTTACATCCTTGCAAGGTATTGCGAAATTATTAGGTTAGGGGGACATCATGAATCCCACAATTTCTCCTGTTGGGGATAGTGCTATCTCCATCGAATTTGGTCAAGTTATTGACCCTAAGATTAATCAGCGTATCCGTCAGACTGTGGCGGGTATTGAAAGCCTCCATTTAGAGGGGATTATTGAGATGGTGCCTACCTATTGTGCGCTTCTCATTCAGTATGATGCGCTGCGCTACACCTATGCTGAGCTGTGCCGCATTCTTGAACCTATTTGTACGCAGCCTATCCAATCTGATGAAAGTGAACTCGTGACGGTCGTAGAAATACCGACCGTCTATGGTGGTGAATTTGGTCCAGACCTTGGATTTGTAGCTCTCATAATCACCTTACAGAGGCCGATGTGGTGAGCATTCATAGTGGCACGGATTACCTTGTATACATGATGGGCTTTATCCCGGGCTTTACTTATTTGGGTGGCATGGACCCGTGCATCGCTACACCTCGCTTGTCCTCGCCGCGCACTCATATTCCAGCAGGATCCGTCGGTATCGCAGGGGGAGCAGACCGGCACCTATCCGTCGGATTCCCCTGGTGGCTGGCAAATTATAGGACGTACGCCTCTGTCCATGTACGATGAGTCGCGAGAACAGGCGGCCCTTCTCAAGGCGGGCGATTATGTGCGCTATGTTCCTATTGATGAAAGTGTGTTCCACTGTATTAAGAAATTGGGCACTTCTTTTAAGCCCGTTGTGCATCATGTAAAGGCAGGTGACCTCCGTGGCGGTAAGTGAATATAAGAATGCGTCATTTGAGGTGGTTGCGCCTGGTATGATGACCACCGTCCAAGACGGAGGGCGCGTAGGCTTTCAACAATATGGTATGCCCGTGGCCGGTCCTATGGATGGTGAAAGCTATTCTATCGGCCAAGCCCTCGTAGGGAATACGACGCCCGTAGGTGCTTTGGAGTGTACCGTACTCAGCCCTACGCTGAAGGTGAAAGGTGCGTGTATTGTTGCTTTTACAGGCGCTGATATGAGGCCTACCATTAATAATGTTGAGGTGCCGCGATACATTCCTTTTGTCTGTCATGACGGCGATGTCATCTCTGGCAGCTTTAGCCAATGTGGGGTGCGCATGTATATTTCCTTCGCCGGAGGTATTGATGTGCCAGAAATCAACGGCAGCGTGGCGACACATACAAAAGCGAATATTGGCGGGTTTGAGGGACGTCCCTTAGTGGCGGGCGACGAAGTGCGTTTAAAGGACTGCATGCGTGATACTATCATCTGCGACTATACTAGAGAATCAAATCATTTATGTAATACGGTTCTATTTAATCGGGGCGGCCGTGAATGCCACGAACCGCTACGCGTTGTACTGGGATCGCAAGCTAAGTACTTTACAGAAACGGGTATTCGCAATTTTCGCAGTGAACTCTATACATTAACCATTCAATGCGACCGCATGGGATTTAGGTTAGATGGAGCCCCTGTTGAACACATCGACGGCGCCGATATCATCTCCGATGGTGCTGTGTTTGGATCGATTCAAGTCCCATCCGATGGTAATCCAATCATCCTCATGGCAGATCGGCAAACGACGGGAGGCTATACTAAAATCGGCACTGTTATTACTGCTGATTTGCCTAGACTGAGCCAATTGCCTATTGGGGATGGAATTACCTTTGATATTATATCTGTGGAAGAGGCACAAGAGATGTATAGGGCATATATGCAAAATTTGCATAGCAAAATCAACTTAGCTTCTGCACAAAGTACATTTGTATTCTCTCTAAAAACAACAATATAATATGCAAAAAAATGATCGATTTATAAGTTTTCACATAATTTTGTATGTATATGTATTTTATGAAAGCCACTCCTTGTAGTAAGGAGTGGCTTTTTCGTGTATAAAGTATAAATCAATATTAAATAATTTATCGTATTACTTAAAAAATATATCGACATATTTTCTTAAATAAAAAAATCTTCTATAAAAAAATGAGGATAAAAATGAACAGATTTGGTATAGATTAAGTTGTGTGAAATCAATAACGGATTGATAATGAGAATGGCAGAAATGCTACATATGATGAAAAAATACATACGATATGAATTAAAAATACATAAAGAATTTATATAGAACATAGTAAATACAAGCAAAAAAATAGAAATAGACAAAATTCGAAAATAGGAATTAAATATTCTTAATCCGTATAATTTACAATTGAGAAATATGAGGAGAGTATGATAAAATAATGAAATCAAATTCATAGTTTTTTTAGAAGTTAATGGATTTTTATTGCTCTACAAAGAGCTAAACTTCATTATGTTTTTGAAAATATATTTCATGTAGTTGAGAGGTTAGTTAGCAAAAAGGAAGCGAAAATGAATAAAATCTTTAAAGTTATTTGGTCTAAGTCAAAACAATGCTATGTTGTAGTATCTGAATTGGCTAAGAATACAACAGGGAAAAAGAAAATTGTTGTGGCTAGTATTTTGGCGGCGTTGATGGCTGGGCAGGTTATGCAGGTTGATGCGACAAGCGGGTCATTTTATGATACTGGCGCTATAAAAGGTGCTATTGCCATTGGTAAATCTGGTAGTACTGCGCCACAGGCTACTGATGAAAATGCTATTGCGATTGGGCAAGCTGCAAGAGCCAATGGTCGTGGTGGTGTTGCTCTAGGTAACGACACACAAAGTGCTCAAAATGCGATTGCTGCAGCTTGGGATGCTAAGGCAACAGGTAAAAATTCTGTTGCAGTTGGTACAGGTACACGTGCCACTGGTTTGAGTTCAACAGCTGTAGGGGATAATGCTCAGGCAACAGCAAATGGTGCTGTCGCGTTAGGTCAGTCTACAGAAAGTGCTGGCAATTCAGTTGCCGCAGGTTTTAATGCCAAAGCAAGGTCTAATAATACTGTTGCAATTGGTGTTGAGGCTAATAATGATGGGGGTATTACCAATAATGCATCAAGTGTATCTGTGGGTGTTGCAACTCGTGCAAGAGCAGTAGGCTCTATGGCAATGGGCGTAAGTGCTGATGCATCAGGTAAATATTCCTTAGCATTAGGGAGTGGTGATGTTAGTGGTGATTATACAGATGGAAATAATCACCCAAGTGCTAGTGGTGAGAAGTCTATTGCTATAGGGCATAACTCGAATGCTTCTGAAGAAAGTGCTATTGCTATTGGTAGTAGCTCTAAATCTGATAAAGTTAGTGCGACAGCTCTTGGTCGTAATACTACTGCAACAGGTGAGAATTCCTCTGCTATTGGTGCATATTCTACTGCTAATGCTACCGATGCAACTGCATTAGGTAGAAATGCTAATGCAACTGCAGATCAATCAACGGCACTTGGCACATATAGTGTTGCTTCTGGACAGTATGGTACAGGTGTTGGCTATCAAGCAAATGCATCAGGATCTAATTCTACCGCAGTAGGTGTATCAGCAAAAGCTAATAAAGAAGGCGCTTCAGCTATGGGGCCGGGTGCACGTGCTTATGGTAATGGGGCCATTTCTTTTGGTTATCAAGCTCTTTCTGGTGCGAATATTTTTAACAGTGCTGGTAATGGTAGCTTTAATGATGCTAGTCCAGACGTTACTAGTTACGCTAAATGGGGTGATTCGGCAATAGGTTTGCGTGCTATTGCTTCTGGTGGTAATGCTACAGCTCTTGGTCGCAGTGCAACAGCAACTGCTGCTAATGCTATTGCTATCGGTGGTGGTAATGGTAATTCTGCCACAGATAATACTGAAAAAACAGAGGCAACAGGTGAAAAAGCTACAGCTATTGGTTATAACGCTAAAGCGAAAACAGGAAATGATCTTGCTGTTGGTCGTGGTGTTACTTCTAGTGGTGGTGCTGCTACGTCCGTAGGTTACTATGCAACAGCATCTGGTAATCAAACTGTTGCGTTAGGTTCTACTATCAATTCCACTGCTCAATATGCAACTGGTATTGGTTATAGTGTCAATTCTCAAGGTGAAGGTTCTGTTGCTATTGGTGCTGGTACTGATGCTCTAGGAGCTATGCCTGCAAAACAAGTTAAGGCAACAGCCAAAAATGCTATTGCGATTGGTCGTGCCACACAAGCAACATCACAAGATGCTACAGCAATTGGTACTGATGCGACTGCATCTAATACCGATGCTATTGCAATAGGTAGAAAATCTAATGCTTCTGGGTCTACATCTATTGGTTTTGGTTATAATACACAATCGACTGCAACTAATACTGTAGCAATTGGTACTGATGTTTCTGCAACTGCTGAAAGTGCGATTGCTCTCGGTCGTAAGACTATGGCTAGCGCCTTAAATGCAACTGCAGTTGGTCCAATCGCGAACGCCTCTGGAAAGTACTCTTCAGCATTTGGTATGAGCGCCGCTGCATCTAAAGAAAACTCGTTAGCGTTAGGTACGAATGCCAATGCATCTTTAGATAAATCTGTAGCTCTTGGTAGTGATTCTACAACTGCTACTAATGCAACAAGCCAAGGTTCCGTTGTTATTGGCGGTAAAACAATAACTTGGAATGGCGCACCAACCGTGTCGGGTACAGGTATGCAAGTTTCCGTTGGCTCTGCTGGTGCTGAACGTCAAATTAAGAACGTAGCAGCAGGTGAAGTATCTGCTAATAGTACCGATGCAATTAATGGATCTCAATTGTATGCGGTAGCAGATGTTCTTAACAAGGCTAATGCGGATCAGTCTATTAAATACAAAGCTAATGGTACAGGAAGTAATTCTGTTAAACTTTCTGATGGTTTAAACTTTACAAATGGTACTACTACTACGGCAACAGTAGGTGCAAATGGTCAAGTAACCTTTGATCTTAATACGACAACACAGAAATCGATTACTGATTCTGCTACTGCTGTAGCGCGTACGATTTCTCTCGGCGGCGATACTGGTACTACAACGGCTAAATCATTAACATCTAGTAATGTTAACTTTGGTGTTAAGAGTGGCAGTCCTACATATCTTACAACGACTGCAAATGGTAATGATGTGACCTTGACTATCAATGAGCAGGCCATTAAGAATGCCGCTAAGGATGCATCATCTTTCAAGGTGAAAGCAAATGCTACTGCTGCAGAAGATGTTAAAGGTGGCGATACAGTTGCTTTCAACAATGGTGATAATATTGCGATTACCCAAACTGGTAAGACCTTTAAAATTGCTACAGCTAAAAATGTAACATTTGATGCAGCTACTATCGGTGGTAATACAACTATCGGATCTACAGGGATTACAACTAATAAGGTGACTGTAGGCACTGTTTCTATTGATGGAACTAACGGCATTAACGCAGGTAATAAGGCGATTACTAATGTAGGCACTGGTCGCGTGGCTAATAGCAATGCAGATAATAGCAATGTTGCGAACATTGGTGATGTTAAGGCAATCGCTACTGATGCTGTAGCTAATTTGTCCACAAATCTTGGTATTACAGATGGTACAAATAGTGGTACTGTTAACTTAAAGAACCAAAGTTTAAAAGTTGTTGGTACAGGTGTTGCAAAGCAACTGTGAATGGTCAAACGATTACTGTTGATGTTGCAAAAGGTACATTGACAAATAATACGACAACTGGTGCATTAACAGGTACTGCTGGTGTAGTCGATGCTAATGATATGGCAACTGCTGTTAATACAGCGATTACAAAAGCTGTAGATACTGCTACTGGTACACAAAAACTTGATATTTCTGCAGGTGGTACAGATAGTTCTGTTAACCTTAAAACTCAAAAATTAACGGTAACAGGTACAGGTGCTGCGACTGCGTCTTTGACTGGTCAAACGATTACTGTTAATGTGGCGGAAGGTACATTTACTAATAAGTCAGATGGTACAACGAGTGCTACAGCTGGAGTAGCTAAGGCAACTGATGTAGCCGCAGCGATTAATAATACTAATACTGTATTAGGTAATAAAATTACGGCAGCTACACAATCTTTATCTACATTAGGTGACAATAAATTTAAATTAACGGCAGATTCAACCTCAACAACAGGTCAAGCACTTAATAAGTCTGGTGGCTTATCCTTTAAGATTGCCGGTGATGGTGACTTAGTATCCACAAGTGCTACTACAGATACTATAAATGTAACTGTTAAAAAAGGTACACTAACTAATGCTGCAGATGGATCGCTTAATGTAACTGATAGTGGTGTAGTAACTGCAGATAACATGAAATCTGTAGTCAATGATGCGATTACTAAAGCGGTTACATCTGCTAAAGATGGTTCTGCATGGAACATTTCTACTAATGGTGGTACAGCGACTAAAGTATCTGGTGGTAATACGGTTGATCTCATTAATGGTGACAACATCGAGATTACACAAGATGGTACAGATGGTAAAAAAATCACTGTTAAAACGAAAAAAGATCTTACATTAGATTCTGTAACTGCAGCCAATACTGTAAAAGTAGGCTCTGGTACTAACCTTATTACATTGGATGGTACAACAGGTGGAGTGAGTGGTAATACATTTACAGCTGGTAATGCATCTATGAATACGACTGGATTCCGTTTAACAGGTGGTCCATCTGTGACAACGACAGGTATCGATGCGGGTAATAAAGTGATTACCAATGTTGCTAGTGGTGGTACGACTTCTACGAATGCTGCGAATATTGGTGATATAAATGCGGCTATTTCTAGTTTGACTACTAACCTAGGTAAAAATACGACAATTGCTTATAAAGCAAATAATGCAGGCGGTCAAACAGTATCCTTGGCAGATGGATTTAATTTCACTAATGGTACATTAACAACTGCAGAAGTAGCAGCTAATGGTGTTGTGAAGTTCAATGTAACGCAAGGTTCTTTTGTCTACTGATGGCAATGGTAATATCACAAATACCGCAGGTGTAGCTACAACCGACGATGTAAAAAAATGCAGTTAATACAGCTATTACAAAAGCGGTAGATAATGCTACTGGTACTCAAAAAAACTTGATATTTCTGCAGGTGGTACAGATAGCTCCGTTAACCTTAAAACTCAAAAAAATTAACAGTAGCAGGTACAGGTGCTGCGACAGCGTCTTTTGAATGGTCAAACGATTACTGTTGATGTAGCACAAGGTACATTTACTAATAAGTCTGATGGTACAACCAGTGCTACAGCTGGTGTGGCTAAAGCTGCGGATGTAGCATCAGCAATTAATAATGCTAATACAGCATTAAGTCAAAAATTACTGATGCAACTACCTCGTTGGGCACATTAGGGCAATAATACATTTACATTAAAAGCAGATTCTACAGATACAACAGCGCAAGCACTCAATAAATCTGGTGGCTTAGCGTTCAAAGTAGCGGGTGATGGCGATTTAGTATCTACTAGCGCTACTACAGATACTGTAAAAGTAACTGTCAAAAAAGGTGAATTAAGTAATGCTGCAGATGGCTCTCTAAATGTAACTGATAGCGGTGTAGTAACTGCAGATAACATGAAAACTGTTGTGAATGATGCTATCACTAAAGCTGTCACATCTGCTAAAGATGGATCTGCATGGAACATTTCTACTAATGGTGGTACAGCTACAAAAGTGTCTGGTGGTAATACGGTTGATCTCATTAATGGTGAAAACATTGAGATTACACAAGATAGTACAGATGGTAAGAAGATTACGATTAAGACTAAAAAAGACCTTACTGTAGACTCTGTGACTGCAGGCAATACTGTAATTAATACATCTGGATTAACTAATGGTACAACTGCTATTACTGGAACTGGTATTACAACAGATAAGGTAACAATAGGTGGCTTATCTATTGACAAAACTGCAGGTATTAATGCTGGTAATAAGGCGATTACTAATGTAGGCACAGGTATCGTGGCGAATAGCAATGCAGATAATAGTAATGTTGCTAACATTGGCGATGTTAAGACTATTGCTAATGATGCTGTAGCTAATTTATCTACAAATCTTGGTGTTACAGATGGCACGAATAATGGTACTGTTAACTTAAAGACTGAAAAATTAAAAGTTGTTGGCACAGGTGCTGCAACAGCGACTGTGAATGGTCAAACGGTTATCGTTGATGTAGCAAAAGGTACATTAGCAGCTAATGCGGCAACTGGGGCCTTAACAGGTACTGCTGGTGTAGTTGATGCTAATGATATGGCTACTGCTGTTAATACAGCGATTACAAAAGCTGTAGATAATGCTACTGGCACACAAGCATTGAATTTGACGGACGGTACAAATACAGGGTCTGTAAAACTTAGCACCCAAACATTAAGTGTGAGTGGTACTAATGGTGTTCAAGCTACTGTAGGTGGTCAAGGTATTACCATTGGCTTAGATACAGCTACTAAAAATCTTATTTCTAACTCTTCTACAGCAGTAGATACCTTAGGTAAAAATACATTCACATTAAAAGCGGATTCTACAGATACAACGGCTCAAGCACTTAATAAGTCTGGTGGCTTAGCATTTAAAGTAGCAGGGGATGGTGACTTAGTATCCACAAGTGCTACTACAGATACTGTAAATGTGACTATTAAAAAAGGTACATTATCTACAAATGCAGATGGTACGATTAATAAAGCTACAGATGGCGTAGTAACAACAGATAATATGACGACTGTTGTGAATGATGCGATTACTAAAGCTGTGACATCTGCTAAAGATGGTTCTGCATGGAATATTTCTACTAATGGTGGTACCGCTACAAAAGTATCTGGTGGTAATACGGTTGATCTCATTAATGGTGACAACATCGAGATTACACAAGATGGTACAGATGGTAAGAAGATTACGGTTAAGACGAAAAAAAGACCTTACTGTAGATTCTGTAACGGCAGCCAATACCGTAAAAGTTGGTTCTGCTACTAACCTTATTACCTTGGATGGTGCAACAGGTGGAGTGAGTGGTAATACATTTACAGCTGGTAATGCATCTATGAATACGACTGGATTCCGTTTAACAGGTGGTCCATCTGTGACAACAACAGGTATCGATGCGGGTAATAAAGTGATTACCAATGTTGCTAGTGGTGGTACGACTTCTACGAATGCTGCGAATATTGGTGATATAAATGCGGCTATTTCTAGTTTGACTACTAACCTAGGTAAAAATACGACAATTGCTTATAAAGCAAATAATGCAGGCGGTCAAACAGTATCCTTGGCAGATGGATTTAATTTCACTAATGGTACATTAACAACTGCAGAAGTAGCAGCTAATGGTGTTGTGAAGTTCAATGTAACGCAAGGTTCTTTGTCTACTGATGGCAATGGTAATATCACAAATACCGCAGGTGTAGCTACAACCGACGATGTAAAAAATGCAGTTAATACAGCTATTACAAAAGCGGTAGATAATGCTACTGGTACTCAAAAACTTGATATTTCTGCAGGTGGTACAGATAGCTCCGTTAACCTTAAAACTCAAAAATTAACAGTAGCAGGTACAGGTGCTGCGACAGCGTCTTTGAATGGTCAAACGATTACTGTTGATGTAGCACAAGGTACATTTACTAATAAGTCTGATGGTACAACCAGTGCTACAGCTGGTGTGGCTAAAGCTGCGGATGTAGCATCAGCAATTAATAATGCTAATACAGCATTAAGTCAAAAAATTACTGATGCAACTACCTCGTTGGGCACATTAGGCAATAATACATTTACATTAAAAGCAGATTCTACAGATACAACAGCGCAAGCACTCAATAAATCTGGTGGCTTAGCGTTCAAAGTAGCGGGTGATGGCGATTTAGTATCTACTAGCGCTACTACAGATACTGTAAAAGTAACTGTCAAAAAAGGTGAATTAAGTAATGCTGCAGATGGCTCTCTAAATGTAACTGATAGCGGTGTAGTAACTGCAGATAACATGAAAACTGTTGTGAATGATGCTATCACTAAAGCTGTCACATCTGCTAAAGATGGATCTGCATGGAACATTTCTACTAATGGTGGTACAGCTACAAAAGTGTCTGGTGGTAATACGGTTGATCTCATTAATGGTGAAAACATTGAGATTACACAAGATAGTACAGATGGTAAGAAGATTACGATTAAGACTAAAAAAGACCTTACATTAGATTCTGTAACTGCAGCCAATACTGTAAAAGTAGGCTCTGGTACTAACCTTATTACATTGGATGGTACAACAGGTGGAGTGAGTGGTAATTCCTTCACAGCGGGGAATGCATCTATGAATACGACTGGATTCCGTGTAACAGGGGGCCCATCTGTTACTACTGCTGGTATTGATGCAGGCGGTAAACAAATTACTAATATGATAAGCGGTGGCACAGTTGCTACTAATGCCGCTACTATTGGTGATGTGAATACTAAGGTTACAACTGCTATTAATGATTTAACAACTAATTTAACTAAGAATACTAATATTGCTTACACAGCAAATACTGCTACTCCTGGTCAAACTGTATCCTTAAAAGATGGATTTAACTTTACTAATGGTACATTAACAACTGCAGAAGTAGCAGCTAATGGTGTTGTGAAGTTCAATGTAACGCAAGGTTCTTTGTCTACTGATAGCAATGGTAATATCACAAATACCACAGGTGTAGCTACAACCGACGATGTAAAAAATGCAGTTAATACAGCTATTACAAAAGCGGTAGATAATGCTACTGGTACTCAAAAACTTGATATTTCTGCAGGTGGTACAGATAGCTCCGTTAACCTTAAAACTCAAAAATTAACAGTAGCAGGTACAGGTGCTGCGACAGCGTCTTTGAATGGTCAAACGATTACTGTTGATGTAGCACAAGGTACATTTACTAATAAGTCAGATGGTACAACTACAGCTACAGCTGGCGTAGCTAAGGCAACCGATGTAGCGGCCGCTATTAATAATACAAATACCGTATTAAATCAAAAAATTGCTGATGCAACTACTTCGTTAGGTACGCTAGGCAATAATACATTCACATTAAAAGCAGATTCTACAGATACAACGGCTCAAAATCTTAATAAATCTGGTGGTCTAGCATTTAAAGTAGCTGGTGATAGTGACTTAGTGTCCACAAGTGCTACTACAGATACTGTAAAAGTAACTGTTAAAAAAGGCACATTATCTACAAATACAGATGGTACAATTAATAAAGCTGCAGATGGCGTAGTAACAGCAGATAACATGACGACTGTTGTGAATGATGCGATTATTAAAGCTGTTACATCTGCTAAAGATGGATCTGCATGGAATATTTCTACTAATGGTGGTACAGCTACAAAAGTATCTGGTGGTAATACGGTTGATCTCATTAATGGTGACAATATCGAGATTACACAAGATGGTACAGATGGTAAGAAGATTACGGTTAAGACGAAAAAAGATCTTACATTAGATTCTGTAACTGCAGCCAATACTGTAAAAGTAGGCTCTGGTACTAACCTTATTACCTTGGATGGTGCAACAGGTGGAGTGAGTGGTAATACATTTACAGCTGGTAATGCATCTATAAATACGACTGGATTCCGTTTAACAGGTGGTCCATCTGTGACAACAACAGGTATCGATGCGGGTAATAAAGTGATTACCAATGTTGCTAGTGGTGGTACGACTGCTACAAACGCTGCAAATATTGGTGATATCACAAGTGCGATTAATGATTTAACTACTAATTTGACTAAGAATACTAATATTGCATACACGGCAAATAGTAATGCTTCAGGTCAAACGGTATCCTTAAAAGATGGCTTTAACTTCTCTAATGGTACATTAACAACTGCAGAAGTAGCAGCTAATGGTGTTGTGAAGTTCAATGTAACGCAAGGTTCTTTGTCTACTGATAGCAATGGTAACATCACAAATACAGCAGGTGTGGCTACAACCGATGATGTAAAAAATGCTGTTAGTACTGCGATTAATACGGCTGTTACTAAAGCAACAGGTGCTCAAGTACTTAATATTACAGATGGCAGTAATAATGGCTCTATTAATCTTAAAAATGACGCATTGAAGGTTGTAGGTGCAGATGGTGTTACTACTGAAGTGAACGGTAAAACCATTACTGTAGGTTTAGATACGGCTACTAAGGATAAGATTAACAATGCTAGTGTAGCAACAAATAAAAATATTTCTCTTGCTGCAGATACAGGCAATGCATCTAGCCAATCCTTAAAAGATGGTGATGTATCCTTCGCAGTGAAAGGTGCTACTGGGGATTACATCTCTACCAACATGAATGGTAGTACTGTAGAGATTTCTACAAAACGTGCAACCATCAATAGTAATGCCACAACAGGTGAAGCTTCCGTAACTGGAAATGATGGCCTAGCAACTGCGAAAAATGTAGCTGATGCTATTAATGCAGCGACTGCAAAAGCAGTATCTCAATCTGCATGGAAACTTGCTGCAGATGGTACGACCGGTACAGAAACGATTTCCGGTGGTGACACTGTTAACTTCAAAGCTGGATCTAACATGGAAGTAATACGTACTGGTAAAGATATCACCTATAAGACAAAAGACAATGTTGCTTTCACAACGGTAACAGCTGGTACAGGCGCTAATGAGGTTAAATTAGACGGCAATACTGGCACGGTAACTGCTAAGGATATCACTGCTACGGGCGATGTAACTGCTAAAAATGTAACTACATCTGGTAATGTGACTGCCGCAGGTACTGTGAAAGGTGACACTGTTCAAGGTAATACTGTGAAAGCTGGTAATGTAACAATTACAGGTGGTACAACAAATACCATTACAGGTCTATCCAATACAACATGGACTGGTTCTACAACCACACCAGACCGAGCAGCTACAGAAGGTCAATTACAACAAGCAATTAGTAGTGCCACATCCTCTGCAACATTTAAGTTTGATGGTGATAACAATAGCCAACAAACTATGAATCTACAAAATGGTACTTTCAAAGTTACTGGCGATACCATGATTACGACTAATGCTACAAGTGCAGGCATTGGATTATCATTGAATACGAACAATGTTAAAATTGCTTATGCTGCGAATGGTTTGAATGGTCAAACGACGAACCTTGCAAGCGGATTTAACTTCATTGATGGTGATCATACGAAAGCAACTGTAGCAGCTAGTGGCGTGGTGAAATACGATGCTAAAACATCAACTATTTCCGTTGCTAATGGCCATGCTACAGCTAGTGGCAATGATCTCGCGACTGCAGATAATGTGGCCGATGCGATTAATCAAATGACGCAAAATAATTCGGGTAATACAACGCAACTTCGTCAAGAAATTAGCAAGGTTGCTACGGAAACCCAACGTGTAGGTGCTCATGCTGCTGCGATGGCGGCGTTGAAAACAATTCAATACGATCCATTGGCTCCAACACAAATCATGGCTGGCGTAGGTAACTATCGTGGTGAAAGCGCAGCAGCTTTAGGTATTGCACACTATACAAATGACAATACTATGTTTAACGTAGGCGTGTCTGTTGGTGGCAACCATAATATGATTAATGCGGGCGTAACTCACAAATTTGGCATTAGTGCTGAAAAGAAAAATATTCTGATCGTTATAAAGCGGGCCCTATTAGCTCCATTTATGTAATGCAAGATGAAATGACTCAATTGCGTTCTGAAAACGAAGCATACAAGGCTAAGCTTGATAAACAACAATCTGAAATCGATGCATTGAAAGCAGCTGTTGATCAATTGCTTGCTTCTAAAGCATAGTTTTAGGTGCATACACAATTTATACATTTGCATATCTTCATGTATGAATATGTATATGAGGAAAGCCACCACTCGTTATGAGTGGTGGCTTTTTTACGCTTAAACCTATCTGTCTTATTAAAAGATTATCCTAAATATAAAATGAATTAGAAAAATACACTTTAAAAATAAAAATATTGAATTAAATAATAAACACGAGATGAAAAAAATACGCATATGGAAATTAAATAGAAATATTTTTTTGGAATACAAGTTAACAATTCGATTGTATAATCATTCATAAATATTTATCCAAAAAAAGATAAAAAAATATACATAGATAAATATAAAAGAAATAGATTAAATCTATATCCTTTTTGATTTTTGAAAATGTTTGATTTGCAATTAAATATTCGTATAATGCATCAAATTCCATTGTTTGATATAGATAAAATATGATAAAATTATGAAAATGAGCTTTAAAAATATAATGGGTATATTTTTGAGGCATAACGAAATACAAATACTAGAAAAATAATTTATATAAGATATGGTTTTTGAGAGATAGTTAGTAAAAAGGAAAAACGAATGAACAAGATTTTTTTAAAAGTAATTTGGTCTAAGTCAAAAACAGTGCTACATCGTAGTATCTGAAATTGCAAAGAACAAAACAGGTAAAAAGAAAATCGTAGTGGCCGGGATATTTGCGGCGTTGGCGATGGTTAATGGCGTACAGGACAGTCAAGCTATAAATGGTAGTGGGGCTAGAACAGGCTGGAACTCTAATGGTGTAGGATTCCATCCTACACAAGGTTTAGTTGTAGGACCTAATATGAATGATAATACTACAATAGCGAATGGTAACGTAGCGACTGTTGCTATAGGTGCACATAGTAATGCTTCAGGATCCTCCTCTGTTGCTATAGGTGGTGCAGTCGTTAATGGTGCTGGTGCTATTGGTCTTGGTTGGTCTACGGCAACTGGGGATAATTCAGTTGCGTTAGGTGGCACCGGTTCGACAAATGCAAATGGCAATAATGCTTTTGCGGCAAGTGGTGGTAATGCTAGTGGTGAAAGTGCTATTGCTATTGGTTCTAGTGCAATTGCCGGTGGCCGTGGTGGCGTTGCTGTTGGTTGGAGTGCAGAAAGCGCAGTGAATGCTGTAGGCATAGGGTTTAATGCGAAGGCAAAAGCAAATAATACTGTTGCTATTGGTGTTCAAGCAAATAATGATAATAGTATTGGTGATAACTCTTCCAGTGTATCTATCGGTGTTAAAACTCGAGCTAGAGAAGTAGGCTCTATGGCAATGGGGGTTAGTGCTGATGCATCGGGGAAATACTCTATTGCCTTAGGTAGTGGAGATGTATCTGGAGATTATACAGCTACAGTTAATTATCCCAAAGCGACTGGAGAAAAGGCTATTGCTATTGGGTATAATTCTAATAGTAGCAATGAGCGGGCGACTGCCATCGGTGCAGGTGCAACTGCAAGTGGAACAGATTCCTTTGCAGGTGTTTCAGGCGCAGCTGGTGGGAATTCATCTATTGCTATTGGTAAAGGTGCTAGCATAACTGCTCCGACTGCAGGAACTACTTTTGGTGGGCAAGACTCTATTGCTATGGGGACAGGAGCATCTGCTAATCAGCATTCGTCGGTTACTATAGGGGCTGGATCCACTAGTGATGGTGTTCGCAATATTACTATCGGCCCTAAAGCTAGTGCATCCGGAGTTGATTCTATCGCTATAGGTAATGGTGGTGTCGGTGGCGACAAAAATAATACTGGTGTCGGTGGAAACGGAAACACTTATACTATAAATGTTAATGACATTAGTACAAATGTCTATTATGGTACTAAGAGTGTAGATGATGGATCTATTGCTTTTGGTAATCGTGCAAATGCAGCTAAAGGCGGTTTGGCTATTGGTACTGTATCTATTGCTGATGGTGGTATTGCAGTAGGGCAAAGTGTTTTGAGTAAAAATGGTGTTGCCATAGGTAGTGCTGTATCGGCTACTGCTGCGAATGCAGTAGCAATGGGTAGTAAAGCAGAAGCATCAAGTGTAGGTGCTGTTGCGATTGGTGGTTATAGTGCTACAGATAAGACGAAAGCACAAGGTAATAATGCCCTTGCTATAGGTGCAAGTGCTGTTACAAATGGTAATGAGACTATTGCGATTGGTAAAAGTGCTAACGCAAGTAATGCAAATGCAGTTGCAGTTGGTAAAAATGCTAAGGCATCAATCGCTAATTCTGTAGCTATTGGTAGTGATTCTACTACTGATACAAATGCAACAAGTCAGGCGAATACAACTATTAACGGCATTACTTATAATTTTGCTGGTGCAACCTCTGATACAGGTATGCAGGTTTCTGTTGGTGCAGCAGGTAAAGAGCGCCAAATTAAGAATGTAGCGGCAGGGGAAGTATCTGCTACAAGTACAGATGCCATTAATGGTTCCCAATTATTTGCTGTTGCTAGCCAAATTAAACCTATCAATTACGTTTCTGTAAAATCATCAGCTGTTGGTAATAAAAATAATGATGGTGCTACAGGAAATGATGCTGTTGCAATTGGTCCAGGTGCTCAATCATCCGGTGATAATGGTGTTTCTTTAGGAAATGGCTCTCAAGCTAATGCTGAATCTGTAGTATCTATTGGTTATCAATCAAATTATGGAGCTCAAAATAATTCTAAATCAATAGGAATTGGTTGGGCTGCAGGGTATCAATCTAATGGAACAGAAAATGTTGATATTGGTAGAGATGCGGGACGTAAATTAACAGGTAGCAACAATGTTAGTATTGGTAAAAGTGCTGGCTCAGGTGATGTATACACTAGTGGATCCGTTTACTAGGCCAAAGTGCTACTATTATTAATAGTACAGATAAGTCTGCGATTAATGATGTAGTGGCTATTGGTAATAACGCACAAGGTGGCGCTGCTTCCTCTGTTGCAATAGGTAAAGGTGCCAAAGCATTAGGTTTCTCTACTATTGCAATCGGTGAAAATAGTAATGCTAAAGTAAAGGTCGGTTCGGCGCCTAGTGTTGCTATAGGGCGCAATACTACTGCAAATGGTGATTATGCGATTGCTCTTGGTGGTGGTGATAACTATGGTAATTTCCAAGGGGCTAAAGCTGCTGGTGTAGGTACTACTGCTATTGGCTCGGCAACGGTGACTAAGGATGATACTAACTTCCAAACCGCAGTTGGTTTTGGAGCTACAACTGATGCAACTGAGGCGAGTGCATTTGGTCATCAGGCATCTGCTATAGCTAAAAATGCGACTGCATTAGGATCTGCTGCCTCTGCAACAGCAGAAAATGCCACAGCTCTTGGAACCGGTGCAATTGCTAAGGTAAAAGATGGCGTTGCAATAGGCTCCAGCTCTAAGGCTACTGTTGATAAAGGTGTTAAAGGATATGATCCAAATGATGGTCGTACTAATAAGTATGGTGGATTAACTAATAATATACTTACCAGCACACATGCAGCGGTATCTGTTGGTGAGGGTGCTAGTGTAACTCGTCAAATTACTGGTGTAGCAGCTGGTACAAATAATACAGATGCAGTCAATGTGGCTCAATTAAAGAGCGTAAACCTTGCTTTCAGTGGCAATAGTGGCAATAATGATGTGAACCTTGCTAATGGTACATTGGCTATTAAAGGGGATACTACCTATATTACAACGACAGCAAATACAAATGGTATTACCATTGCTGGTAAAATACAGGATATTAGTGTTAATGCTAATGGAGTGGCTTCAGCAAATAAAGGTATGGCTGATGCAAAAAACGTAGCGCAGTCTATTAATGATGCTATTTCTAAAAATGTATATACATGGACGGTATCTGCTAATGGTGATACTGGTGAAAATGTAGCAAAAAGTAATAAGGTAGACTTCAATGGTGATTCTTCTAATATTACTGTTGAACGTGCAGGTAAGAAGATTACTACCAAATTAAATAAAGATATTACTGTAGACTCTGTGAAAGCTAACAATAAGGTAATCGTAGGTACAGCAGCTAAACAGCTTGTGCTAGATGGTACAACAGGTGTAATGACGGCTGGTATTGGCACTAATGCAATTAAATTAGATGGGACCTCTGCAACTATTACGGCTGGTTCGGGGAGCAATGCGATTAGTTTAAATGGAACCAATGCACAGGCAGCATTCGGCAGTGGAACCAACGCGGTTTCTATTAATGGTACAACAGGAAGTGTAATAGGGAAAGCTTTCACAGCGGGCAGTACGACAATTAATACTACCGGTTTAACAAGTGGTACTGGCTCAAGTGCAGTTTCATTTGGTACAAATGGCATTAGTGCAGGTAATCAAGCCATTAAGCATGTATCTACTGGTGGTAGTACAGATAGTAATGCGGCTAATATTGGAGACGTTAAGCGTTATGTATCAAGTGCAACGCTTAACCTGACAGATGGAGCCAATAATAAAGGCTCTGTTCAACTTGGTGATCAATCACTCAAGGTGACAGCTGGTACAGGACTCAGGGCTACAGTAAGCGGACAAACTGTTAATATAGGTTTAACAACAGATGCTCAAAATGCCATTTCAAGTGGTATTGGATTATTAGGTAATGTTGGTAATACTGGTATAAAACAGCTAAAGGATGGAAATGCCACTTTTGATATCAAAGGTGATGGCTCTGTAGTAAAGACAACTGCATCTAATTCTGGTGTAACTATTGCGGTTGATACAGATAAATTAGCGGCTAATACCAATTTGGCATATACAGCTAATGGCGCATCTACAGCTAAGAACGTAGCTTTGTCTAAAGGGCTAAATTTTGTTAATGGTAGCAACACTATTGCAATTGTAAATGACGATGGTAAAGTATCCTTCGACCTAAATGCAGTTACTAAGAATCAAATCAATACTAATACTACTGGCGTTGCTGCTAATAAAGCTAATATTGCTACAAATGCTGCAGATATAGCCACTAATAAAAATAAGATTGCTGCAAATACAACAGATATTGCTACCAATAAAGGTAAAATTGCAACTAATACAACTAATATTGCAGCAAATACAACAGCACTTGCTCGGAATATTTCCCTTGGTGCCGATTTTGGGGCAAAATCTAGCCAGTCTTTATCTACCACAGATGTAGCCTTCAATGTGAAGGGGGCTACTGGTGATTTCATTTCTACTAAGATGAATGGCAATACTGTAGAAGTATCTACTAAACGCTCTACAATCAATAGTGATGCTAATAGTGGTGCAGCTTCTGTAACAGGTGCTGATGGTTTGGCAACTGCTAAAAATGTGGCCGATGCTATTAATAAGGCTGCAGATGCGGCTAAAGCCGGTGCGGCTTGGAATCTTACAACTAATTCTAGTACAACAGATAAAACTACAGTTAAAGGTGGAGATACCGTAAATCTTGTTAATGGCGATAATATCGTAATTACACAAGACGGCACAGATAAAAAGAAAATCACTATAGCAACCAAGAAAGATCTTATGGTTGATTCTGTTACTGCAGGTAATACAGTTATTAATACCTCTGGTTTAACAAATGGTACAACTGCCATTACAGGCACAGGTGTTACAACAGATAAAGTAACTGTTGGTGGCTTGTCTATTGATAAAACTGCTGGTATTAATGCAGGTGGTAAAGTTATCTCTAATGTAGCTAGCGGTAATGTAAATAATAATGCTACTGATGATACAAATGCTGCCACAATTGGTGATGTAAAAACTGCTGTTAATGGTTTGTCTCAAAACTTAAACATCAGTGATGGCACAAATAATAGTTCTGTAGTGCTCAAAAATCAAAAGTTAACAATTACAGGCGCGGGTGCAGCAAAAGCTACTGTTAATGGACAAACGATTACTATTGATGTAGCAGAAGGTACATTAACACCTAATATAACGGATGGTACTGTAACGGGTACTACTGGTGTAGCTAAAGCCACAGAGGTTGCTGCGGCAATTAACAATACAAATACTGTATTGGGTGATAAGATTGCAACAAACACAGCCAGCATCGCTCATACAATTGCTTTAGCCGATGATAACGGCACATCTACAACTGCTAAGTCCTTAAAGGACGGTGATGTGTCCTTTGCAGTAACGGGTGATGGCAATCTTGTGAGCACAACTGCTACAACAGCAGGTGTGAAAGTTGCTGTTGATGCGGCTAAGGTGAAAGATTTAGCTGTTTCTGCTGTAACGGTAAGTAAGGATGCGCAAGCAGATAATCCGATTACTGTAACTTCAACAGCGGGTACAAATTCTAAAAGATTATGCCATCGGTATCGATACAACAAAACTTGCGGCTAAAAACGGATTTAACATACCGTGCTAACAGTGCTACAGATGCTAATGCGAAGAAGGTTTCTTTATCTAAAGGTCTTAACTTCGTAGATGGTGGTTCTACAGTTGCTACTGTTGATAATGATGGCAAAGTATCCTTTGATCTTAATACAGCAACTAAGAATCAAATCACCACGAATACTACAGATATTGCTGCTAATACAGGTAAAATTGCGACTAATACAACTAATATCGCAGCCAATACAACTGCGTTAGCTAGACATATCTCCCTTGGTGCAGATACTGGCACTGCGTCTAGCCAATCCTTGAGCACTGCTGATGTGGCATTTAATGTGAAAGGCGTAACAGGTGACTTTGTATCTACTAATATGAATGGTAATACAGTTGAGATTTCCACAAAGCGTGCGACTATTAACAGTAATGCTACGACAGGTGAAGCATCTGTAACTGGTAATGATGGCTTGGCAACTGCGCAAAATGTAGCTGATGCTATCAACAAAGCGGCTGATGCAGCAAAAGCAGGTGCGGCTTGGAATGTTACAACGAATTCCAGCACAACCGATAAAACGGCTGTTAAAGGCGGCGATACAGTAGATCTTGTTAATGGTGATAACATCGAGATTACACAAGATGGTACAGATAAAAAGAAAATCACTGTTGCTACTAAGAAAGATATTACTGTTGATTCTGTAACAGCTAATAATAAAGTAACTGTTGGTTCTGGTGCGAATAAAATTACCTTAGATGGCACTGATGGTTCTGTAACGGGTAAAGCTTTCACAGGTACTACTTTCACAGGCACATCATTTACAGGTACATCCCTCACCGCAGGCAATACGGTTATTAATACAAATGGTTTAACTAATGGCACAACGACTATTACAGGTACCGGTGTAACAACAGATAATGTGACTGTTGGTGGTATTTCTATTGATAAAACGACTGGCATTAATGCTGGTAACAAGGTCATTAGCAATGTGGCTAGCGGTGGTACAACTGCGACGAATGCTGCGAATATTGGCGATGTTCAAAATGCAGTGGCTAACTTGTCTCAAAACCTAAATATTACTGACGGCACAAATAATGGCACTGTGGACCTTAAAAACCAAAAACTTAATGTGGCTGGTGCTAATGGCGTAACAGCGACTGTTAAGGATCAAACCATTACAGTTGGTCTAGATGCTAATACTGTTAATGCTACAACTAAGGGGATTGGCCTCACTGCTGACACTGGTTCCACAGGTAATAAATACCTTAAAGATGGGGACGTATCCTTTGCCGTGACCGGTGATGGCAGTCTTGTGAGCACATCTGCTACGGCAGCAGGGGTGAAAGTTGCTGTTAAATCCGCATCTATCACTGCAGGTGCAGATGGTACAATTACAGGCCCCACTACAGATGGTGTGGCAACGGCTAAAAACGTAGCTGATGCTATCAATGCTGCTAAAAAGGCGTCTAAAACTGATATCACTGCGAATACAGGTGAAGCTGCTAATGCTACAACAGGCAATGTAACGCTTACATCTACTACAGCAGCTGATGGTCATACTATCTATGATGTAAAAATTAATGATAAGGTGACACTTGGTACTGGTGCGAATGCGGTAACGATTGATGGTACAACAGGGTGCTATTACAGGTAAAACGGCTACTATTGGTGGCGTTACTGTAAATGGTACGGCCAATACTATTGGCGGCTTATCTAATACAACATGGAATGGTACAGCCGTATCTGGACGTGCTGCAACAGAAGACCAATTGAAAGCAGCAACTGGTGCTACTACATTGAAATTCACAGGTGATGTAGCGGCTAATACTGGATCTGTAAATCTTAAAGATGATACATTCGGTATTAAAGGTGATAATAAATATATTTCTACTGACGTAAACGGTAAAAATGTAAATCTTACAGTCTCTGAAGCAGAAGTTAAAAAATCTGCTGTAGCTGCTGTAACAGTCAGCACAGATACAACAGATGCTAATAATCCATTGACTGTAACACCTACAACTAGTGCGGATGGTACCACTAAGGATTACAAGGTAACTATCGATGGTACTAAGATTGCGAATAAGACGAACTTGTCCTACAAAGCAAATGGTGGTACAGCAAAACAAGTTTCCTTAGCCGATGGCTTGAACTTCAAGAATGGTACGTTAACAACTGCATCTATCGATGATAATGGCGTTGTGAAATACGATGTAAATACAGCATCTATCACTGCTGGTGCAGATGGCACAATTACAGGCCCAACTACAGATGGTGTAGCAACAGCTCAAAACGTAGCCGATGCTATCAATGCGGCTAAAAAAGCGTCTAAAACTGAAATCACTGCTAACACTGGTGAAGCAGCTAATGCAACGACAGGTAATGTGACATTAACATCTACCACAGCTGCAGATGGTCATACTATTTATGATGTAAAACTCAATGATAAGGTGACACTTGGTTCTGGTACTAATGCTGTTACAGTAGATGGTACAGCTGCAAAAGTAACTGCAGGTGTAACAACTGTTGATGGTGCAACTGGCACAATTACTACTGGTGGTACTAACTCTATTAAGGTAGATGGTGTAACTGGCACTGTAACTGGTTTGACTAATAAAGATTGGACTCCTGGTGTAACAAAAGCTGTAACAGGCCGAGCTGCAACAGAAGATCAATTACAAAAAGTAGCAGATGCTGCGTCTAGCCAAACTTGGAATATTACGGCAGATAAAGCAGGTACAACTGGTGCTCAAACAGGTACTAAGAAAAATGCTACTGTTGGTAAGGATGAAACTGTCGAATTGGTTGCAGGGGATAATCTTACAATTAATCAAGATGAACGTAAGTTTACTTATTCATTGAATAAGGATCTTGCTGGTTTGACTAGCGTATCCATTGGTACTGGTACAACTGAAACCATTAAACTTGATGGCGCAACTGGTAAAATTATTGCTAAAAATGCATCTATCGGTGGCGTAACTATCGATGGTGATAATAATCATGTAACTGGCTTGGCCAATACAACTTGGAATGGTACAGCTACAACTGGCCGAGCTGCGACGGAAGATCAATTGAAAGCCGTAGCTGAAACAGCAAAAACGACTACTGATGCAGTTAACTTGAAATTCTCTGGTAATACAAATACATCCCCTGGTGTAGTCAATCTGAAAGATGATACATTGGGCGTTGTTGGTGATGGTAAATATGTATCTACTGATGCGAATGGCAAGAATTTGACTGTGAAAGTATCTGAAGCAGAGGTTAAAAAATCTGCCGTAGCTGCTGTAACGGTTAGCACAGATACAACAGATGCTAATAATCCATTGACCGTAACACCTACAACGAGTGCAGATGGTACAACTAAGGATTACAAGGTAACTATCGATGGTACTAAGATTGCTAACAAGACGAACTTGTCCTACAAAGCGAACGATGGTACACTGAAACAAGTTTCCTTAGCCGATGGTCTAAACTTCAAGAATGGTACATTAACTACTGCATCTATCGATGATAATGGCGTTGTGAAATACGATGTAAATACTGCATCTATCACTGCTGGTGCAGATGGCACAATTACAGGCCCAACTACAGATGGTGTAGCAACAGCTCAAAACGTAGCTAATGCAATCAATGCAGCTAAAAAAGCGTCTAAAACTGAAATCACTGCTAACACTGGTGAAGCAGCTAATGCAACAACAGGTAATGTGACATTAACCTCTACTACAGCTGCTGATGGTCATACTATTTATGATGTAAAACTCAACGATAAAGTAACGTTGGGCTCTGGTGCTAATGCGGTAACAATAGATGGTACAGCTGGTAAAACTACGATTGGTTCCTCTGTCATTAATGGTGTCAATAACACATTCACTACTGGTGGTGCTAAGGCCGTAACCTTAGATGGTGCCACAGGCACAATTACAGGTACAACTGCCAATATCGGTGGTGTTACCGTTAACGGTACGGCTAATACTATTGGCGGCTTATCTAATACAACTTGGAATGGTACTGCTACTACTGGCCAAGCAGCAACAGAAGACCAATTGAAAGCTGTTGCAGATGCTGCAGGTAGCCAAACTTGGGAAATCACAGCGGATAAGAAAGCTGGCACTTCTGGTGCTCAAACTGGCACAAAAGAAAATGCTAAGGTTGGTAAGGACGATAAGGTGTCCTTAATTGCTGGTGAAAACCTAACTGTAGACCAAGCAGGTAAAAACTTTACATACTCGTGAATAAGGGATCTTGTCGAGATGAACTCTGCAACCTTTCAGAGCAACAGGCGGTAAAACAACCTGACCATCAAAAGCCCGATGGAGTGTTCAAACTGAGTGGTGCTAATGTAAAATACATCTAATACTACATCAATACAGTTACTGATGGTACAAATAAGTACAATCACTTGCTGGTGAGGCAAATTGGTACTGTTGGTATCGATGGTGTAGTAAGACAAGATTAGTACTGGTGGTACAAATGCTGTAGTGGTTAATGGTGCAGATGGCACAATTAAAACTAGTGATATAACAGTAACTGGGTGGTGCTACAAAACGACATCACTGGTTTGTCTAATACAACTGTAACAGCGGCAGACTTTTTGCTAGCCGAGCTGCAACAGAAGAACAATTAAAGCGCAGCGGGTGCTACTACAGTGAAGTTCACCGGTGATGTAGCTAACTAATACTGGATCAATAAACCTTAAGGATGATACATTCAGTATTAAAAGGTGATGAATAAATACATCTCTACTGAGCGTAAATGGTAAAAATGTAAATCTTACCATCTCTGAAGCGAAGTTAAAAATCTGCTGTCGCTGCCGTAACAGTCGTACAATGTAACAGATGCTAATAATCCATTGATGTAACACCTACAACAGTGCAGATGGTACCACTGAGGTTCAAGGTAACTATCGATGTAGTAGCTAAGATTGCCGAAAGACTAACATCCTATAAACGCAAATGGTGTGCTACAAAACAAGTTTCATTAGCCGATGGTTTTGAACTTTAAAAAATGGTACGTTAACAACTGCATCTATCGATGATGAGGCGTTTGTTAAATACGATGTATAATGCAGCATCTATCACTGCTGGTGCAGATGGCGCGATTACGGCCCAACTATCAGATGTGTGGCGACATCAAAATGTAGCTGATGCTATCAATGCAGCTGAGCGGCTAAAACTGAAATTACTGCTAACACTGGTGAGCAGCTAATACACCAACAGGTAATGTGACATTAACATCTACTATAGCTGTTGATGCGTCATACTATTTATGATGCGAGGCTCCGCGATAGAAAGCCCAACGTTGGTACTAGACAGGTGCTATGCTGTAACAATCGATGGTACTGCCAGCTAAAGACAGCTATCTGTTCTTCGGTATTGTGGATGGTGCACATGCACTACTGAGTGAGCGCTAATGCAGTAAGTTAGATGGTGCAGCCGGCACAATTAAAGACTGGTACAGTAATAGTAACTGGTGGTACAACAGAACGACATCACTGGTTTGTCTAACACAATAGTAACTATGCAGACTTTTTGACAACAAAGGCCGTGCGGCTACTGAAAGAACAATTAAAAGCTGTGGGGAACAAACGTAGCAAATCACGGCAGATAAGATGCTGACTACATCTGGTGCTCAAACAGGTACTAAGAAGATGCTAAGGTTGGTAGAAAGACGACAAAGTTCAATTGATTTGCTGGTGAAAAACCTCGCAGTAAACCAAAACGAACGAGACTTCACATACTCCTTGAATAAAGACGAGATGAACTCTGCAACCTTTGACCACAAGGTGGTAGAACTACTGTTATTAAAGCGATAGCATCGTTTCAAACTGTTAACACCAAAGTGAATACATCTACAGCAGGTGGTAGAAATAATTTGCAGATGGTACTAAGTCCACGAAACTACAGCGAGATGGTCGAGTCATTAAAAGATGGTGCTAAGTCTAACAAGTCCACTGTAGATAGTAATGTTAATGATGATGGTAATAGTAATGTAAACCATCCAATGCTACATCTAACACAATTACAGATGGTACAAATACAGAGTACAGTTACTGCTGGTAAAAGCAAATTGGTACAGTAAGTATCAGACGGTGTAGCAAGCAAGATTACTGCAGGTGGTGCTAATGCTGTTGTGATTAATGGTGCAGATGGCACGGTTAAGACTGGGACAGTAGCGGTAATTGGTGGTACTGAGCGATATTACTGGTTTGTCTAATGCCATACCTAACCTGCACGAACTTTTGCAACGAGCCGTGCAGCTACAGAAGAACAATTAAAGCTAGACGAACATGTGTAACCGTCACTGCGGGACCGAGATGCTACACATCACATCTGGTGTACCAAACCAGGTACTAAGAAAGATGCCAAGGTAGGTAAAAGATGCCAAAGTTCAATTGATCGCTGGTGAAAACCTCACGGTGAACAAAATAGACGAGACTTCACTCTCCTTGAATAAAAGATCTTGTGAAGATGAATTCTGCAGCCTTTGAAGCAACAGGCAGTGAGACAGCTGTTATCAAAAGGCGATAGCGTGTTCAAACAGATGGAACAAAAGTGACACATCTACTGCAGCGGGTAATACTGTAGTCGATGGTGCCACTAAATCTACAGCCACTACAGCTGATGGGACAACTGTAACTACTGCTAACGGAAATACTAATTACGCAGCAGATGGTGTACGTATCAATACAACTGGTGAGAACTCTGTATCGTTAACGGATGCCGAGCACGAATAATGGCAATAATGTAATTAAAAATATTTGCCAGTGGTCGCGCGAATAATGATGCTCACAGATAATACAAATACGCTAACTTTGCAGATGTGAGCAACAACCACTGAGTGACTGCAAATGCCGGTGAGCAGCTAGTGCAACGACAGGTAGTAACATTAACATCTACCACGGCGGCGAATGGTCGCCTATTTATGATGTAAAACTCAACGATAAAAGTAACGTTGGGCTCTGGTGCTAATGCGGTAATGATTGATGGTACAGCAGGCAAGGCAACTCTTGGCTCTTCCGTTGTGGATGGCGTAAACAACACATTTACTACTGGTGGCGTAATGCTGTTAAGTTAGATGGTGCAGCCAGTACAATTAAGACTGGTACAGTAACAGTAACTGGTGGTACTACAAACGATATCTGGTTTGTCTAACACAATAGCTCAACTGAGCAGACTTTGCAACGAAAGGCCGTGCCGCTACGGAAAGAACAATTAAAAAGCTGTAGGGACGAACAAACATGGCAAATCACGGCAGATAAAGATGCTACCATCTGGTGCTCAAACAGGTACTAAGAAAGGATGCTAAGGTTGGTAGAACGACAAAAGTTCAATTGATTGCTGTGGCGAAAACATGACAGTAAGCCAAAAATGAACGAGACTTTACATTCCTCTGACAGATCTTGTGATGAATTCCTGTCCCCAAAGCGACAGGCAGTAAAACAACTGTTATTAAAGGCGATAGCATCATTACAAAACCGATAGTACATAAGACGAATACATCTACAGCAGGTGGTAATACTGTAGCAGATGGTACTAAGTCCACAGAAACTGGCAGCTGGTCAAGTGATTAAAGACGGTGCTAGTCAACAAATCTACTGTAGAAAAGCAATGTAATGTCGATGCTGGTAATGGTGAGATGTACAATACATCCAATGCCATCGAATACTATTACAGATGGTACTAAACAAATTACAATCACTGCTGGTAAGGCCACATTGGTTCCTCTGCTTGTGATGGATAAAGCAATCACATTCACTACTAGGTGGCGCTAAATGCTGTTGATTAGATGGGATGCTAGCCGGTACTAATCAAAGACTGGTACAGTAACAGTAACTGGTGGTACAACCAAACTGACTATCACTGGTTTGTCTAACACAACTGCTAAACTGTGCAGACTTTTGCAACAAAGGCCGTGCAGCTACTGAAGAACAGATTAAAAGCTGTAGGGCGAACAAACGTGGCAAATCACGGCAGATAAAAGATGCTACTACTTCTGGTGCTCAAAACAGGTACTAAGAAAGATGCTAAGGTTGGTAAAGACGATAAAGTTCAATTGATTGCTGGCGAAAACTTGACAGTAAACCAAAATGAACGAGACTTTACATTCACCCTTAACTAAAAAGATCTTATGAGATGAATTCTCGCAACCTTTGAAGCAACAGGCGGTAAAACACTTTGTTATCAAGGCGATAACATCGTTCAAACTGATGGCACAAAAGTGAATACATCTGCAATAGTGGTACATACTGTAGTCAGTGGTACTAAATCTGAGCTACTACAGCTGATGGTCAACTGTAACTGCTGCTAACGGAAATACTAAGTACGCAGCAGATGGTGTGCGTATCAATACAACGTAAGACCCTGCATCTTTCGGTGCGGGAAGATGAATAGCAGTAATGTAATAGAAATGTTTGCGGTGGTCATGAATAATGATGCTACAGACAACCTGCGTCGAATAACATTGCAGATGTGAGCAACAACTACAGTGACTGCTAAATGCTGGTGAACTACGACGTAATGTAAACATCTAACGCTACACAGCGGCTCATACTATCTATGATGTAAAACTCAACGATAAAAGTGACGTGGGCTCGGGTGCAAATGCAGTGACGATCGATGGTACAGCTGCTGGCTACAATTGGTTCCTCTGTGATGATGGTGTAAATAACACATTTCACTACTGGTGGCGCTAATGCTGTTAGAAGTTAGATGATGCGAGCAGCACAATTAAGAGCTGGTACAGTAACAGTAACTGGTAGTACTACAAACGATATCACTGGTTTGTCCTACACACTGGCAACTAACCGCTGACAGACTTTGCAACGAGGCCGTGCGGCTACGAAGAACAATTAAAAGCTGTGGGAGAACAAACATGGCAAATCACGGCAGATAAAGATGCTACTACATCTGGTGCTCAAACGGGTACTAAGAAGGATGCTAAGGTAGGTAGGTAACCAAAGTTCAATTGAGTGCGCGAAAACATGACAGTAAACCAAGAATGAGCGAGACTTTACATTCACCCACATAACAGATCTTGTGAAGATGAATTCTGCAACCTCCTTGCAACAGGCGGTGACCAACAGTCATTACAGAGCGATAGCATTGCTCAGGCGCGCACTCAAACAGTGCACACATCTACTGCAGGGATAGCACCACTGTAGCAGATGGTACTAAGTCACAGAAACTACAGCTGCTGGTCAAGTGATTGAAGACGCTGCTAAGCAGCCACATCTACCGGTGAGTGAAAACACATTAGTTGGAGTGGTGCCTGAAATCTAATAAATCCACGTGGATGATGATACTATTGACAGAGGTACCGATACTACACTGAAACAACATCTAGTTCCTGTAACGTCAAAGATAACAATGCTGGTAACTGCTAACGAGTTATCACAAAAGACACATTACAACTGGTGTGAGTGCTAGCAAAGATCTACCCTTGATGGTGCAGCAGGTGAGGCAACGATTGGATCTTCGTTGTGGATGGTGTAAACAATACACATTTCACTGAGCTGGCGCGCCAGTGCTGTTAGAGTTAGATGGGTGCAGCGCGGCACAATCAAAGGCCTGGTACAGTAACGGTAACTAGTGGTACAACAAACGACATCACTGGACGTCGCAACGCAAGCTGCGCAAACTCGTGCAGCTTTTGCAACGAAAGGCCGATGCTGGCTACAGAAGAACAATTAAAAGCTGGCAGGCGAACAAACATGACAGGTCACCGGCGAAGATGAGATGCTACGACTTCTGGTGCTCAAAGCAGGTGCTAAGAAGGATCGAGGTAGGTAAAAGAGATGACAAGAATTCAATTGACCAGCTGGGTGAAACATCACAGCGAAGTGAAGTCAAAATGAACGAGACTCACATTCCTCATGAACAGATCTGCGCGAAGATGAGCTCTGCAGCCTCGCAGTACAGGCAGTAATACGACAGTCATTACTGTGCATGCGGGCATTGGCATCGTACTTGCCTTCGAGTACACTCAGCGAAACACATCTACTGCGCAGCAACACAGTAGCAGATGGCACTAAGAATCCACAAGAGCTACAGCGAGCTGGTTCAAGTGATTAAAGATGGTGCTAGAGTCCATACAAATCTGCCTATGTGAATAACAATGCCAATCGATGATGGTACTATGGTAATGTAAATACATCCAATACAACATCAACACTGATTACAGATGGGCTACAAATACTACAGCAACAACATCTAAGCTCTGTAACGATGTCAAAAGATAATGCCTGGCCAACAGCACAGTGATTACAAAGACAACAGCCACAACTGGTGTGGTGCTAACAAAAATCCTCTCTTGATGCGTAGCGACTGAGCCAAGGCTACGGTTGCGCCTCTGTAGTTGATCAGTGTAAACAACACATTTCACTGACTGGCGCGCCATGCTGTTAAGTTAGATGGTGCGACCGGCACAATCAGAAACTGGTCACTATGTGATAACTGGTAACTGGTGCAACATTTTAAACGACATCACTGGTTTGTGCCACAGACAATGTCACCATGACGAGACTTGCAACGAAAGGCCGTGCGCAGAAAGAACGATTAAAAGCTGGCAGAGGCGAGCGAAACACCACGCAAATCCACGGCGAGCAAAAGATGTCACCTGCACACTTCAGGTGCTCAAACGGGTACTAAGAAAGGATGCACTAAGGTTGGTAAGAGCAGTGATGGTTCCAGTGATTTGCTGGTGAAAACGCGGCGAGTAAGCAAAATGAGACCGAGACTTACTGTTCACTCTTAACAAAAGATCTTGTGAAGATGAATTCACAGCCTTTGAGCAACAGGCGGTAAAACAACTGTTATTAAAGACGCATTGTTCAGGCCGATGGCTAAAAGGTGAATACATCTGGCAGGTGACAATACAGTTGCAGATGGTTACCTAGAGTCCACAAAACTTCCATGGATGGTCAAGTGATTAAATTTCGAGCAATACATCCACTGTTGATGAAAACACATTGGTTGATGCAGCACTAAATCTAATAAAACTTTACTAGCGAATATTAATGTTGTTGATGATGGTAATGGTAATGCCAGCCCATCCAATGCTACATCTAAACTACAATTACAGATGGTACAAATAGAAGTACAATCACACAGCTGGTAAAACTACCAATTGGACCTCCTGTTATTGATGAATTATAAATAACACATTCACTACTGGGCGCGCAAAATGCTGTAAGTTAGATGGTGCAAAACCAGCACAATCGAACTGGTACAGTAACGGTAACTGGGTATTTCAAACGATATCACGGTTTGTCTAGCGTATAACCACCAGACACGAAAGGCCGTGCCACACTTCCTGAAACAATTAAAGCTATGAAAGCGGCGAACAAACATATGCATCCACGGCGAAGACAAAAGATGGTACTGCTTCTGGTGCTCAATGGTACTAAGAAAGATGCTAAGGTTGTTAAAGACGATAAGTCAATTGATTGTGGCAAGAAAAACATGACAATGAATACCAAAATGAACAGACTTCACATACTCATAGACCAAAAGATCTGTGAATGCGTTCTGCAACCTTTGAGCATGGGCGGTAAAACAGCTGTTATCGAAGGCGATAGCATCGTTCAAGCTGATGGTAATAAGGCCAAAATACTGCTACAGCGTCTGGTAATACCTGTAGCAAATGGTACTAAGTCACAGAAACTTCTGTGACGTCAAGTGATTAAAAGATGGGAATTTACCTAAGTCAATAAATCTACTGAATATGAAATGTAATTGATACTGTGTGTGTAAATACATCAATGCTACATCGAATACTATTACGGATAATTGCTGTACAAGTACAATTACTGCTGGTAAGGCTGATTAGTTCTTCCATTGTGGATGGTGTAAACAATGATACATTTTACTACTGGTGGCGCTAATGCTGTTAAGTTGAAGTGGTAGCCAGGGTACAATCAAAACTTCAGATATAACAACGTAACTGGTGGTACTACAGAGCCGTGCCTGGTTTGCTCCAATGGCATAGCTGGTGCAGATTTTGCTACAAGGCCATTGCAGAAAGAACAATTAAAAGCTGTTAAGGCAGGTGGCTTGTAGCAAATCACGGCGAATGAGATTACACCGCTGGTTGCCCCAAACAAATTTTAAGAAAGATGCAAGATTTGGTGAACTGATAAAGTTCAGTTGATTGCTGGCGGCATGACAGTAAGCCAGAATGAACGAGACTTTTGCAATTCCACCCATAACAAAAGATCTTGTGAAGATAGACTCTGCCATTCCTTGTTTTGAGCATTAATACCCAACAGTCATTACAGCAACAGTATTACACAAACTGGGTACTCAGGCAGATACATCTACTGCAGGTGGCAACCACTGTGGCTGATGGTACTGATCACAGGAGCTACAATGGCTAATGGTCAAGTGATTAAAGATGGTGCTAAGTCTAATAAATCTACTTTGATAGATAACAATGCTATAATTGATGATGTGTGCTTGGTATAAAATACATCCAATACCATGAATACTACGGTGCTGATGGTACAAATACTGGCAACAACATCTGGCTCTGCCAACTGTCAAAAGATAATGCTGGTAGCACGGATTATTACAAGGCGTGTTACAACTGGTGTTGGTGGTAACAAATCACTCTTGATGTAATTTGTGGTAGGGCTGATTGGCACTCTAGCAATTGATGGTATAACAACACATTTCACAACTGGGTATAATATATTAAGTTAGATGGTAGCCAGCCAGTACAATTAAAACTAGTACTGTAACAATGACTGGAGAATTAATGACAGTATCACTGGATTATTTAATACAACTGTAAACTCACGAATTTTGCAACAAAAGGCCGTGCGGCTTCCCAGAGAACAATTAAAAGCTGAGAGACAAACATGGCAATCACGGCAGATAAAATGAGTCTACTTCTGAATTGCTCAAACGGGTACTAAGAAAGATGCTAAGGTTGGTAAAGATGATAAGTTCCAATTGATTTGCTGGCGAAAATATGACAGTAAACCGTGAACGGACACATTCACCTTAACAAAGATCTTGAGATGAACTCTGCATTTCACCTTGGTACAGGCAGTAGCCACAACAGTCATTACTGGCGCGTGCTACCATTTGCCAGGTGCTCAAACAGATACATCTTGACTGTTAACACGATAGCAAATGGTACCTAATCTACAAAACTACAGCAGATGGTCAAATTACATTAAAGATGGTGCTAAGAATCACAATAGAGTCCACTGTAGATAATAATGTTGTATCAGTGATATTATTAGTAGTGTAAACATCAAATGCAGCTGTCGAATACCATTACCAGATGGTACAAGCACATCTACTATAACTGCTGGTAAAGCCAACATTGGAAACATTGCTGTGATGGTGTAGACAATACATGAATTACTATAGAATGGTGCAACTCCTGTTACACTAGATGGCGCTGGTCATTTGGATGGGTTTAACTATTGCAACATACCGTTCCAGGTGTAACAAAGCTACTACTACAAGCCGTGCACTACAGAAGATCAAATTGCAGCAAGTGTCTGATGCAGTAGAAGCGCTGGTTGAGAAAATTGAAATACACAAGTACCGTTGCTGATTTCCTGTGGTGTATCCTAATGGTGCTGCTTCTACAAAGGTATCAGTGGTGAAAGTAAAACTTCCAGCTGAGATAATCTGTTATTGACCAAAATAGTAAAACAGTATCGTACTCTTTGAATAAAGACCTTACTAGTAAGATTCTGCAACCCTTTGAAGAGCAACTTGGGCAATGAAACAACTGTTATCAAAACCGATAGCATTATTCAAACAGATGGTGGTAAAAACAAGCCCACATCTAATGCAGCAGGTAACTTACGGTAGTAGATGGTAATAAATCCCACTGCTACAACTACGGCAGGTACTATATCACCAGTGGTGCTAAGACGAACACATCTACGGCCCCGGTAAAATATAGTAATGATAGCTGATAATATGCTAATGTATCCAATACGCTAATAATACGTTGAAAAATGCAGCTGGTGATGAAACAAAGGCTGATGTAGGGGAGGTAGCTTTCATTTAAGATTGCTGCTGGCAACAATGCAACTTTCACTGAGATGGCATAACGATTACAAAACTGGTAAAGATACGGTTTCCTTGACCTGATAATGGCCCTCGACAATGGCAAAATAAGATTGTAGATGTTGCATTGGTGCTTGAGCCAGATGCAGTTAATGTTGGGTGATTGAAAAGGTATTCTGCTAAAGTCACTACTAGTTGACTGCTAATAATGGGTGAAACTGCAGGTAGTACGACAGGCAATATTGTATTAACTAAGACAACTGCTGCCGATGGTCATACAATTTTACCATGACAATAAGTTGGAATGATGGATTACATTGAACTAGATCCAACGAAGGCGGAATTTGATGAGTAATTTTCCTGGCACGGTAACAAGCAAACAATAAAACTTCAGACTGGTTCTATGGAACTTCTGGCCGTTACGACTTTCCCACATGAAGGGGATCAACTGGAAAGATACCGTAGCTAGTTCTGGTTAAGAACACTGTTGATAAAGAGGATCTAGTCAAAGAATTACTATTATTTAACAGAATTTCAAGCCCTATCAGAAAAATTAAAATTGGTAAATTACTTTCAAAGCAGGCAATAACATGATAGTTCTCCGACGGGTAAAATCTATCAGTTATGCACGTTAACCTGAGCTTACAAATATGGCGTCTACCACATTTGGAGATACGACACAGCAATACAACGGTAACAAATGCTTAGTAGTATTCACTTCCGTATTTGAACCCTCTATAAATCCACATGCGGTCATATCAACAACAGAGGATGGCCTCCAATAATAGTAATGAAATCAAATTAAAGAGGTTGCACCAGAGTACAGATCCAGCAGATACGATGTATCTCAATTAAATACGTCAATGCAATACTAGCCAGCTATCAATCAAATAGCTGGTACAACATGTTGGTGCTCGGCCCTGGCTGGCAATATGGCAGCATTGAAACCTGTCCAATGCGATCATTGGAACCAACACAAGTCATGGCCGGTATGAGCAACTATCGCCAATTGAGAGAACTTGCACTGGCAGCCTGGCCTTGCGCATTACAAGTAAACACTATATATTCAACGTAAGCGTTTCGTTGGTGGTAACCATAATATAGTTAATGCTGGTGTAACTCATAAATTTGTGGTTGCAACCCAGAAAGAAAAAATATTCAGATCATTCGCTTAGGCCTAACCAGCTCTGTGTGTAATGCAAGATAAATCTCTATGTAAAAAGGAAAATGCAGACAAAAAAATATGTATCGCCGGATGAAAGCAGCTCGTCTTACTGCGTTACTGCCGACTGAGAACGAACAACAACGTCGTGAATTAGCAGAAACGAAGAAAGGGTTAGATGATTTAAAGCAGCAATGAATAAATTGTTAGCATCCAAAGGCTAAATAATATATGATTGATAATAAAATCAACATAGGAATATAATAATCTTGGAATAAAATAAAGAACCTCTTATTTACCGATACTTATACCTTGATGGGTATAAAACGTATCTAAAGGGTTCTTTGCGTTTACAATATAAAGTTATTATTTAAAATGCATGACATATGAATGACTTCTCCATGTTATATGATATAATACGGTAATATTATGGAAAGTTGTAATACCAATCTCTTAAGGGTTTATTAGCAGAGGTCATTATGTTAACATATCTGTTAACAGTTCTCAGTGATACTATATTACCGATGAAGGGATCGACTGGGGCCCAGTGGTACTACAAAAACTTATATAAGTACTTAAAAGGTGCCCGGCACCGACCTTTACCAAGGGCTCATGATGCTGCAGTTGATGACCGCCATTGATTTAATATGGTAGGCTCTATTGGGTGCCTCTGCACTGGCTTCTGCTTCCGTGTCATGGGACAATGAAATGGGTTATGCTCACGTCATTTGCCGGGCCTTATCGATTGCGGTGCGCAATTGTTGCGCCGTCATGGTAATTGATGTGAATGGCATGAATGCGGTGCTCAAACGATCCATGCTACTGAACTTTTAATTTATATTCATTATACTTGTATTGTGACCTGATTTAGAGACATATTTGCGATTTACACCGGCTGAGAGGACAGATATATTAAACGGCCTGTTGGGTATGAATCGGTTCATTGTCGCGAGCCTTATATTCTGCAGTCCTTGTGGGTGTAGGGTGCCCTCATCGGATAACAGCAATACAAAGGTTATCTTTAAATCAATGGTGGGGAATATCTTAAATACGATTGTGAATTTCTTCTTAATCTATGGTACCTTTTCCCCAGAATTTGGTAATCTCATGGGGCCGTGATTTCGACGCTCATCAGTGGTATAGATGTCTGGTACTATTACGAACTATTCCGCAACATACAGACTAGTCTAACCTGTGCATCCGTCAAAATGGCGCTTTGAGCGTTCGTACTTCCTTTGATATTCCACATAGGAGGTAGCTCTTTAGAGACAGTTCTTTGAACCTTTGTTATGTATACCTTATACCATGATTATGGCATCCTTGGTGTTCCATGCGTTGGCTACATTATGTGTGCGCTGGAGCAATGGATATATTCTATTACTTCCGCCATAGACTTGGCTTCCATAGATAACTTCTCATACAAGGCAAAACTTAGGACATAAACAGCCGGATTTAGCGAAGGCTTTGGTCGTATCAGTGCTCACATGTGGGTTTGTTGTGGGGGGGGTCGTTAGTGGTCTCATTTGTGGTGCCGAGTCATTTGCTGGTACCAACCTATACACATGACGAGGTTGTCACATTATTTCGGCATTGATGGGCATTACTGGCTATATTTGCTTTCCTCAAACACTACAACAAGATAACTGCAGGCATGTTAGAAAAATTGAGTATTGCTCTATATGTGATATTCATTAGTGGGTATTGCTATTGTTCGCCCAATCATTGCCTATGTGCTGTTACATTGGGTCTAGGCCTATGGGGACATCGTTCTCCTGGCACTTAGATCCCAATCATTGCAGCTTGTTTGTGCCTACTGGCCACGTTTTGCTAGGTGGTTCATGGCAGCATGGGTGTGTTATAGGTACATTGAAACTTTTAAATGGATTTATGAAGGATTTTGTGAAAACTTCTTGCTAGTAATTAAAGAATGGTATACAAAATACAGATGTGGATAAATGACACGTTAGAGACGTGGTGTTTGCGTAAAAATCATCAATTTCACGTATATGAGTATATATATGAATATAAAGGAAGGCATCTGACCAGTAATGGTCTGATGCCCTCTTTCTATCGCGATACTTGACAATCCCCCCAGATAAACAGGGCTTGTGTATGTTGTAAGTTAATTATAGATTATTACATTCTAGCCATGCAGCCATAGCTTTTTGCCTGCTGTTGGTAGGGACTTGGAGAATCTCGTGCATCTTTGGTTCTAGGAATATCAGTACCCGCATTACATAACTCTGCACAGTGGCCCGCAAGCGCTTTCAATAACTGTCGGATCTGCCTCTGGGTGAAATTGCAATCTAAAATGTGATTGTAATCGAAAACTTGGATTACAGGATGAGGTCTATTTCAGCAGGTGAACAGGAGCCTTCTAGATGTGAAATTCATCGCCATGCCAGTGTAGAACAGGCGTGTGCCTAAGAGGAGCTGATGATTATGGGTGCCTTCAGCAGTAAAACGCAATGGTCCAAAATACGATTTCCTTCTTACCATGGCTCGCCATTACCGCAAGCCGCCCATGATACAGGAAATAATTGCACTTCAAGACAGATGCTTACTTAGGTAATGGTTTTACTATCGATGCGGTCATAATAGGCGCCAGTTTCATCGGTCAGGATGAATTTCTTCGTCGTGACGTGCGCCAATAAGGCCCCTGAGACGACAACCAAGGTCCTATGCCATCATGTTGATTAAAGAGTCAACAAGGGGCCTCAATATATTCTGAAGGTAGGCGCGTTCTGTTAATAAAGGTTCTAAATACAGCGTTTTCAAAAGTGGATATGACGTGGCCATGGCTGTTTTTGCTCTGGTTCTCCTTATAACTGCATACAACTATTCTATTGCTAGTATATCGCCTTCTGCTAGAATTTTATATGAGCTTTCCACACCAGTAAAGCAAAGTGGGAGGCCCGTCATGATTTTCATACGTTATGTCAGATAATATCGTTGGCGTGAAAGTTGTATATATTCATAAAGACTTTCATTAGGATGATTTTTTTCGAAGAATTATGCAATAGTTATCGTTAAAAAGCCCTTATGTGTGTAGGGTGATTAATGGAGGGGAACAATACAATGAATAAAAATTAATAACATTGGCTGTGGCTATTCGTTATTTCTGTTGTGATTGCTACACCACAAACACAATTTACAAAGGTGAAACTCAAGTTGATCTTGGCACTCTATAAGCGTGCAAACTAAAAGCAGACGGTTTTAAGAAAGCTGCTCACAAATGGAACTTCGATGGCAATATCACTCCGCATTGCGCGAACAAACTGCTACCAATGCAGATTCATGGTTTGAACTCCCAAACATCATTGATTCCAACATACATAGTAAACTTGATTCAAACATTGAGTTAAAACTTTGCATTGTGTAATTGGTTGGGGTCGCATTCACTTGTGATACTATCAAACCATACAAACAATATCACTCAGAAGTTGGCATTATCAGTACATAGCTGCTTTGGGTTTCTAAAGTAGACGTATGCAGCAAAGCTGGTATCGGTACAAGCTTCTAACAGGAAGCAGGTTGGGTTACAAAGCAACTGGTAATCTTGATATAAAATGCCAATTTACCATTATGTAAATACAAAAACAGCGAAGTAACCACAACGTATCCTTCAAGGTCTGTAGCGGAAACACATCACACCGTTCAGGCGCTGAGAAAATCAAGACCTATCATTCATAACTCAGCACAGGCTCAAAATCACTGTGATTGAACACACTGCAGCACCTGTACCAAAACCATTTAAACTGATTACTATGTACAATCCATCTACTTTCGATTCTGACAAGATTCCCTCGTGCAGACCAAGGTGCACAACACAAGCTGCATTGAACACTACTGTAATACAAAACGACCAAATGGGTGTTTGAGCAATGCTGATACAATGCTAACTTCCTCAATACCAACATTGGCACTCGAACATAGATAACCTGAATGGTGCACAGTACTTGAAATAAATAATGGTGTAGATGCTAGTACAGTCAGTATCGCTAATGGTGATACTAAACCTGTTGCTACTAATGCAACTGGGCTATCAAAGCGAAAACCAATCCATTATGAGCGTTTCATTCACCAGCAATTGGGCTTTCTCAAAGATTTAATCTAAAGCTATACAAGTCATCTTTTCGTCTCTCCATATATGGGTGCGATAAGATGGACTTTTATGTCATACTAAATCTATTAGAAATACTACTGTCACATATGCAATCTGATAGTTGTCATATAGCGTTTCATTTTACATTGTGTACAATACTTACCATGTGTTTAGTAAAAAGTGGAGTTATTAGTATGGAGAAAATTTAAATATTATAAGGAGCTTTATCGGCGCGATAATCCTGGCAGGACTCATGATATTGGTAGCACTTGTGCATTAGCGACATAGCATCAGGCATCGATGCATTGATAACGGCTTTTGTACCGCTTATCGTGGGTGCCTGCGTGGCCTTTGTCCTCGATATTCTATAAGTCGTCCGCTGCATGACGCTGGCTATCGGCCGCGTATCGAAATCGGGTGGCGGTATAAGGTCATCGTCCGCTGAGTATTATCCGTATCGCTTTAGCGACGATTAGTCTCATCGTGTGCTTTATTGCCACGTGTGGCTGTGCCGCGGTGAGTGCATTCATTGGTATCCTTATCGTGTCCCGCGCACCGCAGAAGCTAGATCGAGACTCAACCAATGGTTTACCATTTAAGTGACACCGTTTGCCACTGGCCTCCGAATCACGATTATTAAATACCTTGAGATGGTGAAAGTGTGGTTAACCTGCTGCGCGTGAATGGGGAACCAAGGGTGGCACCTATGTGGTGAATACGATGGGCACTATCTCATCAAAGTGGACCGTAACATTGCATTAGGTCTTATCTTCGTGCCATTTACATGTGCTACTCGATAAGGAACGCCTCATGTACGCAAGGCATAGCTGCATTTTGAAAAGCCTATGCACCCGATACGTGGGTTGAGTCACAGCAACCTGTGTGGCAAAGGCTGCTGTTCAAACATTTCGTGCAGTTTCTTTGTAGGACAGTTTATCGATGCCTCGATCTTTAGGTGTATCATGGTGGGCGTTACATTATGGATTTGTAATATCTCCTATGCGCGACCATTGCCTCGTGTTATCGTCTCAACTGGTTTTAATTCCAAACAGTGGGTATATATGGGCGGCCAGTGGGGAGGCAGTTATGGCCTCACCATTAGTCTATGGATGCGATGAGTTGCATCATCATTCTAGAAGTTTTGCATCAAATTGAAAAGCAGTAGAGTCTCCAAAAATCGTAGAGGTACTCCTGAGGTTACCTGAGCAGAGTCTTTGCCGCTGCAGTTATCATGAGGCGGTATTTGGTTGATGGGCAAGTTACAGGGCGTGATTATGGGCGTGCCGCTGTGGCCACCTGCTATAGGTGACTGATGACGCGACGTTGAATAAATCGTTTAGCCTCTAATGAAAGGCTTATAGCGTTTATGAGCTGTAATATAAATTGAAAAATACGAGTTTGTAGAACTCCAGTTACTATTGGCGATTATAATGAATAAAATTACTATCTTTTGCTACTTGTGACTGGCTGTGTGTACGCTGGTGTTTTCAGTCCTCAGTCACACACAGCCCTTGAAGCACAAGCGAGATCAAACGAGAAACAAGCACAGATATTACGATTAAACGTCCACCCTGGTCAATCTGTTGTTATGACAATGAGGCAGAAATTAGCACGATTTTCCAAAATCGTTTCCCTAATGCGACGTACCATGCTAGAGGGTGAATTCCAATGATTTCGGCCTATGTTATAACACAAAGTAACTGGATCATAGCAGCAATATCACGAATACAAAATGAAAGATTGATATCATGCACTGGCAATCCAATCCGATATGGGCGAAGGTGGCAAACCTAAACGCGTTAGTGGTGAAATCTTCAACAAAGACGAGTGTTATCGAACCATGCATCGTCACAGCAGAAACGGCTGCTGAAAGCGCAATTAGGTGCAGATGCTGTTATAGAGGCTGGAAGGTTGGACGTCACAATGGTGAAAGTTAATTACTATGTAACGATGCATCCAAAATAGTTGTTAAGAAAACAGTAGTGACTGTTGATGGTAGTACGAGGTGCTTACATTGAACAAAGTACAACAAAGAATTACACTCCAGTAACCAGCATCGGAAGGTTTTGACAAACGCCGTACAGACCCTCGTATGCCATGACATCGTATATGGATATAATATGAACAAGCTCCTCACTGTCTCAGTAGACACACACTCAGAGAAGGTGAGGTTTTCTAAAGAAGTTGTATGACACGAATGATGTCACTCCTAGTTCAGATGTTAGGCAATGGAATCGATTACCAACGGTTTTCGTGATAACACTTGTGTCCAGCATAATAACCTCGACAGAAAGGAAGATGGATGCTTAGGCTCGGTGTTTCGCCAGACGGTGATTATTACGGATTCTGAGGATCCATGTTGCACTAGATACCTTTTTGCACATCGATGTACGCTCTGATGCGATTTCCTTCATTGATGGCCTGCCAATGGGGTTACACCACTTCAGCTGTTCACATAAGGTTAACGTATGGTTGGACAGGATAGAGGCATAGGTCCGATTACATGAAGACCAAGGATATGGTTTGCGTATCTTGTTGTCGACCACGATTTTTACCAGCCGTCGTTTACATCACCAGGATCAATGCCCATAGCATAGCCTTTTGGCAGTAGAGGGTAGAAGTTTTTGCCTCACGCTCACTGTACACTCAGCCTTGTAATGGTGCTTCTGCTTTCGGTGGGACCTACGCTAACGGATTTCTGGTGATAGGAGAACGTAACTTTCTGGCAACACACGTCATGCAGAGCCCAACGGAAATCTAGCTCGTAGCAAAAGTAAAGGTGATGTGCCGTGATATCCGCTTCGTAGTTTGCGCTGATGACGGAATGCAGGTTCGCCGTCCACATCGCCTAACGCATAGATGCATCCACAGATGTTTCAAGAAACTCGTTCGCTGATCCAGCCCTCTGGCCATGTTTCAATACCTGTGTTTTCAGGTGCCGCTAACACTCGTTATGCAGGCGGATGCAGCGAGCTTACGGTCTCTTCTACCTGCCGTTTCCGTGATCACCCAGTTGCACGATCCTTTGTATGTTTCGACGACTCTTTAAAGCCATCTTCTTGATCAGTGAATCTCAACAGTGTCTTGGTTTAGATGCACGTTGATACCACGAGCTCTAGTAGTTGTGAAGAAGAGGTTCGGACATCTCTTCGTCATGCTTACAAATGGGTACCAGGCGCACATTATAGCTGAATGATGGTAACGTCAGTGCCGGCAGCAGTCAAATACGTGAGCGAAATCTGCATTACGATGACTACCGCCTACATGCATGGGCGGATTTGTACGGTTGTTTCCGGGAACTTCAGCCGCAAAAGAGGCTGTCACTAGAATAGATAACCCGGCCTCCTTGTGACCAGGCATGATGGCACATTACTGTAAAACCTACCGGTACCAATAAGAACGATGGTAGGCGTAATTTCTACGATGCCAGAACCGTCATGGAGAGTAGATGTTCATCACCTTTATCGGACACAAAGCTTTGCAGCACTGCGATATACAGCTCACGTTGTCGCCGCGTGCAGTAATCGTAGATGCGCAGACTCGTCAATCATGTGCCATGTAGCCGTTTCCCAGCTGCAGTGTCCCAATCCATCGTCGCGCCTCGCTAGACATTGGACGCCGATTACTGCCGAACTCTACCTCTTTGCACAGCATTTGCACCTTTCGTTTACCATAACCTTGCGAATACAATAGCCGCAGCGTTAGGCGTAGTGCCGCGAAATTTACCTTTTACTATGGCTGTCGCTTACTCTTTTGGCCTGTGATAGCAGCGTCAGCAACGATTAGCTGCGCACACCTGCAAAGCCACCACAATAATATCGTATTGTTTTCATAGTTGATTCCTTTTCTATATACTTATCTGCAATAGTTATTATCATGAAATCTATTATACCCCATTATATTGAAAACAATCAATATAGACAAACATATTGTGTTATTAGTGAAGATGCCGGCGCAAGGGTAAACTTTCACAAAAGAAAGAACGACCTCTGCATCATCGTCTGACTCTATAAGGATGGCTTTAATCCCAGTTTCTCGTTGATAGCGCGTTTTGCACCAGTCTGCCAGTAGCAGTGAATAGAACATCTGTACTGGAGATTGAGTGCCGTTTCGTGGAGGTCTTGCAATACCCGATGATGAAAACCAACGACTCAGCACTTGCATAGCCACATCGTTGGAGATACCGAATAGGGAACATGATGCCAGCGGAATGAGAAGTACGAGCCGCCTGTTACGTTGCATAGCGCCGCACGCAGCCGAGGGTAGCGATAACGGATAGAAGAAGGGATAGCTGTAGGTGTACATCCACGATGATGCCCAACGCGATGCAGCAGCCAATGTCATAACAGTGAGTGTAATTGCAGCACCGCACCATATGTTGATAGTAGCACCCAATGGAATGGATACGGAATACATATCGGGTCAGTTTCAAACGTTTAGACAGATACAGTTGGCAGGAATGACTGGCTGTGAGCCACGTGAGAAGAATGCGCTTATAGATATGCAGATTCATGGCAAACATTTGAACACCAATGGATATAGGTTTCGGCGCAAGTAGAGTAGCTGATAAAAAGCGGATTGATTACCAAGACTACACAAAATCACGAGCCTAAAGAAGTAATACAAGATAGTTGGAAAGTAGCTGATGGGTGCTTCGATGCCATTTGTTGCAGTGGAATCAGCACACGACGCACATGATACCAAAGAAGGCGCGAAGCGGACGATCCAAACCTACTACAGTCGTACTGCTTGAGAGACGATCTCGTCATGCTGCGCATGTATCCATAGGTGCATGACGACGTAGCGCACCACCGATGATAAGAGCCCAGCCTAAAATGCCGATGAAGTAGCGACACATCATGCTATTACAGGGTTATCAACGACATTCTTGAGTAAAGTTTCATCACTTCGCAATGCCTTTAGTGGAGCTAGCTGGCATCAGCAGCACTAGCTGCTAGATGCAATGTAGTTAGGAAGCACCAGCTCACGGACATTTCGGCAGGAGTGCGGCCAGAAGAGATACGCACCTACAACAGATGAGAGCGTAATTACGGAGCCCATACCTCGTGTCCGGAGCGAGTGTTTACTAATCGCCGCATGATTTCAAACGAAGAATACAAGGATTGGTGCGATGCCTCGAGAGCACCAACAAATAATACCCTCACAGCGAATAATTCGTTTGGCAAATATCAGGGACATAGAGAGCCGTCAAAATACCGATAATCAGCACCGATGATGATTTTGTTGGATGAGGCTGGCTCTGTGATGGATTTCATAAATCGGTCTCATAATAGACTCCAATCGCTTAGTTAGACTACATAAAACAATGAATTCTGTCGTTTACTCGAAGAAGAAATAATAAATCCTCATAGAAAAGACATGCCTTCATTATACAACGAACATTGTAATTCACATGACAAATGCTAATTATATGATGCGTCTATGTAGACATTTTGTAATTCTCTTTGTATATATAGTATATATATTAGGAAATCAATCGTCTAAGTTCGAGAATGTCATCGTTAGTTTATGGTATATACTGTCAACAACATTATTCTTTGATTATGAAAGTGGGCACTCATGAATACTAAAAGAATTTAACACGTATGAAGACAAAGAACACATTGTAAGGTGTATGTTTCTAACATTGCGAAACATTATGATTTGATGGTACACATTGCTCCAGCTTTGAGGCAAGACTATTTCTGGCGTAAGTTCCTCAGATAGAAAGAAATGAACTATGGACCCTTATCAACATGTGCTGGACGTAGCTTGTGAACAACTTGGTGACGGTTAAAGGAAGCATTGCATGTCAAGAGCCACTCTTGACGGTGAGCATTGGGCTTTAATCGCAGAAATGTTAGACCAAGGTCAGTGAGCGATATGGACAGCCAGTCTGTGGACCAAGTGAACTTTGGTCCAAGCGATGCGATGGCATTTGCCTTTGATGCGGACAATACATTTGACAGCGGCTGCGAAGGTGTCGCAGTAATGCGTAATGTGCCTGATGTTAGGCAAGTGCTATCCGTAGTCGCAAACGCGCTAGTAAAACCAGGCGGCAGGGTGGTAGTCTTGGGTCCATTGGCTAAAGCAAGCGTATATGGATTTCAAGCCGTTATATAATCACTTCTCCACATATATTACCTAGTATAGGCAACCATGAGATAGTCTTCCCACTGCCTGCCTGGTTGCTCTGAATCGCTTGCGTCGCTATCCTCATCAAAGCGAGATTTTAGAAATCTGCAACTCTCTAGGTTGTGAAAGCTTGCTACCGATGTCGAATAACTGGTGGCATTGTGCAGGTTCACGAAGGTGTTGTGCCAGAATCACTGTAAAATAATACAAAAATAAAGATGCATATAACACAAGTTGGTATCGTATGTTATCGGTCTTTTCAATTATATTGTTATTTGAAAGTGATTGATTATAGACCACTTAGTCATTGTATTTTCGACATATGGACATGAGTATGTAACTTAACAATCTATAAACAATGGTTATTATTGTAGATAGTATACAATATCTGCGTCTTGAGATACGATGACGATCCTTTTTCAACAGGTGTAGAAAGTGCTCAAGATTTGCAGCAAAGCACTTTGCACTGCTGACAGCCTTGCGATCGAACACGGTCAAATGTACTTGTTTCTGTGCTCCCTTTCGAAATGTTTTGACGATGTTTTACAGGACCTCAGGTGCGCTTCAGGAGCAGCAGCAATTACACCTCCAGCCTTGTGTTGATGCCGTACGGATGGCTTCTGTGGAGCAAGAATCGGATAGCTGTTGAGATGTCGTGTTTTGGAATGAAGACTGTTTATGTCATCGCACCCAGCATTGACAGCTGCGTCTACGACCTTACCTTGCGCTATCAGTTGTTGATTTTAACCGGTTGCAGCTGCTGATACTCTATACCAGCATTAACGCGTTTGCTTCATGGCAATCGCTCGCAGGACTAATTTCGAAAATAATGGACGATATAAACGCCTGCAACATTTAAATTCTGAGGAAGTCTGCTAATAAGGTCGCTCATGATGCGATCATTATTTGACGTGGCATTGATATGTGTTTTCACTATGTACTGCCTGATGTGGAGTATTGCATGGTAGGGCGCACAGAGCGGAAGCTGACCTGTGCATGGTTCAGATGTATCAAAGATCCTTGTGGTGCTGCAAAAGCACTGTAGTCGCAGAAGCTCAAATAGTGCCAAAAGCAACTGTTTTGGTGAATAAGCGTTTTGAGAATTTCATATACTCTCCTTATATAGTATTAAAAGAACGGAAATACCCACATACTGACATATATATCTTTATAAGTATGGTATTCATGTATATCATCGTAAAGTTAAGTATATTGTACAAAATAGATTGCGTAAAATCAATATATTTTATTGAAA